>LNFM01008085.1_pt1 | contig 17285 bp, 14 predicted proteins | sample 596031 | NCBI WGS metagenome assembly LNFM01 (sample SAMN04254537, study PRJNA301005) | activated carbon metagenome | isolation source: dual media filters at the Ann Arbor, Michigan drinking water treatment plant | place: USA: Ann Arbor | reverse complement strand
CATCCGGCACCATGTTGGTCAGGTCGCCCTTACGCAGGCCCATCTCTTCCATGACCTTGCCCTGGGATTCTTCCGGGGTGTCGATGGTGACGTTCTCGAAGGGTTCTTGCTTCACGCCGTCGACGGTACGGATGATTACTTCCGGACGGCCTACACCCATTTCGAAGCCTTCGCGACGCATGGTTTCGATCAGTACCGAGAGGTGCAGCTCACCACGACCAGAAACCTTGAACTTGTCAGCGCTGTCGCCTTCTTCAACACGCAGGGCCACGTTGTACAGCAGCTCTTTGTCCAGACGCTCTTTGATGTTGCGGCTGGTGACGAACTTGCCTTCTTTACCGCAGAACGGCGAATCGTTGACCTGGAAGGTCATGGATACGGTCGGCTCGTCGACGGTCAGCGGCTTCATCGCTTCAACGTGGTTGATGTCGCACAGGGTATCGGAGATGAACAGCGAGTCCATGCCGCTGACGCAGACGATGTCACCAGCGGTGGCTTCTTCAACGTCAACGCGGTGCAGACCGTGGTGGCCCATCAGCTTGAGGATACGGCCGTTGCGCTTTTTGCCGTCGGCGTCGATGGCGACAACCGGGGTGTTCGGCTTGACGCGACCACGGGCGATACGGCCAACGCCGATAATGCCGAGGAAGCTGTTGTAGTCCAGTGCGGAGATTTGCATCTGGAACGGACCGTCAACGTCAACAGCCGGGGACGGCACGTTGTCGACGATGGACTGGTACAGCGGGGTCATGTCTTCAGCCATGTCGGTGTGGTCCAGACCGGCAATGCCGTTCAGGGCCGAGGCGTAGACGACTTTAAAGTCCAGCTGTTCTTCGGTGGCACCGAGGTTGTCGAACAGGTCGAATATCTGGTCCAGAACCCAGTCCGGACGCGCGCCTGGACGGTCAACCTTGTTGATGACCACGATTGGACGCAGGCCGGCTTCGAAAGCCTTTTTGGTCACAAAACGGGTTTGCGGCATCGGGCCGTCTTGGGCGTCGACCAGCAGCAGCACGGAGTCAACCATCGACATTACGCGCTCAACTTCACCGCCGAAGTCGGCGTGGCCGGGGGTATCCACGATGTTGATGTGGTAGCCATTCCAGTTGATCGCGGTGTTCTTGGCGAGAATGGTAATGCCGCGCTCTTTTTCCTGGTCATTGCTGTCCATCACGCGCTCGTCGTTGAGCTCGTTGCGCTCAAGGGTGCCGGACTGGCAGGGTGGTCTTACCATGGTCAACGTGGGCAATGATGGCGATGTTGCGTAGATTTTCGATCACGTGTGTATCTCGATCAGAGGATTCGGTGTGCCACTTAGTTTAGGCGGCGAGTATTAAGTAATTGCGATTTCTGCCAGGCGGCGTAAGAGCACTAGGGCTGCTACGACGCCTGTGGGTCGGGAGGGCGATGGCGGATACTGCCGCCATTCAACCCGGGCGTTTTATGCCGGACGATAAACGCGCACATTGGCATGCCCCTCACTCAGCAAATGGTGGGCATGCAAACGGCTCATCACACCTTTATCGCAATACAACAGGTACTGGCGCGCCTCATCCAGCTCCTTGAACTTGCTGTTAAGGGCATAGAAAGGCAGCGCCTGCACCTCAATACCGGGCAGCTCTAAGGGCTGCTCTTCGGCGCTATCGGGGTGGCGGATGTCAATGATGACATGTCCAGCCAAGGCTTCGTTGATTTCCTCAACCTTGATGTCCTTGCCCAGCTCGTCGATGACTTTGTCGATCGGCAGCAAGGTGGCACGCGACAAGGCGCGCTCGAAGACGGCCATGTCTATCTGGCGCTCTTCGTGTTCGATACGGTCTTTCTTGGCGCGCGTGGTCGGGTTTACCGAAATCACGCCGCAGTATTCTGGCATGTGCTTGGCAAATTCGGCGGTGCCGATCTGCGTGGCGGTGTCGATGATGTCCTGCTTGTGGCTGGCGATCAGCGGGCGCAACACCAGCATGTCGGTGGCCGAATCAATCACCGAGAGATTGGGCAGCGTCTGGCTGGAGACTTGGGAAATCGCCTCACCGGTAACCAACGCATTGATCTGCAGTTGCTCGGCCATGCGGGTCGCAGCGCGCAGCATCATGCGTTTTAAGATCACGCCCATCTGGCTGTTGTCGACCTTGCCGAGAATCTCGCCCAGCACTTCCTCAAACGGCACGCTAATAAACAGAACGCGCTGCGAGCTACCGAACTTCTCCCACAAATAGTGCGCCACTTCCATCACGCCCAACTCGTGGGCACGACCGCCGAGGTTGAAGAAGCAGAAGTGGGTGACCAGACCGCGACGCATCATCTGGTAGGCCGCCACGGTGGAATCGAAACCACCGCTCATCAGCACCAGCGTTTGCTCCAGCGAGCCCAGCGGATAACCGCCTAAGCCGTCGTGCTGATGGTGAATAACGAACAGGCGTTGGTCGCGAATTTCCATGCGTACCACCACGTCCGGGTCTTTCAGCGATATACCGGCCGCGCCGCACTGTTGGCGCAACTGGCTACCGACATAACGCTCGATGTCCATGGAACTGAAGGCATGCTTGCCAGCGCGTTTGCAGCGCACGGCGAAGATCTTGCCCGGCAACTGGTCGGCGAAATGCAGCTTGCACTTTTCCAGCACGTCATCGAAATCGCCCAACGGGTATTCATCGACTTGCAGGAAGTGAGTGATGCCGGGTGTGCAGCTCAGGCGCTCAATCATCGCCTGCAGGGTTTTCGGATCACTGATCTGCGTTTCGACTTCCAGGTTGTCCCACACACCGCTGACCTGCAGCTGTGGATCGAACTCACGCAAAACCGAGCGAATATTCTTCGCCAGCTGCCGGATAAAGTGCTTACGCACCGGCCGACTTTTAATGGTGATTTCCGGGAAGACTTTAACGATCAGTTTCATGAAAACGCTGCGTGCCGAGACGGCCAAAAAACAGGGGCGCGGATTATAGCGGAAATTGCTCACGCTTTGATCAAAAATCCTCACACAGCCAAACTGCGCACCATAAAAGAGCGCGCCACAAATATAGCGCTCTTAATTGGTGCAATTAATTCGTCGCTATTCACGCACAGCCCCCGCCAGCCCTGAGTTTCAGGGCTTACACCCATTCCTGTGCACTGGCATGCAATTTGCTCTCTTGTGAGGCAGGATGCTCTGACGGACTATCCCGTCAGCCGTACCGAACTATTAAGGGCTCAGCGTTCGAGCCTTATCCACCTGGAGGACAGCATGTCGAAGTCGATTCAACTTATTAAAGAACACGACGTGAAGTGGGTTGACCTGCGCTTCACCGACACCAAAGGCAAACAGCATCACGTGACCATGCCGGCACGCGACGCCCTGGACGACGAGTTCTTCGAAGTCGGCAAAATGTTCGACGGCTCCTCCATTCATGGCTGGAAAGGCATCGAAGCCTCCGACATGATCCTGCTGCCGGTTGACGAAACCGCTGTGCTGGATCCATTCACCGAAGAGCCGACCCTGATCATCGTTTGCGACATCATCGAGCCGAGCACCATGCAAGGCTACGATCGTGACCCGCGCTCGATCGCCAAGCGCGCTGAAGAGTTCCTGAAAACCACCGGCATCGGCGACACCGTATTTGTCGGCCCAGAGCCTGAGTTCTTCATCTTCGATCAGGTCAAGTTCAAGTCGGACATCTCCGGCTCCATGTTCAAGATCTACTCCGAGCAAGGTTCCTGGATGACTGACCAGGACGTCGAGGGCGGCAACAAGGGCCACCGCCCAGCCGTCAAAGGCGGTTACTTCCCAGTTCCGCCGTGCGACCACGACCACGAAATCCGTACTGCCATGTGTAATGCCATGGAAGAAATGGGCCTGGTCATCGAAGTTCACCACCACGAAGTGGCGACTGCCGGCCAGAACGAAATCGGTGTGAAGTTCAACACCCTGGTTGCCAAGGCTGACGAAGTTCAGACCCTGAAGTACTGCGTGCACAACGTCGCTGACGCCTACGGCAAAACCGCTACCTTCATGCCGAAGCCACTGTACGGCGACAACGGTTCGGGCATGCACGTACACATGTCCATCTCCAAAGATGGCAAGAACACCTTCTCCGGCGAAGGCTATGCCGGCCTGTCCGATACCGCCCTGTACTTCATCGGCGGCATCATCAAACACGGTAAGGCCCTGAACGGCTTCACCAACCCGGCAACCAACTCCTACAAGCGTCTGGTTCCAGGTTTCGAAGCCCCAGTAATGCTGGCTTACTCGGCGCGTAACCGTTCGGCTTCGATCCGTATTCCTTACGTTTCCAGCCCGAAAGCCCGCCGCATCGAAGCACGCTTCCCGGATCCGGCTGCCAACCCATACCTGTGCTTCGCTGCACTGCTGATGGCTGGCCTGGACGGCATCCAGAACAAGATCCACCCTGGCGATGCTGCCGACAAGAACCTGTACGACCTGCCACCAGAAGAAGGCAAGCTGATCCCGCAAGTGTGCGGCAGCCTGAAAGAAGCCCTGGAAGAGCTGGACAAAGGCCGTGCGTTCCTGACCAAAGGCGGCGTGTTCTCCGACGATTTCATCGATGCCTACATCGAACTGAAGTCTGAAGAAGAAATCAAAGTACGCACCTTCGTACACCCGCTGGAATACGACCTGTACTACAGCGTCTAATCCGGCACGCAAGACAAGAGGCCACCTTCGGGTGGCCTTTTTGCGTTTAACGGTAAGCCACCGCCACCTTTAAACCTGATGATTTCTGCACAGGTACACGTTCAGCCATCAACGCGCTTGCCAGAGTGCGCTGGCGGTGCAAGGCTTGGCGTACCTCATACGGGAGAGACAGGTATGCGTCCTCTACTTTTTTGCCTGCTGCTGGGACTGGCATTGCCCGCCAGCGCGCAGATCTATACCTACACCGACGCCAATGGCAACACGGTCTTCACCGACCAACCACCAGAAGGTCAGGCGGCGCAGAGCATTGAGCTTAAGCAGACCAATAGCGTGCCGATGCCAGCGCCCAGCGCACCTGCTGCTAGCGCATCAGCTGATCCCGCCAACGCCAGCGCCCCTTACAGCACCCTGCAATTAACCGAAATCCCAACCGATGAAGCGCTGCGGGCCAACAATGGCACTTTTGCCGTTGGCGTAAGCATTGAGCCACGCCTGGCCAGCAACCATCGCCTGCGCTTGCTGCTTGACGGCAAACCCCACGGCCAACCGAGCAATGTGCCGCGCTTGCAGGTCAGTAATGCCGACCGCGGCGAGCACAGCCTGGCCGTTGAGGTCCTTAGCGACGGCAAGTCGATCCAGCAGAGCGCCACCACCACATTTACCGTGCAGCGGGTTAATACCAAAAGCCCAGCCCTACGCCCGCCTCCCCCACCACCCAAGCCTCAACCCAAGCCAGCCAACTGACCTATGCGTACTTTGTTGTTATGCGGCCTGATGCTGCTCGCCCTGCCTGCCTTGGCGCAGGTTTACACCTATATAGATGCAGACGGGAATCGCGTTTTCACTGACAAGCCTCGCTCTGGCAATGCAGAGCGCGTGCAACTGGCACCCAGCAATTCGATGAGTGCCACCCCGCGCGCGCCTGTCGCCCCAGTTGTCGTGACGCCGCCAGAACCTGGCCTGCGTTACAGCCTGCTACGCATTCTGGTGCCGCAGCCCGATGCGACCATCCGCGACAGCGCGGGCAATCTGATTGTCAGCGTTAACAGCGAACCGAAGCTCTTCCCCGGTCACAACTACCGCCTACTGCTCAATGGCGAGCCGGTTGGCGAAGTGGGCACCAGCCCAGTGTTCCCCATGGAGAACATTGACCGCGGCAGCCATCAATTGGCGGTGGAAATCATCGACGCGCAGGGCCGCATCATCGAGCGCACGCCCAGCCAACCGTTTCACATGCTGCGTATCTCACTGGCGCAAAAACGCATGGTCAATCCGTGCAAGAAAGCTGATTACGGTGTGCGGCCGGAATGCCCGCTCAAAGACAAGCCGCCCGAGAAGAAAGACATTCCCTTCGTGCCCTTCCTTTAAATCAGCGTGGCAATGCCTCTTGGCAGGCACCGCGCCAGCATGGCGCACCATTAAGGTGCGCTTATAGCACTGCGTTTCTATACTCTCCCTGTTTTGGGTCGCCTCAAAACTCCCGGCTGCGCTGCAAAGCAGCCTATTCGTGGCATTCCATGCTTAACCACGCTTCTTTTCGGGGCTTTGGTTTGCTTCTTGCATTTTCCAGCTGCACTGCTGGAACCCAAGGGTCTGCGACATTCAATATGATCATTAACGACGCACTGCACCGCCTGCTGCTGGACAACTTGACCACGGCCACGTTGTTGCTCAATGACAACCTGCGTCTTGAATACATGAACCCGGCAGCGGAGATGCTCCTGGCCGTCAGCGGCCAACGCAGCCACGGGCAATTCATCAGCGAACTGTTCACTGAATCCAGCGAAGCCCTCAGCGCGTTGCGTCAGGCGGTGGAACACGCCCACCCGTTCAACAAACGTGAAGCGGTACTGACCTCCGTCAGCGGCCAGACCCTGACCGTCGATTACGCGGTAACGCCTGTGCTCAATCGCGGTGAAACCCTGCTGCTGCTGGAAGTCCACCCGCGTGATCGCCTGCTGCGCATCACCAAGGAAGAGGCCCAGTTGTCCAAGCAGGAAACCACCAAAATGCTGGTGCGCGGCCTGGCCCATGAGATCAAAAACCCGCTGGGCGGCATTCGTGGTGCAGCGCAGTTGTTGGCGCGTGAACTGCCCGAGGAGAGCCTCAAGGATTACACCAACGTGATCATTGAAGAGGCCGACCGCCTGCGTAACCTGGTCGATCGCATGCTCGGCTCGAACAAGCTGCCGTCACTGTCGATGACCAACGTGCATGAAGTGTTGGAGCGCGTTGGCAGCTTGGTGGAAGCGGAAAGCCAGGGCAGCATCATTTTGGTGCGCGACTATGATCCGAGTATTCCCGATGTTCTGATCGACCGTGAACAAATGATTCAGGCCGTGCTGAATATCGTGCGCAACGCCATGCAAGCGCTCGCCGCGCAAAGCGATCTGCGCTTGGGCCGCATCACCTTGCGCACCCGCACCCTGCGTCAATTCACCATCGGTCATTGCCGTCATCGCCTGGTGACCAAGATTGAAATCATCGACAACGGCCCCGGCATTCCACCCGAACTGCAAGAAACCATCTTCTACCCCATGGTCAGCGGGCGTGCCGACGGCACCGGCCTGGGCTTAGCCATTACCCAGAACATTATTAGTCAGCACCAAGGCCTGATCGAATGCGAGAGCCATCCAGGCCATACCGTGTTCTCGATCTTCCTGCCGCTGGAACAAGGAGTATCACCGTCATGAGTCGCAGTGAAACCGTCTGGATTGTCGATGACGACCGCTCTATCCGCTGGGTGCTGGAAAAAGCCCTGCAACAAGAAGGCATGACCACCCAGAGCTTTGACAGCGCCGATGGCGTGCTCAGCCGGCTAACCCGCCAGCAGCCGGACGTGATTATTTCCGACATCCGCATGCCGGGTTCCAGCGGCCTCGACCTGCTGGCACGCATCCGCGAGCTGTATCCGCGCTTGCCTGTGATCATCATGACCGCCCATTCCGACCTGGACAGCGCCGTGGCGTCTTACCAGGGTGGCGCGTTCGAATACCTGCCCAAGCCGTTTGACGTCGATGAGGCCGTGTCGCTGGTCAAGCGCGCCAACCTGCACGCGCAAGAACAGCAAAGCCTGGCCGTGCCGGTCGAGCAGCCACGCACACCGGAAATCATCGGTGAAGCACCGGCCATGCAGGAGGTGTTTCGCGCCATCGGCCGCCTGTCGCACTCCAACATCACCGTATTGATCAACGGCGAGTCCGGCACCGGCAAAGAGCTGGTCGCCCATGCACTGCACCGCCACAGCCCGCGCGCGGCCTCGCCGTTTATCGCGCTGAACATGGCGGCGATTCCGAAAGATTTGATGGAATCCGAGCTGTTCGGCCATGAAAAAGGCGCGTTTACCGGCGCAGCCAACCAGCGGCGCGGGCGCTTCGAACAGGCCGATGGCGGCACCCTGTTTCTTGATGAAATCGGCGACATGCCCGCCGATACCCAGACCCGCCTGCTGCGCGTGCTGGCTGACGGTGAGTTTTACCGCGTGGGTGGCCACACCCCGGTGAAGGTCGATGTACGCATCATCGCCGCCACCCACCAGAATCTGGAAAGCCTGGTGCAGGCTGGCAAGTTCCGCGAAGACTTGTTCCATCGCCTCAACGTCATCCGCATTCACATTCCGCGCCTGTCGGATCGTCGCGAAGACATCCCCACCCTCGCCCGCCACTTCCTCAGCCGCGCCGCATTGGAACTGGCGGTCGAACCCAAGCTGCTGAAAAGCGAAACCGAAGACTACCTCAAACACCTGCCGTGGCCGGGCAACGTGCGCCAGTTGGAAAACACCTGCCGCTGGATCACCGTCATGGCCTCCGGGCGTGAAGTGCATGTCGACGACCTGCCGCCCGAACTGCTCAGCCAACCGCAAGAAAGCGCCCCGGCCAGCAACTGGGAACAAGCACTGCGTCAATGGGCCGATCAGGCCTTGGGCCGTGGCCAATCCAGCTTGCTCGACACCGCCGTACCGGCCTTCGAGCGGATCATGATCGAAACCGCCCTCAAACACACCGCAGGCCGCCGCCGCGACGCCGCCGTGCTGCTGGGCTGGGGCCGCAACACCTTGACCCGCAAGATCAAGGAGCTGGGCATGAACATCGACAGCGCCGATGACGAGGACGGCGACGACTGACGCCTACTGTGTTCGGTACAGCTCACGCCGGTAGATCAGCGGCGGACTGCCGGCATGAATACCGAAGGTTGCCAGTCCACTGGCAGCTTCACGGCCATTACCGCTCCAGTTGAACCACAGCCAGGCCGGCGTATTACGCAAGCGTGCTAACACTGACCCTTGATTACCGCTGCCCGGTGCGCTCAATAAGACATTACCCCGACTGCTGGACGACCAACTGATGCCGGGGGTGGTGTGGCCATTCAGATTGCCGCTGTATGGCCCCAAATCTACGTTTTGCAGCAGGGCATTGCTGCATGAGTCTGTTGTATTCATCGCAAACAGATTCTGCCCAGCCACGCTCTGCCAGCTCTGCACCTGCAGCGGCAGGCTCAAACTTTGCAGTTCGCTGCCATGGGCATTGCCCATCAGCAGACGGCCCAAACGCACCTCACTGCCAGCAAAGCTGAAGTTATAACCGGCGCAGCTTGTCTCACTGCCATAGCAAATACCGTCGCTGTCGCGCAGTGCTGCCGCCTCGAATCCCATCTGCACCTGCGCCTCAAACGGCAAGTCTTCGGTTTGAGGTGAAGCAGCCGGCGCATAGACCAGGTTTTCTCCACTCCACGTGAAACGCCGCTGGCCATCCCCCGGCGTGGCATTAAGTGTTGCGGCCGAGGTCGTACCTTGCACCGTCAAGCGCGTATTCAGGTCGGCACCGGCCTGGCTACTAGCAAACGCATTCCGCCCACTTGCACTGACCACAGAGAGATAAGGCAAACCCGAGGCCTGGGTCGCCCGGCTGGGCGACGCTAAGCGCCAGAAGTCCGGGTGATCGTAATTAGCTGTGATGGCGTTCTGCCGGTTGCGCGCGGTGATGTCCACCTGCGGCACTTGAGCGAAGCCCATCGGCTGGCCCTGATAACTGAATACGCCGCACGCCGCTTGCAAGGTCGCACTGCCTTGCGCCTCCAGACGGGCCGGTGCCAGCCGCCCGACCGGTGCACTGCTGCCGCCGTTGATAGGTTGCCCCAGGTAGCTGGGCGGCGTGGCGCTCAGGCGGAAAACACCGACCTCACTGATTGCGGGCCTGACCCGCGTCGCAGCACCCAAATTGTGGCTGTAGCGATCAAGGTTCAAGCTGCCCGGCACGCCGCCCGCTGGGGCCAACACCTGATGGCTGAGCCCGATATTGCTCAGGCGGAAGTTGGGCGTTGTTGAGTTACTGCACAGTTCATTAGCCGTTAGCGGCTGACCATCGCGCTGCCAGGCCACGGCACGCAGATCGAGATCAAAGGCATCACCGGCACGCACGCCGCCCGGCATCAGGCTGCAACTGGGCCAACTGCTGCCTTCGCCGCAGGTGCTTGGGGTTTGCAGACACAGACCATAGGGGCGACTGATAAAACTGTCCTCACCGACCATTACCAGCCCACTTTCATTGCCACTGGTGGGCGCATAGCGCGCTTGCAGACGGATCTGCCCGGCATCGTCATAGCGCAGCGGCACAGTGGCGCTGGCATTGCTGTCGAACGTCACAATAACCGGAGTAAACGTACTACCAACCGCGGTGCCATTGAGCAGAACGGACTGCGTCCCAGTGGTCGGTTCAAGATAGCTGGAGCGCCACTGCACCTCGCGGCTGCCCCCTGCAAAACCCGGTACACAGGCCTGCGGATTGGCGGGGTCGGCACGCACCGCCCGGATCGTCGCACTGGCCGGTTTGGCCGCGAGCACATCCGGGGTGTCGACGATAAACCCGCTCTCGACAAAGCTGACCCGGCAATCGGCGGTGCTGCAAAGGTTGGTGCCAAAGGCCCTGGCTGGCGGCGTTGAACTGTTCACCCCGAGCGTCACCGTACCGGGCGTGTTTCCGCGCAACTGCAAGGTGGTCACGCCGCCCGAGAAGGTCAGCGGATTGCCTCCCACCCATAAGGCAGAGGGGCTGAGTTCGACCGTCACAGGGTCGGTATAGAGCTGACTGCAACTGGCATTCAGACAGGCCCGCAACGTCACTTCCAGCGGGTTACAGGTCAGGCTGCTGCTGACGTGGGTGAAGCGGAAATGATCAATTTGCGGCCCAACCGGACGGTAGCGTGCCGCACACACTTGCACCGCATCCAATTCATGGATGTTGACGCGGCCACCCGTCGAGCCGGTGAAACTCAACAGAAAATCAGTCGGAATAGTGCCCTGCCCGGCACTGGCCAATGCATTGAATGGCGCAACCAGCGTTTGAAAACTGCCGCCGCTGGTGGTGCGCCGCGCCACACTGACCATCGCCTGCCCCGCTGCACGCGAGTCAACCACAATACGGTAACGATGCCCTGGGCTGGCGCTGCTGGTAGCGGCACTGGCATCAGTGCCCGGATTGAGACTGCTGGTGCCGGCCAGGTAACGATACGCACCGGCGGCTGAGCCACGAATAGTAAGTGCATCGCCAATAAAACCCGGCCCGCCATTGCGCCCCTCATTGGGATTGGCAAAGTTACCAAACTCATCCAGACCAATTCCCAGCCAGCCACCGGCAAAACCAGCGTCACCGTTATCACGCTGGGCATACCCCAGCGATCCGCCAAAACTGCCGGGTTGCGGCGTCACACTGGCGTCGGAAAGAATCACCGCAATGCCGTCCGCGCCCCGGTTATTGCGCGTGGAGTAGGCGAAATAGTCGAACTCGATGGTCACCAGATTATTCGCCGCCGGCAGCAACCATTGCAAGGTCGCAGCCGTCGCCACCTCACTGGTGTCATCCGTCAGGCGCATGCGGCGCCCGCTGTTATTGGCGATGCCAATGTTAAAGCTGCCACTGCGCCGGGTCGTGACCCAGGCATCGCCCAGCGTCGTACGCTCAAAGTTGTCGTCAAAAAAACAGGTGGCCACCAGAGGCGGCTGGCAGGCGTTGGCAGGCGTTGAGTTGGGCAGGCAGGTGCCCGTCACGCTACTGGGGCTATTCACAACAATGGTCGAGTTACTGGGCGCAGTGAAATTACCGAATGCCTGGGTGTTATTGAGGGTTACCTCATTGAATAGGGTCGTCACCGTCACCGGTGTGGCTGCCGACCCCAGCAGGCTGTTGGTAAAAGTGGCGCGGCTACCTGTCACCGAACCTGAAGTGAGCGTTACTCCAGTGAAATTGGCGGGGTTACTGTTGCCCGTAAAGTTACCCGACAAGGTACCGCCGGTGATGCTCAGCCCGGCATTGGCGTTGGCACCGCCCAGCAGATTGGTGCCGTTGCTGGTCAACGTGCAGCAGTTACTGGTGACCAGACCATTGACCTGACCGCCGGTGAGGTTGATGACCCCATTGCTGGAACTCAGACTGCCATTCACCTGAGTGCCATTGGTGGTGATTGCACCTTGCCCGGTGACATTACCGTTGACCTGACCGGCGTTTAAGCTAATGACGCCGCTGCCACTGGTCACGGAAAAAACCGACGTACCACTAAGATTGACCGTACCAGATGCCGACACCACCGCCCCTTGAATGGTGTTAGTGCCGATGGCGTCGATGCTGCCGACGCTCGACTCCAGCGAAATATTTTTCGCTGCTGTCCCTACTACGTTGTTGTTCAGCGCAAAACCGTTTGACGCAATAACGCGAATATTGCCTAAGCCTTCACCCAAAACCGTGGATACACGCAGGTCATCGCCAGAAGCCAGAATGACCCGCCCCGTGCAGGTGAACACGTTGCCGAAACGTGCCTGCCACGCCCCGCCCGAACAGGGCGGCGGTGAGTGCGGATTGAAAAAACCACCGCTGCTGAAGGTATAAGTCGCCGCGAACACCGGCAGACTGAACAGCCCGAGCACGCTCAGCAAAAGCACTCGCAGCATCATGGCTGACTGACCTCTATTTGCGCCTGCACACGGCGGAAGGCGTAATCAAAACGCGCGCCAGGCAGACCATTACTGGCTTCGGCTGTAAGCAGCACGATCTGCAGCGTGCGCGCGCCTTCGCTGTAAGGCCCACGGGCCTGGCAAGTGACGGTCACGGCGAACTCCGCCAGATTAGCGCCCGCCAGCGACGGCGTGCCGCTGGCACAGCCGCCGCTGTTCAGGCTGCGCGCAATGCCCCACTCAAGTCCGGCACGGGCGGCCTGATAGGCCCGTGCCTGCTGAATACTTAGGCTGCTGCCGCTGTGTTGATCAGTCGATAAACGGCTCATTGCCGCCACCAGCAAAGCGATGACGATCATCAGAAACAGGGCTGCCACCAGGGCAAAGCCGCCTTGGTGCTGTTCAGGGCGCATTGTCCACCTGCACTTGCTGCAACAACTCGACGCTTTCTCCGTCACGGCTAAGGCCCAAACTCAAGCTGACCAGACCGGCGCGTTGCTGACTACCGGGTTGATAACTGAAGGCGCAGCGTGTCACGTCACTGGCCAGCACCTCACTTTGCGCCGCACTGAAGGCCGGTGCCAGCGTGATGCGCGTGTAACGCAGCAAACGCCGATTGGCCAGATCGCAGCTCAGCCCCACCACTTCATCCGCCAAGTAAAAGCGTCGCTGCGGTGAGGCAAAACTAAAGGCAAAACTGCCCCCCGGCGGCACCAGACGCAACACACCTTGCCCTGTCCCAGCGGTAAAGCTCAGGCTGCTGCCGCTGGGGCTGATCACGTGCCGGCCATCTGCGGCTGCCGCCGCCCACAGGTTACTGCCCACCACTGGCACGCCGCCGCTTTCAGCGCCCACGTTGTACAGCACCAGCCAGCGCGCCGAGGCCACCGGCAGCGCGGGGTCAAGCACGGCAAAGCTCTGGCAGTCATTACCCGGCACCGTGCAGTCACTGGCGTTACCGGGGGCAAAGCGCAGCCCCTCAGCACCCGCCCGATTAGGCAGGTAGCGGCCTGCGGCATGAATACGCAACAACTCCAGATCGCCACCCTGCACGCGCACCGAGTTAGGCACCGCCAGGCGAATATCACGGGCCATGCGGCTCAGCGCGAGGCTGGTCTGGTCGACCAATTCAGCGCGACGGCTTTGGTCGATCAGGCCCTGCATGGGACGCACCAGCACCGTGCTGATCATCACGGCCACGATGCCGGCCAAGGCGATCACCATCACCAGTTCGACCAAGGTGAAGCCGGCCTGACGGCGCATCAGTAATCCCCCCGATAGCCGCCGAGACGCAATTCGGCACCGGTCGGATCGCTGACCCGCACCTCGACATAGCGCGCCGCCACACTGGCCGCCCCTGCGCCCAGACTGCCGGTGCTCACACTCACCCGCACCCGGTAACCGGCCAACTGATTGAGCACACCGCCGCGCGCATCCTGTGGCGGTTGGTCGTCCAGGTTGTGGTAGTCGAGCACGTCATCGAAACACAGGCGCTGATTGCACGCGGCTGCACCCGGGTCGGCATAGGCTTGGGCGAGGATTTCTTCAAGGTAGGCTTCAGCCAACAGCACACTTTGCTGGCGCAACATCGGGTCGGCACTGCGCCCGGCGAGGCTGGCCATGGCACTGTAGAGTGCGGCCGCGGCAATGCCGATGATGACGATAGCCATCACCAGTTCGACCAGGGTCATGCCGCGCTGACGCATCATGGCGTGGTGTTCATGGTGTGGTTTCAATCCAGCCGGCAGGCGCATGCACCCGCACGCCATGCCCTCCCAGGCTGACGGCGACGCTGCGATCGGGCTGCCCGAGGGCATTGAAGGTCACCGGAAAACTGTTGTCGGTCAGCGTTACACCCGCAGGCAAGGCCATGTCGGCATACACCCCGTCCGCCGCCTGAAGGTTGGCGCTGTAGGCACCGCTGACACAATCGGCCGCGCGGCGTAGGCGCAAACCGCTGCTGTCCAATTGCGCCTGCACCAAGCAACCACTGGCCAAGGCCTGTTTTTGCGCATATCGCACAGCACTGGCCAGTTGTTCGTGGAACAGGCGCTCATCAAACACCTGCCGATCAAAAAAGCGCGGCCCTACCACGGCGGCTAGAGTGCCGATGATCACGATGACCATCAGCAACTCGACCAAGGTAAAGCCGCGCACAGGGATTAGCAGCCGTCGGTGGTTGCTACAATGGTCGGCGGTGCAGATGCTGTCGCCGCTGTGTACACAACACTGCAGTTTGTACCGGTATAACCTGTCACTGTGTAGGTGATCGCTCCGGTACCGGGAGTCGCTGTGACGCCACCAACCTGAGCGGCAGCGGTAATGCCAGCAGCCGTAGCCGCCGGATAACCATTAGCCAAGGCAATGTCTACGCCTTCGATTTCCACTGTGGTTGCTGCACTGTCGCCCTCCGCCAAAAATGCCGCGCGAGAAATGGCTGATGCTGAGCGCACAGAGCCGGCAATACCGTTCATGGACGCGGCACGAGCCTCGTTACTGAAATCCGCAAATCTCGGCAACGCAAAGGCCGCCAGCACGCCGAGGATCACAATCACCATGATCAGTTCGATCAGGGTAAAGCCGCTTTGTTGTTTGTTCATGGGTATCACTCCGGGTTGAAAGCCTTATTGAAAGGTATAGGTCACGCTGCCGGTATTGGCGTTGTACTGGATGCTGTCGTTGCCGCCTTCAGCCTGGTAAGTGAAGGTGCACAGGGTGCCTGAAGCACTGGTTACATAGTCGTTGCCGGTCGCGGTGCCGACGCTTGGGGCCGCGCCTTGCAGCACGGCACCGAACACCTGGTTGCAGGTGGCGGCGCTCATGCTCGAGGCGGCGTTGGGTAGGCCCACCCGCGCAGTGCCAATCGGCCAGCCACTGGCGTTGACGTCTACCGTGCCGTCGCTAAAGCCCTGCACGTTGATCTGGCAGTTACCGTCGGCACAGCCATTACGGCCACCATTGCGGTTCAGTTCCCACTGCGCGCGCACCAGCAGCACGGCGGAGGCCAGTGCGCTGGCGGTGCTTTTGACCGCCACTTCGTGGGCGTCTCTGGCCGGGTTGATCAGCCGGGGCAATGCCAGCGCCGCCAGCACGCCGATGATGGCAATCACCACCACCAACTCGATCAGGGTAAAGCCGCGCTCAATAGCCCGCATACGCACCTCGTGGGGCACACAACAGACCGAGCGACGGTGCATCAGCCGTGCGTACCACACCCGCTAAAACTGTGATGTAGTTTGCATTTTCTCGGCCGAGCCTGGCAATTAATGTTTGCATCAACGCCCCTTCGCCGCCGAGCCAAGTTCCCACATGGGCAGGAAGACACCCAGTGCCAACACCAGCACCATGATGCCCATGGCGACAATCAGAATGGGCTCGATGGCATCGGCCAGTTGCTTGAGGTCGTAGTCCACTTCCTGCTCGTAAAAATCCGCCACTTCAACAAACAAATCGTCCAGCGCGCCGGTTTCTTCACCCACGGCCATCATCTGCAGCACCAGCGGGGTGAACAGGCCGCTGGCAGACGCTGTGCGGGTCAGCGCTTCACCGCGTTCAATGCCTTCGCGCATGGCCAGAATCGCCTGACCGATATAGCGATTGCCGACGCTGGCACTGTTGATCGACAGGGTTTGCAACAGCGGCACGCCGGCGCGATACATCATGGCGAAGGTGCGGGTGAAGCGAGCCAGAGCGATGCGCTCGAAGATGCCGCCGACAATCGGCAGGCGCAGTTTGATCTGGTCCCATTTCAGCGCGCCGGCATCGGTCTCGATCCATTTGAAAAAGCCATACAGGCTGGCCCCGAACAGCAGCGCCAGCAACCACCAGAAATCCTGAAAAAACTGCGAGGTGCCGATCAGCACCTGTGTCGCCCAGGGCAGTTCGGCCTTGAACTGGGCGAAAACCTTGGAAAACGCCGGGATCACAAACAGGTTGATCACCACCAGCGCCACCGCCATCGCCGAGAGCACAAACAACGGGTAACGGGTGGCTTGCTTGATGCGTTTACGGGTTTCGCGCTCCAACTCCAGGTACACCGAGAGCTGGCGAAACGCCTGATCCAACTGGCCGGTGTTCTCACCGACGCTGATCATGCTGACAAACAGGGTGTTGAACACCTTGGGGTGGCCATTGAGGGCCACGGCCATGCCCTGCCCGCCCTCCAGATCGCTGCGCACGTCCTGCAGCACTTCGCGGAAATACGGGTTGCGATGAGACTCGGCCAAACCGCCAATGGCGCGGATGATCGGCACCCCGGCTTTGCTCAGGCTGTACATCTGTCGGCAGAAGATAATCAGTTCTTCCAGGTCAACGCGCTTGCGCCGCAGACGCTCCTTGAGTTGAGCCCAGGCATCGTTGTCCGCCACCGGAGCCTGCTCATCGATGGTCAGGGGCGTGATGCGCTCGGCTAGCAGTTCACTGGCCAGGCTGTCGGCCGACGCGCTTTCGCGGCTGCCACTGACCTTCGTGCCCTGCGCGTCGCGCCCGGTAAACTTAAACTGGCTCATGGGCAGTACCTGCCAGGTACGTCCGCACGCTCGCCGCCACACCCGTAGCCCGGATGCAATCCGGGATGAGCATTGCCCCCAGCGCACAGGCGCGCACGACCGCACACCGCAGGCCTAGCAGCCTGTCGGACTTGAATTCATAAATGGACAGAGCGCGACAAAGACAAAGCGAATTGCCCACTATTTGAGCGTTTTTAACCGGTTG
>LNFM01007684.1_pt1 | contig 17285 bp, 16 predicted proteins | sample 596031 | NCBI WGS metagenome assembly LNFM01 (sample SAMN04254537, study PRJNA301005) | activated carbon metagenome | isolation source: dual media filters at the Ann Arbor, Michigan drinking water treatment plant | place: USA: Ann Arbor | reverse complement strand
AGTAGATGATCTCAAAGGAATGGGATCGGCACTGGGTTGTCCGGATGTTTTCATAGAAGATCCGGGATTAAACTATCCAGGGAATAAATGGTCTTCTCCAGGTCTCTATACATACTATCCTGAGAATTCTGGTCTGATGCCCCTAACAATTAAAGTGGAGGGTGCGAATTATGAAAATACACGTTGGGATAATAAAGGTTATCAGCCAACCGTCTCGGAGCTGCTCAATTTTGCTCGGGATAATCTGAAGGTCAACTACATTTTCTGGGTTAGGGATCTTGATTATTATGAAAAAGTGCTGGAAACATTGAGTTTGAGACAACAAAACAGCAATCCATCCGGCGGATTGAATTCGATCTGCCCCGCAAACTATACTACTTGTATCGATTAGTATTGAATGGTACTAATTGAGGCTTAGACAACAAATACCCCCGTAGCAAGAGCACGGGGTATTAAAAGATTCACGCTACGCAACCCTTCTTTTGGTTTGTCTTGGTTCTCTTACATAGTCGGTCATAAAATTCCTGTAAGTACCTGATATTAGTCATAAATGAACTTTTTTCAGTGATCATAATCTGGTCGAAATGGTGATTAGAAATGCTAAGACGTAGCAGTACGATTCATCGACCGAATTTGTTTGAAACAGATTTGTTGGTGCAACTTGATCCTAATGACCCATTGCTGAAGCTTGCATCAGCGATACCCTGGCAAGATTTGAGGAATCACCTTCCATCCATTACACCGCAACGACAGGTGCGCCGAGTAAGCCGATCCGATTGATGGTTGGGTTATTGATACTGAAGCGGTTAGAGAGTTTGAGTGACGAATCGGTAGTATTACAGTGGAAGCGCAATCCTTATTACCAAGCTTTTTGTGGCATGAAAGAGAATTCTAGCAGAAACTGCCTTGCCATAGCACGGAACTGATACATTCTCGTAAGCGTATAGGCGTGCAAGGTGTAGAGCGGATCAATATGAGTACGGTAGCAAGGCAACGATCGCCAGTACCGCAAAAGGTAATCTGATCGTCGGTGTAATCAGTCACGAACAGAACTTGTATGACAGCAATACGTTACCAGCGATATTGCATCATGTAGAGATTTCGCGCGGGAAAGCTGCCAAGCAAGCCGTATGCGATCGCGGCTACCGCGGCAAAGTTGAAGTCAATGGAACGCAGATCATTTTGCCTGGGAAAAATATCACGTTCAAAACGGCGGATAATACGATTGCCATGATTCGATGCCCAAGTTGATGCGAATTTGGCAAACCATTCTCGTGCTATAACTTCAAAACTATTCGCAATGAGGTTGGTTCGTGCTGATTTCTGAATCTTGCGGTTTTCGCTTGGATTCACACCATTGGCGACCAACTTTCGAGCCTCATCCCGGCGCTCACGTGCATCTTTTAAACTAACGTCGGGATAAACACCCAGCGATAACAACTTTTCCTTGCCGTCAAACATAAACCGAAAGCGCCACCACTTACCCCCGGTTGGGGTAACAAGAAGAAATAATCCTCGCTCATCAAATAGCTTAATTGGCTTCGCGCCTGGTTTTGCGTTACGGATTGAGGTATCAGTTAGTGGCATAGGGGTAACTCCTAAACATGAATTGGGGTTACCCCGGAGAGTTACCCCTATTAATTGCTGGATGCTATGGGATGATATTATCCATTAATGGATGCTGAATGCAGTAAAAAACCCGCACTTAGGCGGGTTTAAGGATGTTATTGGATTTCTTAAAACACTCAATGACGGCGGGAACTTAACTATGGCTATAAGTATTTAAATAATAAGTATATTGTAATTTAATATTTTTAGATGTACTACTAACAGTACTGCTAAAAGGAAATGTTACGTTGCTTTCTCGATAAAAGGCTACAAATCGGAAGTAGTTACCTCACTTGCGTCAAAGCGGTTACACCAAAGACCATGATTTTGTCTGATTTTCTGGCATGAAAATTTGCCCGATATCACTGCACTGTTGATACAGTAGGCTGAGACTTGTGCACCTTATGGCCTGCGATGACTTATTTATTATCGGTTGAATGAAATATGTTACTTTGATTTGCCTCACTAAATTTGAGGCGCAATAGAAGTATGTTAATGCAGATAACCATCTTATTGATTTTTTATAAAATAATGGTGATTTTTGGGCAGTAGAATAAAGTTGGTCGCTATATGATTTGATAGTACTGCTGTTTAAATATAGTTAAGCCGCTAACTTTAGAAGTTCACATGTTGGAATAAAATCAATATATGGCACATAACCACTCCCACGATCATGATCATAGCCACGTTCCAAGGAACTTTGATCGCGCATTCGCAATTGGGATTGCGCTAAATGTAGGTTTTGTTGTGCTTGAAGTCATTTTTGGTTTATTTGCAAATTCTCTCGCGTTGTTAGCGGATGCAGGCCACAATCTCAGCGATGTGTTGAGTTTATTATTCGCGTGGGGCGCAAGCGTATTAGTACGCAAGCTGCCAACACAGCGGCATACTTATGGTTTACGCCGTACTTCGATATTAGCTGCATTGATTAATGCGCTAGTTTTGCTTGTTGCGGTCGGTGCTATCGCCTGGGAAGCTATTCACAGATTTGGCTATCCCGAGTTCGTGGCGAGTGACACAGTCATTTGGGTAGCGTCAGTTGGCATTGTAATCAATGGGCTTACGGCGTGGCTGTTCATGTCGGGCCAAAAGCAAGATATGAATATTCGCGGCGCATATTTGCACATGGTGGCTGACGCAGCGGTTTCTATGGGTGTTGTTTTAGCAGCTATTGCCATAAAATTTACAGGCTGGTTGTGGTTGGATTCGGTCGTAAGCCTTGTGGTCGCCGTAATTATTGGTATCGGTACTTGGGGCTTGCTGCGCGAATCGCTTAACCTTGCACTTGATGCTGTGCCAGCCAATATCCATCCGGCCAAAGTTGAGGCTTATCTCGCGAATCTTCCAGGAATAGAGGCAGTTCACGACTTGCATATCTGGGCAATGAGCACGACGGAAATTGCCCTAACCGTGCATCTAATCAAGCCAGATGCGGTCATTGACGATCTGCTATTGGTTCAAATCAATAACGAATTGCGTGAGAAGTTTGGAATTCAGCACACTACTGTTCAGTTTGAGTGTGGAAATGTATCTCATCCCTGTAAACAAGAGCCTTCAGACGTAGTTTAAAGTGGCAACGTAGCGATGAAGTTTCGGCGAGTAGAGTAAACGTGTCTAAAGAACATCATCAAGAGTAACTGCAAACTCCAGATAAAAAGGGAACACATCAGGTCACCTACTGTGGAGGGGGAGGCGGTGGATTACCGGGTGGTGGCGGTGGTGGATTAGAATTTACTGGTGGTGAGGAAATTCTTCGATTGACGCCGCTACTTGCGGGCAGATCCCTGCTGATGTTACCTGAAACAGGAACATTATGACCTTTCGAATACATGCATGGGATATAGCTGTTGTCATAGCGCTGTTGACTTTCATAACCTGAAGATGTGCCACTGCTTGTTCCAAACAGTGCGCCCGCTAAAAGGCCTATTCCAGCACCTATGGCAGCTCCCTCACCACCAGCTATGGCAGCGCCGGAAGCAGCACCTAACCCGGCTCCAATAGCGGCGCTTTCTACACCGCTAGTTCGGGATGATTGTTGAGGAGTCTTGCCGTTAATTTGTTGATAAGCATATTCTCTGCATTCACTATCATCCTGACGAAACTGATCAAAACTTTTACCGGCACCAGGTAGCGTCATAACGCTTGGACCTGTTGGTAGGTTTGCGCAGGCAGTTAGTAGCCAAACAATCAGCAACATAAGTAATCTTTTTGTTATAAACATGTTTTCTCTTTGCGTTATTGTGCAGGTGGCTGCGGAGCTACCTGTAACCAGCCACCCGGGCAATTCTTGACATAAGGATAATAACCATCCGGGTTTTGGCAATAGTACCAGTAATTGGTTTGTGGCTGGACAGGCTCAGCCTGTTGCTGCTGCGTATAGACCGGAGGGGTTGAAGGCACTATCACGGTTGGCGGATAAGCATAATAAGGTGGATAGTAAGAGGGATAGCCATACCCATAACCACCAAATCCGTAGCCACCAAAGCCATAACGGCTATAACCGCCATATCCCCCATAACCATAAAATCCGGGACCATAATAGCCGCCGAGATTTATACCAAGATTTAAGTGGCTATGCCCATGACTACTATAGCCACCCGAATGACCATAATTTCCTCCAAAATGGCCGCCACCACCATGTCCATCCCGCGCTAAAACAGAATGGCTTCCTATCATTGCAAGCACGGCGATGATCAAATATACCAATCTAATATTTTTTATATGAAGCCTATTGTGCATAAATGTAGTGAAAGACAAATTGGATTCTAATCCCAACTCGTCATTTAAGAGATTTCAGATCAGATTGGAAATGATATCCCCACCCCATAATGTAACTAAGGTATTTATTAAAACCATTTCGCGTTGTTTGACTGGATCCAGACCGTATTAGTTTCAGTTATTCGATCAGGGGATAAAAAGCATCATTCAGAAGTAAGTCAGGTCTTCTCATTCTAGGGGTTCCCTGAATCAGAGCTAACTTTCTCGTTCGAGTCATAGCTTTTATTATGATTTCTCTTTTTGAGGCTTCTGCTCTGTTTTTGTAAAGTTCCTGATGTACAAGTCGAAAAGGCCCGCGACCATGGCTATATCGTGCGCCTTTACCCGTTTCATGTTCTGAGATCCGAAGGGTTAATTCTGTAGTAATGCCGGTATAAAGACTTGAATCAGCACATTCCAATATATAGATCTGAACAACACTTCCTTTTGGCAAATTTCTTGTTTTCTTTTTGATGGGTAAATTGATGGTAATTATTACTCATATCTATTAAAAAACGAATGGATACTAGGATATTGGTGACATTGCCCTTTAAACTCACAGCCTATCGCATTGCTACCTATTGTAAATTTCTCAAAATTTCTGCTCCTACGCTAATATCCGTTGTCTCACACGTATGGGTTTGACCTACGCTTCCGATAACTGGCACTTTTATTTTATTGCCACAATCTCGGAAAGGAATGTCAATCGTAGTTGATTCCTGTTGAAGAGGAAGATCTCCGGTTACCGCTATAAGGTTCTGGGAAGTGTCGGTTACGATTCCATCTCCTGTTTGGAAATCAACCAAGCTGGACAAAGTTGATTGCCCCGTTCCAATTATCGAAACATAGCGAACATTGGATGGAAGGGGATGCGTAGCCAAGTCATTAAGTACATTCAAAGCTGCGCTGTTGGGTTGTAAATCCTTGATTGAAACACTGTTTGAGTCAATATGATAAGGTAGAAGATCGCAAATGCCGACTTGATCGAAAATGTCGAAAATATCGAAATTAACGTGACATGTCTCGGCCCAAAAACTACCCTGATGCGGGGTCCCAATGGTAATGAGTTTCGCAACATCCTCCCGATACGGAATTGTCGTTGCCGAATCGAACACTCGAGCTAACCCTTGCAGATATTCTCTTGCAGCAAGACCACCTGTGCTATGACCAATCAGAAGGACTTTTGTTGCCTCAGGGTTTTCATCTAACACCGCTTGAATGATTACTGCTAATTCTCCTCCCTGGACATCAAGAAACAATCCCTGATTGTCGGAGAAATTTACAGCATAGAAGTTACCAGTATTCCCCGTACAGCTCGGAGTATCTAATGGGCAGCTTATAGCAACTGTTTTTGTGGCCGGATTGAAAGCAGGTATCCCACCGAATGTCCAGCCAGCACTGTTAATCAGATAATCTCTATACGATACCCATGTGTCTGCAGAAGAAGCGATACCATGAATAAAGACGACAGGATAAGGCTTTTCTCCACATCCCGATTCATTCAACAAAGCAGATAAATCACCTATATCCCGTGGCAAGGCATCGTCTGGTCCCTGGTAATAGACATGGTTATCTGCAGAGGAAACGCCCACATAGGCGTTGGTGTCGGGGTAATAGCGATAGGTATAGGGTGAAGATAATTGCACGCCTGATACCGGCGGTGAAAACAGATTGGGAAAGAATGTTTGTGCCCAATTCATCATGCAAATAATATCAGGCGGTGTCGCGGTATCGGCTTTCACCGTTGAATCATTAGCCGATACTGTATTGCAAATTGCCGCGACAATTATCACTCCGAGTGCGTGTGTTAGCAAGGAGCTGCTTTTGCGGTGTTGGTTGTCCATAGTATTTTTCCAAAGTAAAGAAACAAGATGGCCTGTATATCGTCAAAGCGATTCGGACTATTGTCTGGGTTAATTATTTTTGGCAGCAGGCCAGGTTAATGTAATTATTTTTCCACGCTTTTCTTGAATACTTAGATCGCGATGGAGAGTAGTTAACTCGTAGGTGGCATTCAGGGAATAGTTTCCTGGAGCAAGGTTCACCAACAGGTAGGGGCCTTCAGTGGTAGTATCAAGAACAGTATTGCCTACCTTGTCCTTAATTAATACGTGGACATCACTGATGTATTGGGCTTTGGAGCCAGTATTTTGTGATAATTCAAGCATCAATGCCCATGTTTTTCTTGCCTGCAATATTGCTTCCGACTCATCTTTGCCTACGCCTCCAGAAATAAATTGCGTTTGGCCTTGTAATTTAACGAGTGGAAGTGATGGGTTTACTTCAGCAAAACTTAAGGCTGAGAAAATCCCGGCTAACACTATAATTATCTGACTGATTCTAATTTTCATCTTGGTTTTGAGTGCTAATGAACGCTATTAATAAAGTGTTTTCATCGCAATTAATTTCATTGTCTCTGTAAAAGAATTTGATCTCGCGTTATGCCGATATCCAGCTAGCGTCATCTATCCAGACTCGTCTCCCCAATTTATCGTCATAACGGAATAGTTACTGCCAAAGCACGGATTATTTATTCCACCAGCCCACGGGTACATTACAATTATCTTTGAACTGGTTCTGTGCAGTAGCGCACATAGACACATCGTAATGTATGCGCTGTGCTGTTAAATATGGGGAACATCGTATTAAGCTGCCATTAGATTTGCATCACATTGCCCAAGTAAATTCATTTGATAATCAATAGCCTTCATCTTCTCGCTTTTACTGTCAGTTTATTGCTCTATCCTTGTTCTCTACTTTCATATCTTCATTGTATGAGACCAAAAATTCCATGAAAATCAGCATACCTTAGATAAAGAATGATGTGATGATAACCAAGCTTAAGCTCGCTGCTGCAGCGGCATGCAGTTCATTACTCGCGACCGGTTGCGCGACGCTGCCCAATACGCAATTCCTGACGGAGCATTACATTGCGCAAGCAGCGCATTTCAAAGACGCATGGGGTACGATTTCGGCTAAAAGAAGCGCGGCCATCGTGGAGAAACTCAAGCAAAAGTCCGGCGACATCGATATCTTGGATAAACAGATTGCGCTCGAACAGGATATCGTCGGCAGTCCACTCGTAGTAGGCAATAAGGTCATATTGCTGCAGGACGGCCCAGCAACGTATCAGGCTATGTTCGCCGCTATCCGAAAAGCCAAAGATCATATCAATTTGGAATCCTTCACCATCGAAGATAATGAAGTCGGTCAACAGTTCGCGGATCTCTTGATCGAGCGGCAAGCACAAGGCGTCCAAGTTAACCTGATTTATGACAGCTACGGCACAATAGGCACAGCAAGAACGTTCTTCGATCGTCTCGCACAAGCCGGCGTTCAGGTACTTGAATTCAATCCGATTAATCCATTATTAATAAAGAAGTCATGGACACCCAATCATCGTGATCACCGCAAGCTGCTCGTGGTGGATGGACATACCGCATTTATTGGCGGCATCAATATCAGCAACACTTATTCGACCGGATCCTCCATCAGGAGAAAAGAAGAACCGATTGATCAAACACGTGGATGGCGCGATACCGATATTCAAATCGAAGGACCGGTAGTTGCCGAATTTCAGAAATTGTTCCTGCAAACCTGGTACAAGCAACATGGCAAGCCGCTGGCACAAAGAAACTATTTTCCGATGGTCGCGCCACAGGGTAAGGAAATAATTCGTGCGATTGGCAGTACGCCGGATGATCCTTACAGCCTGATCTATCTGACGCTCATATCCGCGATCACCAATGCGGAAAAACAGGTATATATTACAAATGCCTATTTTGTGCCTGATCCGCAGCTTCTCAATGCCCTGCTTGATGCTGCAGGTCGTGGCGTAGATGTCAGGCTGATCCTGCCTAGTTATTCCGATTCGGTAGCAGCATTTCATGCGGGACGTTCATACTATTCTGAGTTGCTGAAGGGAGGCGTAAAAATTTACGAACGGCAAGGCGCACTACTGCATATAAAAACCGCAATTGTAGACGGCGTCTGGTCTTGCGTTGGATCTAGCAATCTGGATTGGCGTAGCGCGCTGGACAATGACGAAATCAATGCAGTCATTCTGGGGCGTGACTTTGCGCAGCAAATGCAGGCAGCCTACTTTAGGGATATTGCGAATTCGAATGCGATCAAACTCGAAGAATGGGAGCATAGGTCGCTACTGCTCAGACTGAAAGAATGGACGGCTCGGTTGTGGGGACGTATGTTCTAGCAATGTGCTGAATAGTTGAGCCAGCTGCAGAAAACTTCAGCAAAGCAGGCATTCTCCCGGTGTCTTTCTTCCGGGGTAGTATTTCACGGGCAGGAAGCGCGGGATTATCGCGGCATAATCCTTTTGCTTGCGCATAACGGAAAACACCGTTCAGATGCTGGAGAATGCGGGTGGCGGTTTCAAGTACATCACGCTTGTGAATATCTTCAATAGCTTTTGCAACAATGGCGGGAGTGATGCTGGCGATAGGCAATTTGCCGATGGCGGGATAAATATCGCGTTCAAAGGCTCGAGCTGATTTGGTGTAATGCCCGGCACTCCATTCGCGTTGTTTCATTTTTAACCATTCCGACGCAATAGCCTCAAAAGTATTATCGCTTGCTGCACTGGATTCCGCGCAATTGATGCGGCGCTGAGTCACCGGATCTTTATTTTCCCGGAGTAGTGCCTTAACTTCTGTCAGATCAACACGCGCCGCCGCCAAGGAAACGGCGGGATAACTGCCAATCGAATAAATCTTCTCTTTGCCATCTATCCGGTACTTGATGCGCCAAGTGGCTCCACCAGTGGGGGTGATAAAAAGATGCAAACCACCCCCATCCGCAAGATTCTTACCCCGTTCCGATTGTGCCACAAATGCCTTAACGGCTTTATCCGTAAGCTTTCCACCGATACCCCCAGACATACAAAATTTCTTCGTTCAATTTCTAATGATACTCCCATCAGTACCCCCATTATGCACAGATTTTATCGGATCGTTAATATGTGATTGTACAAATGAAAACACCGTCTTTTGGACGGTGTTGGATGTTACTGGGGGTATTATTGGACGGCGGGAATCGAACCTTGGTCTATTTCTGATATATCAATCATTTAATATTTACCTCTGCTATTTTTGTGTCACTAGTGAGTCTTATTTTCTCAATCTCATTGTGATTTTATAGTTAATTAGTCAATCTGCATCAAGCTAACATATCCATAAGCATTTTATTACATTTATCATGCTAAATTACACTTTAAATTATCTTATCCAATTAACCATAATATCACCATGAACGATCAAGCAATTAAACAGATAGCGCAACAATTGCGCGATGTTGCGTCGGGAGCAACGAGCCTTCCTGGCAATGGAAGCCGCACATTCCAAATGCATGATGGCGTTACTTATAGCTTGAACAATGAAGCATCTATCTTGTTCAACGAGATTGTTGGAAAGATACTTAACCATAAAGATTTTGAGCAGAAATTTTCTGCAAAATATATTGATGGAAAACTAAAGTTAGTTTTTGCAAAGTTGATTTCTGAAGAGCAGAATGATTTAGAACGTGAATTAAGTCTTTTAATCGAAAAGCTAGCAGAATTTAAACAAGAAAGTGTAGTATTTTTAAAAATTGAGGGAGTTATTCTGTCAGATTGCTTTGAATTGGGAAGAGTGCGTTTTGTTCCGGGAGATAAGAATCTGATCACAGGTATGATAAATAAAGTATCAGTAATAATTGATGTATTAAAAAATACAGATACTGAAAAAGAAAATTATAAACAATCAATTGGACAAGATATTGAATTAGAGTTCAGTGATGGTTGTGTTGGCATCGTTGAAGTAAACGCTGAACCTGTTAGAGCATACGAAGTCGGAAAAGAAGAAGTAAGGCGGGCTATTGATTTGTTGCGTTTTTCTAGTAAAGCAATTTATCCGTTAAAGGAGGACATTCGTATTGGCTTGAAAGGTGATCATCCAAAAACAAATCGACTAAGCTTAGTTACTTCAAAAACTTGTTTCAAAATCGAAGATGATTCTGAGGGATCTGTTTTTCAGTTCGAGATCAATCAAGAATCACTTAAGAGAATGAACGATCTTGGAGTATTCAAAGTATCAGACGCCCTTATAAAGAAACAAGCTAGCAATTTTGAGAAATCTCTCATAAGAAGCATTCACTGGTTCTCTGTAGCATTAACGCAAGACGAAAACAGCAATGCATTCTTGTTTCTAATAGTGGCTCTTGAATCACTGTTTAAGCCAGAAAGAGGTAATTCAATTGGCGGAACAGTGGCAGAGTCTGTTGCTTTTTTAATGTCAGACAATCTCGAAGGCAGAAAAAAAATTATATCCATAGTACGTGATTACTATGGAAAAAGAAGTGGAGTTGCACATGGAGGTAAGGAAAGTATATCCGATACAGATCTTTATACGCTCGTGAATATTGCAGGTACTTCAATAATGAAGGCAATCCAAAAATTATCTGACTTCACTTCACAGGAACAATTTATGAGCTGGATCGAAGATCAAAAATTATCATAATGAATTTTAAGACGGTGCATCAGCTGGAGAAAAGTGGCTTGGTTCGTTTCCATGCTTTATTTTTTGATGAGCTTGATCAATTATACTTTGAGAGAACAGTAATTGCGCTCGTAAGCCTCAATCAGCGTCACCAGAACAATTAATATTTCACCTTCTGGTGTATTGGGTTCAGCTGCCATTAGTTTTTCAACTTCCTTTAGTTGTACTAGCTCAAACTTGATCCGATAGCTTCAAAAAATAGTTCCCATTCAATCTGACATTGACTGACTGAATTCGACCCATTGAGGCCATTCGCACCATATTACCAAATGACAGCACACCATCAGTAAGCGGACAATCTTAAAAACAGAAAGTCTCACCTTATTTTTTGCATAATCGCGTCATGTTTAATATTATGATTTCACAATAAGAAATTTCCAAACTTTTGGATAAAAGTAATGGAGTTTTATGAGCTCAGATGCTAGTAAAAGATAGATCGTTGTGTTCTATACAATGAAAGTGGCCTCCGTTTTGTTCAATATAAGTCTGGTATAATCTTTTGTGTGTTCAACGCCAATGACATAACTGGCTTGCGTTCATCTTCTTAAATCATATTTGGTAATTTAGGCATATCTGTAACGGTCGGCAAACGTAATAAACATATGCTACTACAGCTACTACAAGAAGCCATAAAGAAAACTGGGATGAATCTTCATACTAGTGTCTAATTACTATTAGTCCTGTAGACATTGCCAAAAATTAATTCTTAATACTACTCCGAATATTGAAATATGAGACTAAAATTACTTATTACATCGTTACTGTGTTTTATTACTTTGGTTTCAGTTGCATGGGCAAAGAATGACGGAGAGTTACTGGCCTCGCAAATTGGACGTCCTCTATTCGATACTATAGAACAAGCTACTGCAGGTACTAGCGATGGTGCCGTGATGCTAAGAAATGAAATGGCATTTCAAGCGATTGCTGGATGGACTTCATCTGATTATTTGACTGACGCAATTCGCCAGGATATATATTCACACCTTCTGTTGTGCCATAATAGGATGGAATCAATCCGTCGCCTTGATTCTTCCACGCCAAACTTTGGCCGTATTGCGGAGAAGGGTTTATTGGCAATGCCAGCACTTGTCTCTAATCGTCGCGATGAAAATAATAAATTACTTCCTGAAGATAAGAAAAAAGCTGATGAATTTTTTGTAGAGGCAATTTTCCAGATTGGAGGATGGTTACTTGATAAATATCAGGTTGCTAAAGAAAAGGAACGTTACAGAGAATGCAATTTGGATGCACAAAATGCTGGGAATATGATTCATGAGCTTTTAAATGTCACAAATCGTTCTCCCAATAGACAGCACATATTTGGTATTGGGATGACATATGATACAACCAATTTTGAAGTAAAAAATTTTTCAGAATACTCTCCAGCAAAGGCTGCTGGAATAAAGGTTGGCGATGAAATATTTGGCATTGATGGAATTTTACTAAGACCCAGCGACAAACCTGAAGTATTTCAATTGATTACTGGCTATAAAGACTCATATGTTAAGCTGATAGTTGATCGTCAAGGTGAACTCCTCTCTTTTAAGATTCCACGTTTAGTAGAACTTCCTAAAGAATACCTACTTAATGTAGACATTGTTGGATCTTTGAACCGTAATCATGAAGCTGACTATATATATTTTTCAAATAGTTCTGGACATGATCTCACTGACGTTACACTCTACGTTCAATTGAGAGGTCAATTGATCGGGCAGAATGGCGAACGAAAAAACATTCGGGTAGATCATTTACATTACGTTGATCGATGGCCGGCAGATAAGACTCTAATTGCACGTTACATGTCGGCTTCAGCGAAGGGAGTTAATCGTGACGAATCCGTAGACCATATAGAGACATTACGGTACAAGCTTTACAGCTCTGAATATCGAGAAGAAAATGAAATAATCAATCAACGTTGAAAATTTCCCTCTTGGCAATGAGTTATCGTCGCTAATTTTTTTGAATAAGCTCTACTTATGACTTCGTAATAATCGTGACGGCTTTCAGCAAGGATTATGAGTATGGTCGTTTCGCCCAATGTCGCATATTTAGACCGGGCTGCGCTCATCTTTTTGCTGATAACCATCAGAGACTTTGCAAAACCATATTTAAATCCTTTAGGCGTAGTAGAGACACCGTAAAACCATACCCAGTCTTACATACAGCCTATTATCACACCTCAAATAGAAAGTAGTGACTTTAATTACATTAAGTTATAGGATTATTGCAGTAAAAATTAGGATTTGCTGAATGACCGCTTTTCAAGGTTGATCAGCCGTTCACTGGAAATAGGCAACCGACTTGTTTTGCGCGGAAGCGGTCATTTCAATAATAGAAATTGTCAGTATTTGTTCAGCTCTATTTTTGAATAAGTCAGATCAGATCCAGACTTTTACACTTTAGTGCTGCACGGTAGTCACGGTCAGTCTTGATTGGCTTGCTATCCATAGTCAGTTGCGTTTTGAGGAATCCATCGACCATATGTCTTTCGAATTTGTCCCCAATCCTTATGTCCCATTTCCTCAGCAACCTGCATGTGATTTGTACCTATTGAAAGCATGGTTGAAGCGAAAGTGTGACGAGTTTGGTAGGGATTCCGATATTTAATACCTGCTCTTTTCAGAGCTGGAGTCCAAACATTTTTACGTATAGCCTGATCATCTTTCCACGGTTTATTGATGCGAGGATCATGAAAAATGGTTTCATTTAGCTTTCCGGTAAAGGTTTGCTGATTAAGTAAAGCTTCTCTAGCTTCTGCTCGAAGCACGATAGTACGCTCGCCAGATTTGGTTTTGGTACCCTTGATTTGACCTCTCACTTTGGCGATTCGAACATGAATACAGTTTTGTTTTAAATCGACATCCTGCCAGCGTAAAGCAGTCAGTTCAGAAGTTCTCAGGCCAGTCCGGAATGCAAACTGAATCAGGTTTCTTTCCTGCCCTGTAAGTTCATTCAGAATTCTGGCGACTTCATCAGGTGTGAAGGGTTGTGGTTCACGTGTTTTGAGCGGGAGATTTTTTACCCGATCCAGCGGGTTCTTATCAATGATTTCGTCATGGTATAAATCATCAAACATTTGACGCAGCGGTATCAGAATATTGTTTTTGCGTTTATTGGAACAGGAAAGTTCAGATAACCATTCCTTGATCTTACTTGCGGTAACTTCAGCAATGGTCAAATCACCGAAGGTTGGAATCAGATGATGATAGATGCTGCTGTTATAGTCTTGAAGCGTGCTTATTTGAAATTTTGCTTGGTTGCGTTGTAACCAGCTTTTTAGAGCTTCTTCGATTGTGTAGCGATCCGGACGGTGTTTGCGGAATTCTTTTGCTTTTTTGCTATCTGGAAAATGCTCGCCATAATCGAAAATTCCCATACTGATTTCGAAAAGGATTGTTTGCCGTTTCAGTACCAATTGTTTTTGTGCGGCTTTAGTTGGTGGTATAGGAATAGTTTCCCGACAACGTACACCCTGATAGGTGAACGCGATCTGGGCACTATTGCCGCGAATTGTTATGCCCCGATTCCCTCGATCCATGAATAAGCTGCCTTAGTGTTGATAAAGATTCTACCGTTTGGCGCTTTTCTCCAGTGAATTTTCTCCGTCCAATGGCCTTTCTTTATATATTGACGAATGGCTTCTTCAGTCAAGCCGGTTAATTCAGCGAATTTCTTAATGGTGACCAATATATGTTCGGAGTGATTCATTTCTTCTCCTCCTTATCCATACCGGCTACATGATCAGCTACATGCTGCTCAACTTCAGATTGATTGCCAATCTTGCCTTTGTCGGCTACTTTGCGCTTTCCCATTACTACCGCCCAGAAACTGCCGAGTTTTTGAGTGATGGCATAACCTACACTTTTGGTTTCGCTGTACTCAGTTTTTTCTGGACAGACATCTTGAAACTTAAGACCTAGGATTTTTTCATAGCTGCGGTAGGTCAGTGGATTATGAAGTATTTTAAGAACACGCCAACCGAAGTATTGCCCCATGATCAAGGCGCCCAACGCGCTTTCAAGGGTGGTGCCAAGGCCTCTGAATTCCTTGATATTCTTTAAAATAATTTGCTCTTGTTCCGTACTCAAGTTCAGATCAAACAGTTTTTCTTGATTGTTTTCCATAACAAGTAGTGCCTCTCATAATTAATACTGTTTATAATCGTACACTACTATTTATGTCAGTCAATATGACATTTGTCCTATTTATCTAAAAGTTTTACTTGCGCATAGAATTCCTCTTTGGTGAATTGCCGCATTTCATTGTGAAACTTGATGACAATTTCAATCTGATCATTCAGTGTCAACACGCCGCAGATATGGCCAATTTGCGTGATGCTGAGTTTTTTGCCCGGTTCTGGCGCATCCTTTTTCAGAACGGCAAGGCGGTAGATTAAGGAAACCGCTTCTTCAAGATCGAATGTATTCATCATGTTTTTTCTTATGTCTTTTTTAATGTTGAGTTGGGTATTCATGGATTACCTCTTGTTGATGAAAATGGATTGGTACAGTTATTGATACAGGTCCAAGGGAAACAGCTGCGGCGTGACATTGCGTGCGCTCGGCTTGCGCCTCGCTCCTTAATGTCACGTCCTCGCTGTCGACTTTGAAAAGCATCCAAACATGCTTGCGGGTGTCATAATTCACACCTTTCCAAACAATGCCAGCTACACGAAGCGGGGCAGAGTCGCCATAGCGCCCAATCAGCGGTGAATAATCTTCACCAGTCGTTGGATTGAGTTGTTTGCTCTCGTCGTAGAATGGTTTGATTGCGTGTGAGCGGTGCGGAGTTTCAAGGTTATCCATTGCCAGCATAAAAGCTGCCCAATCGCTCGCCGTTGCGGATTGGCGGATAGCTTCAAGTTCCGGGTCGTCGGCTTTGTCCAGTTTTCTTAATTGCCGCCAGACGGTGACACTTGGGCCGCCAATTTGTTGAAACTGACGAATGCCCCAGGTATTCGCCCAAGCGGTGATGCGCTCGGATGCTTTTACGGCATCATTGCCATACAAATCTTGATCCAGCGCATAACCGTCAATATTCTTGGCGATGTACTTGGCAATGTAGCCCGCAGCCGTGCCTTTTTCCGGATCAATGGCAACAGCTTTGAAGCGATGTTCTTGTGCACCGGGTTCATTACCACTATCCATTAAGGCGTAATGACTTATAATTTTGCGCACGGTTTCGCGGTGTTTGTCTGGCATGAATAACAGCAAATGCCAATGGGGTGTGCCGTCGTGATGCGGTTCGACTACACGGAAGCCGTAAGACTGGATACCTTGGCGATGGAGTTCAGCGCGTATCAAAGACCACTGATGCGTTAAGTATTCATGCGCTTGTAATACAGTGGTTTCGTCATAACGTGGATTGATTGCGCCATGGTGCAGACAAGCATGCATGCGGGAAGGGGTGGTAAGAGTATAGAACTCACCGACATGACCCAGATGATCGGCCACCATTTCAAACCCTCGGATACGTACCATCAATTCAGCACGACGAATTGCTGGATTGGATACTGAACGATCGGCTAGGTTTTGCAGGGAAAAAAGCTCACCATTTTCATTACCTACAAAGGTAGAGGCCAGATAGAGCCGGTTTCTCTCCTTTTGCTTACGCTTAACATGAATAGTGTAATCGCTGGCATAAGTGCCACGGAGACGGCTGACCAACTCGATATTTCGGGAAATGGTTTCGATCTTGCGCAATCGTAGTATCTGGATTCTACGATACCACCAGCGATGGCAGCACATCCGATTCAGCGCCGGTTCCAGGTTATTACCTTTGATGGATGGTCGTTTGACTTGGTAATGATCAACGATTCGTAAACACGCTTGATAGGCTTCTAACGAATTTTCTGTTCGATGGCGTGCCAGATAGCACTTTTCAGCGAAGCGCTTAGCGGCATTGAGCAGTTCTTCATGATCAGCGCATAAATTCAGGTCTTCAATGCGTAGCTGATTATGAATATCGATTAATGCATGGTTTGCTTGCTCGAAACTGGATCGTTCAGCCGTTTTGACATAGTGAGCCGCTAAGTCTCCCGCAATTGGGGAAAGCTCAGTGAAAATGTGTTGCCGAATGCGGCGACATTTTTCTGTTCCATAGGCTTCAGTGAGGTTATCGGCATAAATGACTTGTGGCAAATTTGTGTCATTTTTGTGCCACAACCGAGGCCTTTGGAGACCTACTGAGACTAATGGGGTATTTGTGAGACTGGAACTAAGACCATGTTTTATATGGGTCTTAGTTGGTCTTGAGTGGTCTGGGTTAGACCGCTTATTGGTGGAGACGGCGGGAATCGAACCCGCGTCCGCAAGCCCTCTACAGACAGTTCTACATACTTAGCCATGTTATTTAATTTAACCTGGCATT
>LNFM01010273.1_pt1 | contig 17293 bp, 17 predicted proteins | sample 596031 | NCBI WGS metagenome assembly LNFM01 (sample SAMN04254537, study PRJNA301005) | activated carbon metagenome | isolation source: dual media filters at the Ann Arbor, Michigan drinking water treatment plant | place: USA: Ann Arbor | reverse complement strand
CGCTGGAATCGATGCTCCAGCGCGGACGCTCGCAATCGGGCGAAGTGCCGGTGGTGCTGACGACGCACGAGACGGAAGAAGCGGCGATGCGGCGCGCACTGGCGCGTATCGACAAGTTGAAGGCAGTGGCTCAGGAGCCCTGCGTGATCAGGATTGAAGCATTCTAGGAAGGCGCTTTAGACGCCGGACGGAGGAAGTGATGGCCGACACAGGCAAGATGGACCGCAATCTGGCGATGGAAGCGGTGAGGGTGACCGAAGCCGCGGCGCTCGCAGCCTCCAAACTGATGGGACGCGGCGACGAGAAGGCGGCCGACCAGGCGGCCGTCGATGCCATGCGCAGCGCCCTGAACACGCTGTCGATCGAAGGCACCGTGGTGATCGGCGAGGGCGAGCGCGACGAGGCGCCGATGCTCTATATCGGTGAGAAGGTCGGAGCGGGCGGGCCCAAGATCGACATCGCACTCGACCCGCTCGAGGGCACCACCATCACCGCCAAGGGCCTGCCCAACGGGCTCGCTGTAATGGCGATGGCCGAGCATGGCGGATTCCTGAATGCGCCCGACGTCTACATGGACAAGATCGCCGTCGGCGGCGGCCTGCCGGAGGGCCTCGTCGACCTCGACAAGACGGCCAAGCAGAACCTGGCCGACCTGGCCAAGGCCAAGAAGGTCGATGTCTCCGACCTCGTGGTCTGCATCCTCGACCGGCCGCGCCATTCGGAGTTGATCGCCAAGGTCCGAGAGGCGGGCGCCCGCATCATGCTGATCGGCGACGGCGACGTGTCGGGCGTGATCGCCACCTCGACCGGCGATTCCGGCATCGACATCTACATGGGCTCGGGCGGCGCGCCGGAAGGCGTTCTGGCGGCGGCAGCGCTGCGCGCCATCGGCGGCCAGATCCAGGGCCGGTTGCTGTTCCGCAACGACGACGAGAAGGGCCGCGCGCGCAAGTGGGGCATCACCGATCTCAACCGCAAATACTCCATGACCGAGATGGCCAAGGGCGACGTGATGTTTTCAGCGACCGGCGTCACGTCGGGATCGATGCTGAAGGGCGTGCGCCGCTTCCACAACGGCGCCGAGACCCACTCCATCGTCATGCGCTCGAAAACCGGCACGGTGCGCTGGATTTCGGCTCACCATAATTTCTCGATCAAGACCGGCCTGCCGAGCTGGGCCTAGGGTTTTTCGCCGGCTGCCGTGACGACGGCTTCCACGTCGGTGATCCAGACGAGTTTCTGCTTCTTGATGACGTCGAGGACGCGTCGCAGCGAAGCGGCGCCGGCCGGCGTCCCGACGACGAACGGATGGATGCCGATCGCCACGACGGTGGCGGGGCGGCCAGGGTCCATTTCCGCCTCGCGCGACAACTCGGAGATGTAGTCGATCCAGAAGCGCTCCAGGTCGAGCGGCTCCTTGAAGCGCATGAGATAGTGGCCCATGTCGACCGTGACGGCCGGGTAGGGGATCATGACCAGCTTGCCCAACGGCGTGACGAGCCGCGACAGCACGTCGGAGTCCATGCCATCGAGCGTGTATGTGATGCCTTCGGCCGCCGTGGCGGGGAAGGTTTCGACGTTGGAATAGACGCTGGGACTCGACCAGCCGGTTGGGCGTATTCCCGTGCTCTTCCCGATCATGTCGAGGGTGCGGCGCACGTAGGCCCTCTGCGCTTCGATGCCCTGATCGAGCGGCAGCTGGTCCGTCGAGTTGTTGACGCCGTGTGCCACGATGGGTGCCTTGGGAACCAGGGCGCGGAGCTGCCTCCATATCTCTGGATGCTGCTCGGGAAATTGCGCGTTGAGTGCAATGCTGAGCGGTGCACTCTGCTCCTTGAACAAGCGTCCGACCCGCGGCACCCCCCATTCGATGGCATACTGGCGGAAGGATTCGTCGATGATGTCGGGGTTGCGGCCGACCATGTCGGGTCGGAAGTTCGGACCGTTACCCTTGCCCCAGACTTCCACGTAGAGCACGAAGCAGATTGCCACCTTGCGGCCGTCCGGCCAGGCTTTGACGTGTATCTGTTCGCGCTGAAATCCGGTGATCCAGTCTGAGCTGCCTTGTGCGGCCGCCGGTGTCGCAAGGACGACGGCGGTCAGCAGCGCAGCGACCAGGCTTCTCGTCATTCCGTCCTCCCAAACCCTGCATGAAGTTAGCAGGCTGCGTGTGCCAAGTCGTCCACAGCGCTTTGGGCTAAGGTGCCGGCATGTCCGATGGGTCCAGGGCCGAGCGCGCGGCGTTTCTCGGTGTCGAACGGTCGCTGACCGGACGGCGCTGGGCGGCGCGGCTGGCCGACGAGCGAACGGCGCTGGCGATTGCCCAGCGTCACGGCCTGCCCGACGCGGTGGCGCGGCTGCTGGCGGCGCGCGACGTCGACCTCGATTCGGTGGTGGAGTTTCTCGATCCGACGCTGCGCCGTTTCCTGCCCGATCCGTCGCACCTCAAGGACATGGATACGGCCATCGCGCGGCTGGTGCGCGCGGTGCAGGGCAGTGAGCGCATCATCGTGTTCGGCGACTACGACGTCGATGGCGCCACTTCCTCTGCACTCCTCCTGCGGTTCTTTCGCAGCGTCGGCGGAAATATCGGCGTCTACATTCCGGACCGCCGCAAGGAGGGCTACGGCCCCAACGCGCCCGCCCTCGTGAAATTGAAGGCGGAGGGCGCGGCCATCGTGGTGACGGTCGATTGCGGCGTCACTGCCTTTGAGCCTTTGGCCGAAGCCAGGCGGGTGGGGCTCGATACCATCGTCATCGACCATCACATGGCGGAGATCGCGCTGCCCGATGCCATTGCAGTGGTCGATCCCAACCGGATCGACGACGCCAGCCCGCACAAGCAGATGGCGGCCGTGGGCGTGGCCTTCCTGCTGGCCGTGGGCATCAACCGGGCATTGCGCGAGGCCAACTGGTACGGCGCATCGCGGCCTGAACCCGACCTGCGCCAATGGCTCGACCTCGTGGCGCTGGGCACGGTGTGCGATGTCGTGCCGCTCACCGGGGTCAACCGCGCCCTGGTGCGACAGGGCCTGAAGGTGATGTCCGAGCGACGCAATGTCGGGCTCGCGGCCCTGGCCGACGTTGCCCGCCTGAACGAGGCACCCGGCGCTTATCACCTGGGATTTCTGCTGGGCCCCAGGGTCAATGCCGGTGGCCGCGTCGGACAGGCCGATCTCGGGGCGCGGCTGCTGTCGAGCGACGACCCGCACGAAGTCGGCGCCCTGGCACTCCGTCTGGACGAATTCAATGCCGAGCGCCGCGCCATCGAACGCGACGTGCTCGACCAGGCGATCTCGCGGGTCGAGGGCCTCTACGGACCCGACCGCAAGGGTCTGCCAGCGGCGCTCGTTGTCGAGAGCGACGGCTGGCATGTCGGGGTGATCGGCATCGTGGCCAGCCGTCTGGTCGAGCGCTACGGCCGGCCGGCCTTCGTCATCGGCTTCGATGGCGACCTCGGAAAGGGCTCCGGCCGCTCGGTGCGGGGCGTCGATCTCGGCGCGGCGGTGATTGCCGCCCGCCAGGCCGGATTGCTGGTGAACGGAGGCGGCCACGCCATGGCGGCGGGTCTGACGGTGACCCGCGAAGCGCTGCCCGGTCTTGCACGCTTCCTCGACGAACGCATCGCGCCGCAACTCGGCGCGGCGCCACCGGTGCGTGAACTCGGCATCGATGCCGCCCTGTCGCCAGGAGCGGCAACGCAGGAGCTGGTCGACATGGTCGAGCGCGTCGGCCCGTTCGGCGCCGGCAACGCATTGCCGCGGTTCGTTCTCGCGAGCGTTCGCGTCAGCTACGCCCGGACGGTGGGCGAGGGGCACGTGCGCTGCACGCTGATCGGATCGGAGCGGGGCCGGGTGGAGGCGATCGCCTTTCGGGCCAACCAGACGGCGCTGGGACCGGCGCTTCTGGACCCCGCCCGCCCGGTCCTCCATGTCGCGGGAGCGCTCCGGATCGACCGCTTCGGAGGGCGTGAATCCGTCCGACTGCAAATCGACGACGCCGCGACCGCGGCAGGTTCGGTGCTTGCTTGATTTCGGGGGGCCGCGCTTTCGGCTTCGTCCCCATCGTCTAGAGGCCTAGGACACCGCCCTTTCACGGCGGCGACGCGGGTTCGAATCCCGCTGGGGACGCCAACCGAACGACAGGCCCTTGAGGATACCCTGCATCCAAAACGTGGACTTTACGTTTTGAGCGGAGTGTTCCATCATGGTCTTGCTACTCGTTTTTTTATGGGGGGATGATATCCATGTTGAAGTCGATGTTTGCCGTTATCGCGGCAGCACTGCTGTTGGGCGCTTGCGACGAGCCGCCGCCGCCGGCAGCCGCACCGCCGCCGCCGCCCGCACCGCCGACGTTCATGGTGTTCTTCGATTGGGATCGCTCGAACCTGTCGTCCCAGGCGCTGAACACGATCCAGCAGGCCGCCACTGCTTACAAGACCCGCGGCGGCGCCCGCGTGACCGCAACCGGCCACACCGATACGACGGGCTCGGAAGCCTACAACATGGCGCTGTCGCTGCGTCGTGCGAACACCGTCAAGGATGCCCTCGTCAAGGAAGGCGTTCCGGCAACGGCGATCACGACCGTCGGTCGTGGCGAAGCAGGCCTGCTCGTCCAGACGGGCGACCAGGTACGCGAGCCGCAGAACCGCCGCGTCGAGATCGTGGTCATGGTGCAGATGGCTGCCTTCGACAAGGCTGCCTATTGCCAGGACTTGATGGCTGCATGGCGGAAGACCAGCACGGCCTCGCCGGCTCAGGGTCCCGTTCCGGAAGCCATGGCAGATTGCACTGCCGGTCGGTATGACCGGGGCATCCCGGTCCTCGAGAAGGCGCTGACCGACTCGCGGGTTCAGCTTCCTGCGAAGAAGATGATGTAGGAGCCAGATGCGATGGATGGTCGGCCTTCGGGCCGGCCATCTCTTCAAAGAAAAGGCGGCCTTCGGGCCGCCTTTTTTGTACCGGCGCGGCCGCGAGAGTCAGCCGCACGTCACCGAGTAGATGTGTTGGACTTCGCCGGGGAGTGGCATGGCCTGCCACGTCTTGCCGGCATCCCGCGTACCGAACACTTCGCCGTCGTAGCGCGCGCCCATGTAAACCTGTGCGGAATCACGCGGATGCAAGCCGATCGACATGATGGTGCCATGGACCTGCACCTTGTCGAAGCGCTTCCAGCTCTGCCCACCATCTTCGCTGCGGTAGAGCCCGCCATCGTGACTGGCGGCTGCAACGCTCAGCGCCGAGTAGAGCGTATTGGGCTCGACGGTCGAAGCCTTGACGTCACGCCCGTAGGTGGTGGGCGAGAAGCGGCCGACCTGCATGTCCTGCCAGGTACGACCCTGGTCGGCACTGCGAAACAATCCCATGCGCATCGCCGCGATCACGGCATCGGGATCGGCAGGATTGATGGTGACGGCATGGCTGTCGAGCATGCCCTCGGCCGTGGTGTCGCTCACGATCTTGCTCTGGAGGTGAGGCAGCTCGGCGAGCTTGATCAGGCCGGCGCTGCAGTCGGACCAGGTCTCGCCCAGGTCGGTGCTGCGCATCACTCCGTTGATCTCGAGCGCGGCATAGATCTCGTCGGGTCGCTTCGGATGCTGGGCTAGCCGCATCACCCGCGAGGCGAAGGGGCCCTTGCAGTGGGTGGCCATGCCGGGATCGGGCAGTTTGCGCCAGCTCTCGCCGCCATCGTCGCTGCGGTAGACGTCGATCGGCGAGGCGCCGGCAAAGATGCACCTGGGATCGCGCGAATCGACCAGGAAGGACCAGACTTGCTTCTTGGCATCGGGGAAGTGGGTCCGCCGGAAAGTGGCGCCGGCATCGGTGCTGCGCCACACGCCATCGTTGGTGCCGGCAAAAACGGTTGTCGGATCGCCGGGATGGACGAAGACGGTGAAGGTCTGGACGGTGCCCAGCACGTGCTGCCAGTCGCTGCCGTTCGTGCCGCGCCGGAAAACGCCGACGCGGCCGGGATGATCAGGTTTTCCGAAATAGCCGGCAACGCCCACATAGATGTTGGATTGATCGGCCATGACGGGATCCTCCCTAGTTCTTCTTGACCATCGGGCACTCACCCTGGTCCATCGGACGGAACGCCTCTTCGGCGGACATCTTGGCGACCACCTTGTAGTAGTCCCACGGCCCTTTGGACTCCGAGGGCTTCTTGACCTCGAACAGGTACATGTCGTGCATCTTGCGACCGTCGGCCCGGATGTAGCTCTGGCCGAAGACCGGGTCGTCCCACTTTATCTCCTTGAGCTTGGTCATCACCGCGTCGCTGTTGTCGGTGTTGGCGGCTTTCACGGCGTTCAAATACTGCAATGCGCCGGAATAGAAACCGGCCTGGATGCTCGTGGGCATCTTGCCGTTATGCTTGGCTGCGAAGCGCTTGGCGAAGGCACGGGTCTTGTCGTTGAGGTCCCAGTAGAAGGCTTCCGTGAGGTTCAGCCCCTGGGTGCGCTCCAGGCCGAGCGAATGCACGTCGGACACGAACACGAGGAGGCCGGCGAGCTTCTGGCCGCCTTTGACGATACCGAACTCGGCCGCCTGCTTGATTGCGTTGATGGTGTCGCCGCCGGCATTGGCGAGCCCGATGACCTTGGCCTTCGATGCCTGGGCTTGCAGCAGGAACGAGGAGAAGTCGTTGGTGTTGATCGGGTGCCTGACCTCGCCCATCACCTTGCCGCCGGACTTGGTCACGACGGCGGCCACGTCACGCTGCAGGGCATAGCCGAAGGCATAATCGGCGGTGAGGAAGAACCAGCTGTCGCCGCCGGCCTTGACCACCGCCGAGCCGGTACCGTTGGCCAGCGCGAAAGTGTCGTAGACCCAGTGAACCGTGTAGGCGTTGCAGAGTTTGCCCGTGATGTCCGACGAAGCCGGATCGGGTGCGATGTAGATCCTCTTCTTGTCGGCGGCCACGCGCGAAGTGGCGATCGAAGAGGACGACGCGCCGGCGCCCAGGATCACGTCGACCTGCTCGGTGTCGAACCAGCGGCCGGCGATCGTGGCGGCAACGTCGGCCTTGTTCTGAACGTCGGCCTGGACCATCTCGATTTTCTTGCCGCCGATGGTGCCGCCGAAATCCTCGATCGCCATCTGCACGGCGATGACGGCGCCAGGACCGTTGATGTCGGAGTAGAGACTCGACATGTCGGTGAGCACGCCGATCTTCACCGTACCGTCGGTCAATTGCTGGGCCGGCGCAGAGGCCGACCAGGCGGCGACGGCCAGCGCCGCGCTGCAGAACATGAGACGCTTCATCGTTTCACTCCCAAGGCTTTCTTGTTGTGTGAAGCCTAGCAAGGTGCTGGCATGCTGCAAATAGGAGGATTCGCCGAAATGCTCGAACAGACTCTCGACATCGCGACCAAGGACGGCGCGATGGAGACGTTCATCTGTCATCCCGAGCGCGGTGGACCATATCCGCCGGTGCTGCTGCTGATGGATGCGCCGGGCATCCGCGAGGAGCTGTACGACATGGCGCGCCGTCTCGCGACATCGGGCTACTACGTGATGTTGCCGAATCTGTACTATCGCGCCGGCCGCGATACGAAATACGGCCCCGACGTTCTCAAGCACGGCAGCGACGAGCATCAGCGGATGCGGGCAGTGCGGACCAAGATGACCATTCCGCCGGTGATGGACGACGTTACCGCCATGATCGCCTTCGCGGACAGGCAAGCGGCGGCGAAGAAGGGCCCGGTAGGCGCCCATGGCTACTGCATGAGCGGTCCCTATGCCCTGGCGGCGGCGGCGCGCTACCCCGACCGCGTACTGGCCGCAGCGTCCTTCTATGGCACGTGGCTGGTGAGCGACGCGGTCGAGAGCCCGCACCTCACGCTCGGCAAGGCCAAGGGAGAGCTCTACATCTCCTGCGCCGAGCACGACGAACTAGCGCCGCCGGAGATGGTTAAGGAGCTCAAGGCGCTGTTCGACAAGTCAGGGGTGGCGGGCGAACTCGAGGTGCATGCCGGCGTCCATCACGGCTTCGCCTTCCCGCAACGCTGGTGCTACGACAAGCCCGCCGCCGAACGGCACTGGGAGCGGCTGATCGCGCTCTACCGGCGCCGCCTGGGCTAGGCGGCGCGCTTGGTGCTCTGCCAGTCGTCGAGTTTCTCGCGAGCCTGATTCTTCCGGGGATCCATCTCGCTCTCGCGGCCCGGCACCTTGGCGGTCAGTTCGATCACATAACCGTTGGGATCGCGAAAGTAGATCGACCGGATGAAATGGTGATCCGAGACTCCGCGTACTTCGCGGCCTTCGGCCTTGCCCTTGGCCATCATCTTGTCGATGGCGTCGGACTCGACCTCGAGCGCGATGTGCAGGTCGAAGTCGTGCTGCTGCTTGAAGTCGAACGGCATGTCGGGCGCCTCGAAGAAGGCCAGGCACGACCCGTCGTCCAGCTGGAAGAAAGTGTGCAGCACGCCGGTCGACCGTCCGGTCTTGGTCTGCTCGATTTTCAGCGTGTGGACCAGCGGCAGGCCCAGGAAATCCTCGTAGAATCGGCGGGTCTCTTCGGAGTCGCGGCAGCGATAGGCGTTGTGATGCAGACCCTTGATCATGGGGCACTCCTCGGTTGCTCGCCCTGACATAGGCCACGGGTGCGCGGCCTGCCAGAGCGGAACGGGTGATTTCGTTACCGGTTGGTGAGCGCCGCGCGCAGGCCTCGCGCCGTGACGATCTGCCAAACGGCGGCGGCCAGGACGCAGGCGGCAACCAGGAAGAAGGCACTGCGGTAGCTGGCCAGCGTCGCGATGAGACCGAACAGGGGCGGGCCGACGACGGCGCCGGAGAAGGCGAGTGCGGTCTGGACGGCAGCGACGGGTGCGACCTGACCGGAGGGCGCAAGATGCGCGAACTCGGCGATCGACACGCCGTTCCAGCTAATGACGACCGTGCCGTAGGCGAAGACGATCAGTCCGATCAGCCAGTAGGGCGTGTCCGACGTGATGAGGCCGGTTGCGATGGACCCGATGGCGATGCCGATACCGGTCCAGCCCAGCAGCATCATGCGCGGGAAGCGGTCGCCCAGGGCGCCGAGCACGAGGCGCTGCGCCGTGCCGCCGATCTGGGCCAGGAAGAGCAGAAACCCGGCTTCGGCGATGCTGAGCCGGCAATGCTCGTAGAGATAGGTGACGAGGAAGAACGTGAACGTGTGCTGAGCCACGACGTAGAGCAGGGCCGACCAGCCCAGCACGCGCATCTGGGGATGGGCGAGTACGTAGCGTACAGACGACCAGATGCCGGACGACGGACCCGAGGGCGCCACCGACGCATCGAGCCGGGCGCGCAGCCATTCCAGGACAACCGCGCCCGCGACGAGCATGGCGGCGGCGACCAGCGAGGCGCCCTGCCAGCCGATCACGGGCAGCAGCAGCGGCAGCAGGATGCCGGCCGCGGCAAAGCCGAGGGGCACGCCGGTCTGCTTCACCGAGAACACGAGGCTGAACCACGCTCGCGGCACGCGCTGGGTCAGGATGTGCGCCGATGCGGGGTTGATCGGGCCCTGGGCCATGCCGATCAGGGCGACGGCCACGACCGTGGCGAGGACGGTGGCCGCTGCATTCAGGGCAAGACCCGACGCCGCGGCGATCATGGCGATCTGGCAGACCCGCACGGCGCCCAGTCGGGAAATCCACACGGCGCTGCCCAGTGCCACGGCCGAAGCCACGACATAGATGATGGCCGTGAAGATGCCGACCAGTTTTGGGGCGATCCCTAGATCGCGGGCCACCGCCGGCATCAGCACGCTGAGCGACAGCACGGCCAGCGAGATCAACACCTGCGTGCCCAGCATGGCCGCGATGGGCACGAGGGCCGATCTCAGATCCTGACGCGGGCTGTCCATGTGTGAAAGCCGCGGCAGGCTTATTGTTTACAGCCCGTAGAGATCGGCCTTGTTCAGCACGGTGTTGCGCAGGATACGGATCGAAGCGACATCGACCATGATGCCGTCGACGTTTATGGCGCCCAGGCCCTGCGCTTCGGCTTCGGCATAGGCCTTCTCGAGCTTGCGGGCGCGGGCGATGTCCTCCGCCTTGGGCGAGTAAACGTCGAGCGCGATGTCGATCTGCGAGGGATGGATCGCCCACTTGCCGACCGCGCCCAGGATCATCGAGCGCTTGCACTCCTCGCGGAAGGCGTCGGGATTCTTGAAGTCGGCGAACGGGCCATCGACGGGGTCGATGCCGGCGGCGCGGCAGGCCATGATGAGGCGGAAGCGGGCATAGTGCCAGATATCGCCCGGGTAGCCGTCGTTCTCGCCGACGTTCTTGTTGGTGACACCCATGGAAGCCGAGAAATCGCCCATGCCGAACACTAGGCACTCCAGACGAGGCGTGCTCTTGGCGATGGCGTCGACGTTCTGCATGCCCTCGACTTCCTCGATGAGGGCTTCGAGACCGATGCGGCGCTTGAGTTTCAGCTTCTTCTCCATCTGGTGAAGCAGCTTGTCGGCGAACAGCACGTCGGCCGGAGTCATGACCTTGGTCATCATGATGGTGTCGAGATGCTCGCCGGCGCCCTCGACGACCTCGATGATGTCCTCGTAGGCGTACTCGGTGGTGAGGTCGTTGATGCGCACGCAGCGGGTCTTCTTGCCCCAGTCGAGCGTCTTCAGGCCCTGGATGATCTTCTTGCGGGCATCGCGCTTCTGGCTGGGCGCAACGGCATCCTCGAGGTCGAGGAAGACGTGGTCGGCCTTCGATTCAGCCGCCTTCTGGATCATCTTCTCGCTGGAGCCCGGGGTAGAAAGCTGAACGCGGCGCGGGCGGCGGGGAGGGCGGTCGGTCATGTCAAATCTCCTCAGGCAACGATCTTTTCGGCCCTTAGATGCGCAATTTCTGCGCCACTGAGGCCGAGTTCAGTCAGATAGCGGTCGGTATGCTCGCCCAGCAAGGGGGCGCGATGGCGCACGCGGCCGGGGGTCTCGGTCATTTTCACGGCGACACCGGCGATCTGGACCTCGTGATCGAGGCCGGGATGGGGGACCCAGGGCAGCATCTCGCGCGCCTTGAAGTGCGGGTCAGCCACGATGTCCTGCACGTTGTAGACCGGCGAAAAGGGGACCTGGCCGCCGAAATGCTTCAGCAGCTCCTGCTTGGTGCGCTGGCGCGTGAAGTCGGAAACGGTGCCGATGATGGCGTCCTGGTGGGCGCGCCGGTCCTGCACCGTCGTGAACCGCGGATCGGTGGCCATCTCCGGCCTGTCGATCAGGCGGCAGAGGATTGGAAAATGCTGGTCGGCATGGGCAGCGATGGTGACGAAACCATCCTTGGCGGGAAACATTCCGAACGGGCAGAGCAGCGGATGGTGATTACCCTCCGGCACCGGCAAGGTCTGGGCGAAGGAATGCTGGTGCATGATGCGCTCGCAAACCGCGAGGATCGCGTCGACCATGCCAACATCGACGAACTGCCCCTTGCCGGTCTTGTGGGCGCGGAAGATCGCCGAGACGATCCCGAAGGCGCAGGTGATGGCCGGAACGATGTCGCCGACGCCCGGGCCGACCTTCATCGGTGTGTCCTTGTCCGGGCCGGTGATGGCCATGATACCGCCCATGGCCTGACTGATGACGTCGTAGGCCGGGAAGTCAGCATAGGGGCTCTTGCCTGTGCGCACGTCGCCGAAGCCGCGGATCGTGGCATAGACCAGCTTGGGATTGCGCGCGTGCAAGGTCTCATAGCTGAGGCCGAGGCGATCCATGACGCCGCCGCGATAGTTCTCGACCACCGCATCAGCATTCTCGCAGAGTTTCATCACCAGATCGCGCCCCTGCGGCTGCTTCAGGTCGATGGCGATCGACATTTTGTTGCGGTTGACCGAGGCGAAGTAACCACCGAAGGCCTTTAACCGGTCATCGGCGTGGTAGGGGCCGATGATGCGGGTGTGGTCGCCGTCGAGCGGTTCGACCTTGATGATCTCCGCGCCCTGATCGGCCAGGAGCATCGTGCAGAAGGGGCCGGCCAGCATCTGGGTAAGGTCAACGATGCGGACTCCATCGAGAGCGCCAAGCGGACTCTCGATGCTCACTTGTCTCCCCAGTGGCTGCGCCGCTTGATCAGCACGGTGCGCTCGCCCTCGAAGATGTGCTTGTCGTCCTGGTTCACGCCGTAGTGCTTGAAACGCACGATGCCGGCGTCCGCCTGCTTGGCGTCCGTCTTGTCCAAAACCTCAGTGTAGCAATAGAGCGTGTCGCCGTGATGAAGCGGGCCTTTTAGGCGGATCTTGTCCATGCCGAGTTCCATCAAGGCGTTCTCGGCGGTATCCTCGGCCGCAAGCCCGATGCACATCGAGATGGTGACGCCGCCGAAGCCCAGGCGCTGGCCGTAGGGCGTCGACTTGGTCAGGTGCTCGTTGAAGTGCGCCTCGGCGGTATTCATCGTCACATTGGTGATCCAGACCTGCTCCATCGGCTCGACGGTTTTGCCGCGGGCATGTTTCAGGACGTCGCCGACTTTGAAGTCTTCGAAATAGTTGTTCTTCCCGGTGAGGGCGGAGACCTTCATCAGTTCCTCCCGCGGCCGAGCAGGCGATCCGAGATGATGCGCTTCTGGATCTCCGAGGTCCCCTCGAAGATCTTGGTGAGGCGAGCGTCGCGCCAGTGGCGTTCCACCGCGTGCAAGGTGGTGTAGCCGGCGCCGCCATGGATCTGGAGGCCCTCGCTGCACACGCGCTCGGCCATCTCCGAGGCGAACAGCTTGGCCATGGAAGCCTCCTTGTCACAGCGCTGGCCGGTGTCGATCTGCTCGCAGACGAAGTAGTTGAGCTGGCGTGCCGCCTCGATCTGCGTCGCCATGTCGGCGATCTTGAAGCGGATCGCCTGGAATTCCGAGATCGACTGGCCGAACTGGCGGCGTTCGCCGGCGTAGCGGATCGAATCGTCGAGCGCTCCTTGCGCAAGGCCGATGGCGCGGGCCGCGGTGTGGGCACGCGCCGTCTCGAGACCGGCGGTGGCGTAGTAAAAAGCTTGGCCCTCCTCGCCGATCATGTCCGCGGCTTCGACGCGGAAATTGTCGAACGCCAGTTCCCAGGTCTTCCAGCCGAAATAGCCGATCTTGGGAATGGGCGCGCCGTTGACGCCCTTGGGCAGTTCGCCGCGCTTCTTCTCGACGAAGAACATGGAGAGGCCAAGATGGCGCTTGCCGGTGGGCGCGTCGGAAGTGCGAGCGATGATGATCAGGAAGTCGGCGCCGTCGGCAAAGGTGCACCAGTATTTGTTGCCGCTGATCAGGTAGCCCGAGCCGTCCTTCCTGGCACGGCAGGAGATATTGGAGATGTCGGAACCAGCATTGGGTTCCGACATGGAGAAGGCGCCGAGAAATTCACCCTTGGCCATGCGCGGCAGATAGCGCGTGCGTTGCTCCTCGCTCATCATCTGCGAGCCGATCAGCAGGTTGCCGCGCGCGATGATCGAGGCGACGCTCATCCATCCCCGCGAGAGCTCCTCGGCGACGATGCAGTACTCGGAGCAGCCGAGGCCCAGGCCGCCATACTGCTCGGGAATGAGGATGCCGAAGTATCCGAGCGCGGCCATCTTGTCGCGCAGATCCATCGGAATGTCGCCCTTCTCGGGATCGAGCTTGTTGGCGACCGGCAGGACCTCGTTCAGCGTGAACTCGCGCGCCTGCTCCTGGATCATGCGGCGTTCTTCGGTGAGGAAAGTCATCTTTACGGGTTCCTGAGGCGAACGAGATTGGTGCGCTTGAAGTCGATGGCGAGTTCTTCGCGCTGATTGAAGCCTTTGGTATGCCAGGTGACGATGCCGAACCCCTTGTGCGAGTCCGAGGTGCGCCGATCGAGCACCACCGATTCGGCGCGCAGCGAATCGCCGGGATAGACGGGCTGGTGATAGGTGAGCTCGTTGACGCCGAGGAATGGGCCGCCGCCTTCACTCAGGTCCTCGACCGTGAGGCCGAAGACCGTGGTGAATACCAGCAGCGGATTGGCGACGATGCCGGGATGGCCGTGCACACGGGCATAAGCCGCGTTGAAATAATGCGGGTTGAAATGGAGTGTCAGCGTCGAGAAGAGCGTGCTCTCCGATTCGGTGATGGTACGGCCCCAATGATGGTTGAAGACGCGCCCGACCTCGAAATCCTCGTAGCGGTTGCCCTTCGGCACCAACCGGGCGCGGGCCCTGAAATCCTCCGACATTCTGTCTCCGTCAGGGTTTGGCCGAAGCGCGGGCGAGTTCACCCACATCGGTGAGGCTGTCGATGCGCTCGATGGCATCGTGCAGGCGCTTGGCGCCTGAAGCGCCCAGGATCGGCGTCACCAGGCTGTCGTACTTGGCTTCGATCGCCTCGCGCTGCTTGGCGACGTCGGCCCAGGGAATGCCCGAGTCGTGCGAGACTTCGACGGTGGTGCCGTCGTCGAGCTGGATTGCCATCTCGGCCAGGGAGTGGGCCCAGTTGGGCTTGAAGTCGATGTCGACCTTGTCGCGCAGCATCCGGATGCGCGGATCCTGCGTGATCGCGTCGTTGTAGGACTCCAGGTTCGCGGTGTCGACGCCGGTAAGCGCCATGGCAATGGTCTGGCGCAGCGAGAACTTGGCTTCGAGGCCGGTCGTGGGATGCGGGATGTTGCAGACCTTGTCCGAGCCCGAATCGATGCGCAGCAGGATCTTTTTCACCCGCTCCGGCGGGAAGTTGTTTTTTAGCCGGATTTCCTTGGCGCATTCGATGGGCGCGTGCGTCAGGTAGCAGGCGGCATGGTACTTGAAGAGATTGTTGCGCAAGTGCCAGCCGGACGGCGGTTCACCGAGCGCGGCAGCGGCGTTCATATGGTCGCTCTGCGAGGAAGCGAAGCCCTGGTCGCATTCGAGCGAATCGCCGCGGGCGGTGAAACCTTTGGCCGCCAACCGGGCGGCGCGCAATCCGTGCTCCGACGCCGTGCCGGCGTGGAGAGGCTTGCACATTGTGCCGAAGTTGGATTTCAGGCCAGCGGCCTGGGTGGCGGCGATGCCGAAGGCGATCGCCAGTTGCCTGTCATCCAGTCCCAGCATGCGCCCCGCGGCGGCGGTCGCCGAGAAGGAGCCGACCGTGCCGGTGACGTGGAAGCCCTTCTGATAGTGACTGGGGGCGACGAGACGGCCGACGCGGCCCGAGGTCTCGTAGCCGGCGACGAAGCTTTCGATGAACAGCCGACCCGACGCCTTGGTCTGTTCGCCGAGCGCAAGCAGGGCGGGGACGACGGTCACGGTCGGATGGCCGCCCATGGAGAAATTGACGTCGTCGTAGTCAAGCGCGTGGCTGGCGGCGCCGTTGATCAGCGCGGCTACCGACGGCAGCACCTTTTCGGATCGGCCGACCAGCGTTGCCGGCCCCTTGGCGCCATCCTCCAGCGCCTCGGCGACCAGGATGTCGGTCAATTCCTCTCGCGCGCCAGCTACCGTCACCGCGAACCAGTCGAGCAGGCACTGTTTGGTGCGCTCGATCAGGTCATCCGGCAGGTCGTTCCAGGCGAGGTGGGCGGCCCGCTTGGCGATCTCGGCAGTGACGGGAACGGCGGTCATGGAGCCTCCTTCGATCAGGCGCCGGAGTGTCGGACACCGGCCGCCGGCTTGTCCACTTCGGCAGGCGTCACGGCTTCCGCGCAACGATATGGAAGATGTGCCAATGCTTGGCTGTGCCGCGGGGCGTGACGCCATCGGATTCCTCTTCCTCGAACAATTCGAGGTCGAGCCCTTCCAGCATCGCAATCGCCTCCTCGCGACGCACGAAGGTGATGCCGGGCCGATCGATCCAGCTGTCGCGCGGGCCATACCACTGGCCGCTGAAGCGACCGCCCGCCGGAAGCCCTTCCCGGATGTGCTCCCAAAGGCCGTGGAAAGCGGCGGGCTCGCACAGAGGCATGGCGAAGCTCGAATTGATCAGCTGCACGCCAATGGGAATGGGCACTTCCTCCAGCCGGGCGTTGACGGGTGCCACGTCGCTCTCGGGCGGCAACGCACGCGCCTGGAGCTGCCGCAGGGCCTCGGGTTCGGCATCTACGGCGATGACCCGCCAGCCACGCCGCAACATCTCGATGGCGTCGCGGCCATCGCCGCAGCCGAGATCGAGAGCGAGCGCGTCCGATGGTGTGGCGCCGAAGGCGTCGAGTGCGGTCAACAGTGTTTTGCGCGGCGGACGGTCGCGAAGTTTGTCGTAGTAGGCGGCCCAGCCCGGGGATCGCTCGTCTTCCGTCATGCGCTTCCTCTCGCCGGCCCAAGCTTGTCCCGCGGCGTTTCGTGTGATCGTATCTCCTTCAACAACAATAAGGTCACTGCACGGGGAGAAACATCATGAAGATTCTGGCATGTCTTGCCGTCGTCGCCGCGCTTGCCTGCGCGCCCACGGCGGCGAGAGCAGACCTCAAGGCGATCGAGGCGGCTGCCAAGAAAGAAGGCGAACTCACCTGGTACATCGCGCACTACACGTCGGAAGGCGCCGAGGATCTTGGCCGCGGCTTCACCGAAATGACCGGCATCAAAGTCAATGTCGTGCGCACGACGGCACAGGTGGCCTATCAACGCCTGCTGCAGGACATCAAGAACAACCAGACGATCTGCGACGTGTTTTCGTCGACCGACGTCGGTCACTACGTCCGCCTGGCGGCCGAGGGGAGGTTCGAAAAGTACATCCCCGAGGCTGAGTCGAAGATCATTCCGGCGTTCAGAAATTTCGACCCAGCCGGATTCTATCACCCGACGTCGGCCGGACTCGTTCTGCTGACCTACAATTCTACGAAGGTAAAGGCGGAGGACGCTCCCAAGAAGTGGACCGATCTTCTCGATATCAAGTGGAAGGGCAAGGTCTCGGTCGGCCATCCAGGCTTTTCGGGCTATGTCGGCACTTGGGTTCTCACCATGAAGAACCTTTACGGCTGGTCGTTCTTCGAGAAACTCGAGAAGAACAAGCCGCAGATTGGTCGCTCCATCAACGACACTGTGACGGCGCTCGTGGCTGGCGAACGCCAGGTGGCAGCCGGCGCCGATGGCTCGACGCTGTTTAGCGCGGCGCGCGGCAACCCGCTGGCGATATCGTATCCGACGGATGGCTCCGTTCTGATCATCGCACCCTCGGCGATCTTGAAGGGCAGCAAGCATCCCAATGCCGCACGGCTCTTCATGGAGTACCTCTATTCGATCGAAGCTTCCAAGATCAACGTCAAGCATTTCGGCGTTCCGCTTCGACCGGAGGTCCCGTCACCACCGGGCGCCAAGCCCATCGGCGAGGTCAAGACGATCCGGCCCACGGTCGCGGAGATCAACAAGGGTATCCCGGAAGTAATCGAGCAGTGGCGCGATACGT
>LNFM01007382.1_pt1 | contig 17295 bp, 18 predicted proteins | sample 596031 | NCBI WGS metagenome assembly LNFM01 (sample SAMN04254537, study PRJNA301005) | activated carbon metagenome | isolation source: dual media filters at the Ann Arbor, Michigan drinking water treatment plant | place: USA: Ann Arbor | reverse complement strand
GCCATCTCGGCACCTGTTCCATTTCAAAATCAATAGGTTCTGGACGCTGTTAGGTCATAAGGCTGGTCATGGCAAGCTATCGCCAGAATCGGCCCTGTAAAACCGTGATTGTCCGTGTGAGCGGCGCGCTATATCGTTTTTTCTGTGCTTTGCAAGCCGAGAGATAGCGGTTAAGCGCTCCGTCAACAAAGGGAGAGAAGTTATGTTGAGCCTACCCGTTACCCTTACCATCGCTGCTGGTGCCGCGCTGGTCAATATTTGGCTAATGATCCGGTGCGGTCAGGCGCGGACCAAAGGCGGGGTGTCGATAGGTGATGGCGGCGACGAATTTCTGATACGGCGGATGCGCGCACACGCCAATTTTGTGGAGAGCGCGCCGTTCGTTTTGATCCTGATTGCTGCGCTGGAAGCCACGGGCGGCACCAACAATTGGCTATGGGGCCTAGGCATTCTTTACATCGTCGGACGGCTCGCGCATGGCCTTGGCATGGACGGCGGCGCGCTTGGCAAGGGCCGGATGGTTGGTACGCTGACGACTATGATCACCCTGCTCGGCTTGGCTGGTTGGGCGTTGTGGAAAGTTTACTCAGCGCTTTAACGCGCCGCCAACACATCATCTGCGACAAACATATTGTTTGCCCGCTCATAACCGAACTGGCTGGTCGGTCCGTGGCCGGGGATGAATGTGACATCATCCCCCAGCGGCCATAGCTTTTGTGTAATTGCGTTGATTAGGTCAGCGTGATTTCCGCGCGGAAAGTCGGTGCGGCCAATCGAGCCCTGGAATAACACGTCGCCGACAATCGCTAGACGGCTTGGGCCGTGGTAGAATATGACGTGGCCGGGCGTGTGTCCGGGACAATGAATGACGTCCAGCGTCAGTTTGCCGACTGTCACGGTATCGCCGTCCTCGAGCCAACGATCAGGTTCGAACACTTGCCCGTTGACCCCGTATTTTTTCCCATCGTCGGCCAATTGGGCAATCCAGAAGCGGTCTTCCTTTTGCGGCCCCTCAATCCTGACCCCCAGCTCCTTCGCCAAAATTCCCGCTTCACCGCAATGGTCGATATGGCCATGGGTAATCAGGATTTTTTCGATCTCCACTCCGGTCTGCGCGACGGCGGCCTTCAGCTTGTCCAAATCCCCGCCGGGATCAACCAGCGCGCCTTTGTTGGTTTCGGTGCACCAGAATAACGTGCAATTTTGCTGAAGCGGCGTCACCGGAATGATCGCAGCTTTCAGCGGCGGCTGCTTATTTATCTGCGACGTGATGTTGGACATAGACATCATGTGGAGACGAAATGCGTTAAGGGCAAGTCCCGGACTTCGCCCAACGCAGCTTCATCATGCGTCGAATTGCAGGCTGGCCAACCGGGCATATAGACCGCCCGAAGCGCTGAGCTTATTATGATCGCCTTCCTCGACGATTTTGCCCTGATCCATAACGATGATGCGGTCGGCCGACCGGACGGTCGCCAGCCGGTGCGCAATTACTATGGTGGTTCGATTTTTCATGAGATGCTCAAGCGCATCTTGCACCAGTTTCTCGCTTTCGGCATCAAGCGCGCTGGTCGCCTCATCAAGCAAAAGAATCGGCGCTTGCCGGAGAACCGCGCGCGCAATCGCGATCCGTTGACGCTGCCCTCCCGACAGACGCGCCCCGCCCTCGCCAAGATAAGTATCAAGTCCCTGTGGTAATTCGCGCAAGAAAGTAGCAGCATTGGCCTGTTCGGCGGCATGCCAAATGGCGTCATCGTCAGCCAGCCAGTTGCCATAGCGCAGATTGTCGCGCGCCGATGATGCAAACAGCACGGTATCCTGAGGCACATAAGCCATGCGCAACCGGATTTCGGCCGGATCCGCGCTGGTCAGCGCAACACCATCGATGCGAATTGCGCCGCTTTCAGGATCATAAAAGCGCTGCGCCAACTGAAACAAGGTGGATTTGCCAGCGCCCGACGGGCCGACGACAGCAACGGTTTCGCCAGGGCTGACCTTCAGGCTGAAATTTTCCAGCGCTGACACTTCGGGCCTTGTAGGGTAACGAAAATTGACGTTTTGGAACTCAAGCTGACCGCGTGGTGGCACCGGCAGCGCTATCGGCTTGGTTGGCGGCGCGATATCGGGTTCGGCGGCGAGCAGCTCGGCGAGACGCCCGGAAGCGCCGGCACCACGCACCAGATCGCCATAGACTTCGGTGAGCGCGCCGAAAGCACCGGCGACTAGTCCGCCCGTCAATACGAACGCCGCGATGGTTCCACCCGTCAGGCGGCCTTCGATCACATCAATTGCGCCTTTCCACATCAAAAGTGTTATCGCACTGAAGATCAGCGCCATCACAATGGCGGTCATGAATGCCCGCAGGCGAATACGCTTTTTTGCGGTGCTAAAGGTATTCTCGACACTGCCGCTGAATCGCTCGCCCTCCCGGCCTTCCTGGCCAAACGCCTGAACGATCCGCATTGCACCAAGCGTTTCCGAAATCATAGTTCCCACGTCGGCAATCCGGTCCTGACTGGCACGTGAGGCCGATTGCAGCTTACGCCCGATAAAAACGATGGGAACAACGATCACGGGAATGGCAACCAGCAACCCGATCGCGAGTTGCGGCGCAAGCGTGAACAGATAGATTGTCCCGCCGACTCCCATCACTATGTTGCGCAACGCCACGGAAACAGTAGTTCCGACAACCTGTTCGATAACAGCTGTGTCGCTTGTCATCCGGCTGGCAATTTCGGCAGGCCTGTTATGTTCGAAAAAAGCAGGGCTCTGGCGGAGCAGGTTGCGGCTAACCGACAGCCGAATGTCGGCAACGGTTCGTTCCCCAAGCCAGGACACGAAATAGAAGCGGAACGCTGTCGCCACCGCCATCACGCCAACAATCAGCAATAGATATTCGAACCAGCGTGCGATGTCAGCCGGGTCGCCGCCAGCAGCAAAGCCGCGGTCAATCACCAGCCGGAAACCAGCAGGGATCGCCAATGTCGCGAGCGCCGCCACCGTCAGCGCCAGCAGCGCGAACATGATCTGTTTGGGATAGGCCGATGTATGGTTCCAGACCATCCGAAGATTTCCGAGCTTCTTGTTGCCTTCAGGCAAGGGAGCGGTCGTTTTGCTATCTTCGGCGATTGCGACGCTCGCATTCTTCAAGTCTGCGGATAAATCATTCATGTCACGCCGCCTAGCAGTGCAACGTCATGCTCACAATTAAAGACAGGAAATCGATTTAACTTTTTTATGGTGCAATGCACAATAGGCGCTTATGCGTTATCCACATGGCTCGCACAGTCCGAGCCGACATGATTAGGGGCATATATGCTTTATACCGGATATGATATTCAACGCAGCTGGCTTGCAGGCGCGGGCTGGATTGCGCAGAAGCAGGCCGACTGGCTCAACAATTTCACCAATGGCCCGTTCAATTATGGTGGCCTTGCTCCGGTGGCGGCATCGGCGCTCGACGTATTCGCACATTCGGTCCTGCCGCGCGGCAAGCCAGCCTTTGGCCTCGATTTTGTCGACATCGATGGCAAGCATCTGCCAGTTACCGAAATTGACGAGGCGCGTAAGCCATTCGGACAGCTCAAGCATTTCACCTATGAAGGCAGCACCGACAAACCGAAGCTGCTCATTTGCGCACCGATGTCGGGCCATTTCGCGACTTTGTTGCGCGGAACGGTGGAGCGTATGCTGCCGACACATGATGTTTACATTACCGACTGGAAAGATGCTCGCGATGTGCCGCTGACCGGTGGTGGTTTCGACCTGGAAGGCTATATCGATTACCTTATCGAATGGCTTGAATTCATTGGCCCCGATGCAGGCGGGCGCGGCGCGAATATGCTTGCCGTATGCCAGCCATCGGTGCCTGCTTATGCCGCTGCCGCAATCATGAGCGCAAGCGACCACCCGTTGCGTCCGCGTACGTTGACCATGATGGGCGGGCCGATCGACACGCGCGAGGCACCGACTGCGGTGAATAACCACGCTACCAAGCGCCCGCACAACTGGTTTGTGCAGAACGTAATCGCGACGGTACCGCCATATTACAAAGGCTCGGGTCGCCGCGTATATCCGGGATTCCTTCAGCTTTCGGGCTTTATGTCGATGAACCTTGGCAATCATATGATCAGCCATTGGTCGATGTTTTCGGACCTGGTCAAAGGCGATGGCGAAGGCGCTGACCGGCACAAGGAATTTTACGACGAATATCGTGCGGTGTGCGACATGACTGCCGAATTTTATCTGCAGACGGTGGACACCGTGTTCCAGCGACATTTGCTGCCCAAGGGCGAGTTCAATTATCGCGGCAAGCTGGTCGATCCCGGCGCTATCAAAGATATCGCGATCCTCGCCATCGAAGGCGAACGCGATGATATTAGCGGCCTGGGCCAGACCAAGGCGGCATTGACGGTCGCAACCGGCCTGCCCGACACGCTCAAAAAATATCATATGGCACCCGAAGTTGGCCATTATGGTATTTTCAATGGCAGCAAATGGCGCGAAAAAATCGCGCCTGTGGTTGAGGACTGGATTGTCACGCATCAAGGCTAAGGTGCTTAGTCCTTGTAACATCAAACTTATATGGCCACACTGCCTGTCAATCGAGTGGCGGGTGGGGTCATGGCGTTACGAATAACCGCAACAGTTGAACGCTGGCCCGTCGCGGGGCAGTTCATCATCGCGCGCGGGGCAAAGACATTCGTCGATGTGCTGGTGGTCGCGGTGAGCGATGGCAAATATATCGGCTATGGCGAAGGCACGGCGATCTATTATCAGGGCGAAACCGCCGAAAGCTGCTTGGCGCAAGTTGGCCGGATTATCGGTGAACTGGAGCCGTTGTGGGTTGTCGAAGCCCGAAATCTAACACAAATTCTGTTGGCGCCGGGCGCCGCGAGGAACGCGCTGGATTGCGCTTTGTGGGATTTGGAAGCGACGGCATCGGGGCTCGCATTGTGGCAGCTGGTTGGCCTGCACACTCCTCCTAGGCCGTTGCAAACAGCGCTCACCATTTCGCTTGGTGACGCCGCGGTGATGAACCGCGATGCAGCTGCGGCCGCAGCAAAGGGATATGCGCTACTTAAGCTGAAGCTGACCGGAGTGGCCGACCGCGACCGCGTCGCCGCCGTTCGGGCTGGAGCCCCCAACGCCCGTTTGATCGTCGACGCCAATGAAAGCTGGAGCGATCTCAATATCGCCGCCGAGGCAGACGCCCTATCCAAACTCGGCGTTGAAATGGTCGAGCAGCCGGTTCCGGAGGGACAGGACTTTATGCTTTCTGGTATAAGCTCGCCGCTCCCCATACTGGCCGACGAAAGCTGTCACGGCGCCGCCGATGTTGCACGCCTCGCGCCTTATTATGACGGGGTGAACATCAAACTCGACAAGGCGGGCGGGCTCACCGAAGCCCTGAAAATCGCGGAAGCGGCTAAGGCTAAAGATTTGAAAATCATGGTCGGATGCATGCTGTCCACCAGCCTCGGCATTGCGCCGGCGTTTCTGGTTGCACAGGATGCTGACTGGGTGGACCTTGATGGACCGGCCTTGTTGGCACAAGACCGGCCCAAAGGTTTTGGTTTTGCGGGCGGAAAAATCATCCCGCCCGCATATTTGCTATAAAGTTACTTCGGCAACCTTATCTTTATAATTTTCCTTGGGATCGATCCCGAGCAGCATCTTGATGCCTGCCACCATGCTTGACGCGTCGATCCATATTTCGGCACTTTCGGGGTCCAGCCGGATGAGGGCCAACTTAGGGTCTTCTTTGCCGCCCTCATACCAAGCCGCGACGAAGCGGTTCCACAAACGTTCGATGACGGCAACGTCGTGCGACTGCGATAGATTGCCATGGACGGTCGCCCAAACCTCATGCCCTTTCGACGCGAAATGCGCCATCGCACGGGCGCCAGTCCCGATTTCTTGATATAACTGGCTGTCGGTTGATGTGAAAAACCAGATCGGCCCGCGGTAGAGATTGCCTTGTAGGCCTTCATCATCCAGCTGCGCAGTCATCGGCCGTGCGTGACCGTCTTCGCCGTCGGCTAAGCCCAAGAACATTGTCCGGTCGGACTTTAGGGCTTTCCAGAATTTCTCTTTGATCTCGGTGTCGTTCGTCATTGTTCGTCTCCTGTGGGGTACACAGGAAACGAACAATGCACGAAGGTGTTCCGAATATTTGAAACAGGTTTGATTTTAAAAGGCGTCCAGATATTCGATATCGGGCGCTGCTGCCAAACAGGGTGCGAGCTTTGGACCCGCGGCACGGAAATAATCGGTTTTACCGTGCGCGTCCAAGGCAGCCTGATCAACATAACGTTCAAGCACTTTGTAAATTTGCGGATTGGCTTTTGACCGGGTCAGCGAATAAAATTCGTTGCCCGGTTCATTGGCGTTCACCGCCGCCGATAGTTCAGCGAACACTGCTTCAAACTCGGCATTCTTGCCCTCTGCGACGGTCAATGTCGCGATTACGCCTACAGCGCTCATATCTGGTTCCTTTCGGGAAGCTTAGAAAATCTCGAACAATCCAGCCGCACCCATGCCGCCGCCGACGCACATCGTGACGACGCCGTATTTGGCCCCGCGTCTTTTGCCTTCAATCAGCGCATGGCCGGTACAACGCGCGCCGGTCATGCCGTAGGGGTGGCCAATCGAGATGGAGCCACCGTTGACGTTGAGCAGTTCGTTCGGAATGCCCAATTTGTCGCGGCAATAGAGGACCTGCACCGCGAACGCCTCATTCAGTTCCCAGATACCAATATCGTCGATTTCGAGGCCGAACCGCTGAAGCAATTTGGGGATGGCGTAAACCGGACCAATGCCCATTTCGTCTGGCTCGGTGCCAGCGACCGCCATGCCGACGTAGCGGCCAAGCGGGTTGAGGCCCTTTTTCTCGGCAACCTTGGCTTCCATAAGCACGCTCGCCGAAGAACCATCGGACAACTGGCTTGCGTTGCCTGCGGTGATGGTCATGTCTGGGCCGAGCACGGGTTGCAGTGCCTGCAAACCGGAAAGCTGCGTATCGGCGCGATTGCCTTCGTCCTTGGCGATGGTCACCTCTTTCTGAGTTACATCGCCGGTTTCCTTGTTGGTCACGTTCATCGTCGTGGTGACAGGAACGATCTCTGCATCGAAATAGCCGGCGGCTTGTGCGGCGGCGGTGCGCTGCTGCGATTGCAGGGCATATTCGTCCATCGCGTCGCGGCTGATATTGTACCGCTTGGCGACGACCTCGGCGGTTTGCAGCATCGGCATATAGACATTCTGGTGCATCGCAATCAAATCGCGGTCGGGCGCAACGCGCATTTCCTTGGTCTGGACGAGGCTGATCGATTCCTGACCGCCAGCCGCCATGATATCGACATTGTCCACGATAATCTGCTTTGCGGCCGTCGCAATCGACATCAGGCCCGACGAGCACTGACGGTCCATCGTCATACCGGAAGTGGTGATTGGCAAACCAGCACGCAGAAGAACCTGACGCGCGAGGTTACCTGCCTGGGTACCCTGTTGAAGTGCCGAACCCCAAAGCACGTCGTCCACCTCCGCGCCGTCGATGCCGGCACGCTCAACAGCGGCCTTCAACGAATAGCTGCCTAGGGTTGGTCCGGAAGTTGCATTGAACCCGCCGCGATAGGCTTTGCCGATGGCGGTACGGGCGGTTGAAACGATGACTGCATCACGCATGGGAATGGTTCCTTAAATTAAAAATTATACGAAAAACTGGCTGATCCATTCGGCCTGCAAGGCGGGCTTGTCTTCGCCTTCGATCTCGACCGTAAACTCCAATGTTTGCTGCCATTGGCCGGGGCGCTTTTCGGTAAGCTCAAGCAATTTGAAATGACCGCGCACCCGCTTGCCTGAACGGACAGGCGACAGGAACCTCGTTTTGTTGCCACCGTAATTTACGCCCATTTTGACGCCTTCGATCTTGGGGCAATCAGACTTTGCGCTCATCACCGGAAACAGCGACAGCGTCAAAAAACCATGGGCGATGGTTCCGCCGAACGGGGTCATTTTCGCCATCTCTTCATTGACGTGAATAAACTGGTGGTCGCCTGTTGCATCTGCGAACTTGTTGATCATGCCCTGATCGACCAATATCCATTCGGACGTGCCGATTTGCTCGCCGACTTTGGTCGCTAGTTCGGCTGGGGTGATGGTGCTCATTAGATATCCTTCTCCGCTAAATTTTGCGGCATCGTGGCCCGATTAGGGCCGCAATACAAGCCCTGCACTTTTGCCGTTACGGCATGCTTGGCTGGCAAATCCGCGTGAAAGCGAATCAGGCTTTGGTGCGCGGATTCGGCGATGCCGGGGGTGACGCATAAGGCATCACCAAGGTGCCATCAGGCGACGCTGTATAGGTCGTTTGTGTCGGATAGGCGAACTCGATGCCTTCGCGGTCAAACCGCTCGACAATCGCAATGCCAATGGCGTGGCGCGCCTTAAACATTATCTCGACATCGTCGCTGGGGACATCGAACACCAGCTGAAAATCAAGCGCGCTCGGACCGAATGTATTGAAGCCAGCACGGATGAATTCGCAGTCATTGGCTTCAACAATCCCCTGCAAGATGTCCGGTACAGCAGCCGCAGTAGCGGGCGGGGTGTGGTACACCAGGCTAAGCGGGAAACTGACGCGCCGGTAAATGGTCAGCGTGTTGTTGGTAATTTCCTTATCCAACAGCTTGCTGTTCGAGATAATTTTTTCCTCGCCGGTCAAAGCACGTAGCCGCGTGCTTTTCATACCGATCTTTTCGACCCGGGCAGTCGTGGTGTCATAGCTCACCGTGTCGCCACGCTTGAACGGCTTGTCGAAAATAATCGAAATAGCAGCAAACAGGTCAGAGAATATTCCCTGCGCGGCTAGCCCGATGGCAATGCCGCCAACGCCAAGTCCAGCAATCAAACCGGTTACATTGACACCCAGATTATCGAGAATGACTATGGCAGCAATGGCGAACACGGCGAAGCTTACGAGAAGCCTAATCAGCACCATCGCACTTGCCAGCGTATCGCGCTCGTGTTGCGCGTTGCCCGCGCGCCGCTCAACAAACCCAAGAATGATTTCACGCATCCAGATTGCGACTTGGATAACAACGGCAATGGTGAACAATATATCGATTGTTCGCGCCAGCATAGCAGGTGCATTGGCGTAACGATTGACCAGTTCGACTGCGACCATGACACGGAAAAACTTGCTTGTGCGGGCGAGCGTTCGTGCGATGATTGATTTTAGTTCAGCGCGATTTTCGTTCTCGCGGGCGATCTTTGCCGCTATACGTTTCAGCCAGCTTAGCAGCAAAAAGACAATAACTGCGGCGGCCAGTGCGATGCCGAGCTCGACCGCATTACCCTGTACCCATTCGATAAGCGTATCCGAATATCCCTGTAATCGGGGCAAAAATGAATCAGCGTCTATTTGAAGAGTTTTTGGTGCGGCCCGTACAGTCATGTGTCGCCATTAGAGGCTATGGGCGTTGCTTACAACCATAGGAGGCTGCACCGGTTCATGAGGTCACGCGACAGGCGCAGCCAGTTGTGCCCGCTGGCGGTTGATCGGCTTCCACGCCGCCTCGCGCCGCCGCCGTGAAAGATAGGTGTCAAGGCCAATTTGTAACGCGGTTAGCATGAAGAAAAAGGCTTGAAATGCAATGCCGACGAACAATGATCCAACAAGATAGATGATCTGGCTGTTCTGCAAAGCCGTTGCCAGAGGTGCGACCCACGCTTCGTCTTCGCGGTTTCGTTTGCGGTACATGCGCGCGATAACTTCCATCCGCCAAACCCCGCCGACCTGGATAATCAGCCACATGAACAGGCCTGGAAAACCCTGCTCTCCGAGCATCTCGAAATAGCTTGAATGAAATGCACGGCCCTGATCGACGATTTCCTTGACCTCTGGTGCATAGGAATCGGTAGGCTGCCCCGGAATGTCTTTTTGGGCAATGTCATATCTGATGCGATTCTGGCGATAGACGTCGAAGCCACCGCCCATCGGATGCTCTTTCACATAATCCCAGGTCCACGCCCACACAGCGATCCGGGTTGAAGCGGACTCATCGGCTTTGTAGTTTTTGATGGTGTCGGCGCGGTCGGTAAAGCTCGACGGCAGAAACGGAATCGCGGCGAGCGCGACCAGGGTTGCGCCTACCAAATAAAGCATGCGATAGCGTGCGTAGCGAAGCAGCAATATTCCCAGCGCGCCAATGCAGACGATCCCCGTGCGCGCCTGCGTACCCACTGGAATAAGCAAACAGGCAAAAATCAGCGCCGCTGCATACAGGCTGACCTTCCATTCGGGTTTGAAAATCGTGCCATGCTTGGCCAGCCACAGGATTAACGGAATGATCGTAATCGCTACGGTCGAAATGATGCTGCCTTCGAACAGGCCGCTATTGTCGTCTATCAGGATCACCAACGAACCATAGCCGCCCCCGCCCGCCGCTGTCTTGATGCCGCCGGTCACGATCAGCGTCGATGCGCACAGCACCATCGTCAGAACCAGCGCTTCGATCCGTAATTTTGTTCGCAGGGTCAACGGCAAGAATGCCGCAAAGACCAGTGCTTTCCAGACCCAGCTCCATTTTTCGAGCGCTGCAACAGGTTCTGCAGCAACCGTCGTGGTGTAACCGCAATAGCCAAGCAACACGAGCAGAAGCACCCAGCGCGGCGATACGCGGACGTCCTTTTTGTCATCGCTGATCAAAAATCCGAGAAACGCCAGCACGAATAGGATCAGCGACAACGGTATCGAATTGAGCAAAAAATAGCTCAACCGTTGCGGTGAAACGATGTCGACATAGGCATATATCAACGTGAACAAAAATGGCCGTTTGAACGCCATCAGCATGATGAGCGCAACATAGCCGACAAAGATCAGGTCACGCATCGGGCGCCACTTGCTTTTCGCGGTTCGCTGAGATGCGCTGGCGCCCAAAACCTTCGGGCTCGACATCGGGAATCGGCGGGTCTTCGAGGTCAAGTTCGGGCCGGTTCATCAGTTGCCACAGCGCGAACGCCAGCAGGGCGTGGCTCAATAATATCGATAAATTGTCGATCATCTCGATTGCCCAAACCCTTTTTGCGTGAACTTTTGTATAGGAGCGGGGAGTTGACGTCACGTTAATCGTTTTGTGGCAGTGATTTGGCCCATGTCACGTATATTGCACGTCCTCGATCATAGCCTGCCGTTGCACAGCGGGTACACGTTTCGCACGCGCGCGATCATGAAAGCGCAAGCAGCAGCCGGATGGGATATCGCGGGAATAACCGGTGTGCGGCAATATCAGCATGGCGAATTGCCAAACGAGCCGATGCAACATGTCGAAGGCCTGACCTTCCACCGCACCTTGGCCGAAGCGACCGGACCCAGTCCATTGCGCGAATGGCGCGAAGTGGCGCAACTTGCTGACGCTATTGTCGCGTTGCATGACGAATGGCCATTTGACCTTTTGCACGCCCATTCGCCTGCATTGAATGGCCTGGCCGCGCTTCGGGCATCACAGCGGCTCGCTATTCCTCTGGTATATGAAATTCGTGCCTTCTGGGAGGATGCGGCGGTGGGTAATGGTACCGGCACCGAAGGTTCGGCCAAATACCGGATGACCCGGGCGCTTGAAAATCACGTGGTGCGCAACGCCGATCATATCGCAGTGATCTGCGAAGGCCTGAAAGCCGACCTAATTACGCGCGGCGTATCATCGAATAAAATCATCGTGTCGCCCAACGGCGTCGATTTCGAACTTTTCGGTTCACCGTCACCGCCGGACGAGTCTCTCGCAGCAGAACTCGGCGTCAGGGGCAAAGACGTGATCGGCTATATCGGCAGCTTTTACGACTATGAAGGCCTTGATGACCTGATTGCGGCAATGCCTTTAATGCACAGCGACGCGCATCTGCTACTGGTCGGCGGCGGCCCCACGGAGCAGGCGCTGCGCCAGCAATCGACAGCATCGCCTGCCGCCGACCGCATCCATTTTACCGGGCGGGTGCGGCATGACGAGGTCGAACGTTATTATAGTCTGGTCGACATTCTGGCCTATCCGCGCAAACGCATGCGGTTAACCGAGCTCGTGACACCCTTGAAACCGCTCGAAGCAATGGCGCAGGGGCGGTTGGTTGCAGCCTCCGATGTGGGCGGGCACCGAGAATTGATCCGCGACGGCGATACCGGAAAATTGTTCAAGGCTGACAATTCCGAAGATCTTGCACAATCGCTGGATGCCCTGTTCGCCAATCGTGCCGATTGGCCCTCCATGCGCAGCCGCGCTCGACAATTTGTCGAAGCGGAACGCAGCTGGCACAAGAATATTTATCGTTACGAACCTGTTTACCATTCGCTGCTAGGGCAGAAGGGAATTTCCCGAGCCGCGTAAGGCAGAGGGCCAGTAGCAGGAAGCAAATATGCGGAAGAGCGTTCCCAATAACCAGATACGCGCCATTGCAATGGCCATGGCTGGTGCGATCGTCGCCGCCGTTGCCACGATGTTTGTACCAGTCGCGATATTGGAGGGCATTGCCGGTTCCACCGGACTTTCGGAGCTGGTTCCTGCTGCGCGCGCACCTTTGGGTGATACCGCACGCGCGCTCATCGCATTTGGCACAGGCGCGTTTACACTGGCCTTACTCTCTTATGTCCTATTGCGTCAGGAGAAGCCTGTGGCTCCGTCGGTACCCGCATCTGAATGGGCGGCCGCCGATGCGGCACCGTCGTTTAAGGACCGTTTGGCGCACATCAAATTGCCGTCAATCGCAATGCCCAAAATGCCATGGGCCAAAGGCGAAGATGACATCACCGAACTCGCCGACTTGCCGAAATTACGTAATGGCGACAGCCACCCCGACGCACCGCCGCGCAGACCGCTGGTTGCTTCGCAAGACCTGCCCGTTCTCGATTTGGCCGAACTGCCCGAAGCAATCGTCGGCACAGAACCCGATGTCATTCCCATTAGCGTTTTAACTGAGCCTGCTTTTGTCCCGGATACGCTAGCAGAGCCACAGATCGAACCCGAACCAATCGCTATGGTCGACGTCGAGCCGACACTCGCGGAAATGGTTGCCCATCTTGAAGCTACGGTGGCCGAACGCCAAAAGCAACTCGCCGAACTTGAGGCTGTTGCCACCGAACTCGCCGCAAGTCGTCCAGGCATTCAAGAAGCTGTCCAGAACGAACCGATGATACGTTTTGGTAAATCTTCGGAACAAGCCGATATCATCATCGAACCCTCACGCATCGAACGGCCGACATTGGAGGCTGTGCCAACTACAGCAGTGAAAGACGATGATATCGATTCTGCACTCGCTGCGGCCTTGGCAACGTTGCACCGGATGAATGCGACAAGCCGCTAATCGTCCAATAATAATACATCCGCTCATTCGCGTCGATGGCGACTCGATGGCGCCGACGTCGAATCACAGCGATGGCTTCATGGTCGACAATCAAGCTTCCGAAACACCGTTAAGGGACGGCGTTCACGTTATCCGGTTAGATGATGTGCTTATAGTGAAGAGATTGGCCAAAGCTCCGGCGGGACGAATATCAGTCTTGTCTGACAATCCAGCCTATCCCGATTGGCCTGACGTTGACGCCACGGCGTTCTCCATAATTGGGCGAGTCGTTTGGGCTGGGAGGAGACATTGAGCCTAAATTGTGTAGGCGTAAATGATGAAGCCGTTCAAAAATTAGCCCGGATGCGTTCCATCATGGCGAGCGGTTCGGGCATAGTTGCGCTCTGGTCGCGCATCTTGCTGCTGAACCGCTGTAGACGAAAATACAGGTCTTCGCTGGCCGCAATAAGCGACTGCGCCTCTTCACTGAAACGCGCGACCTGATAGCTATCGCTGGCTGGTGCATAGCCCAAATCTCGCGCATCGCTGTTCGCATCGTCTTGCGACAATTCACCAGCGCGCAGCGCCTTTTGGTTTAAAAGCCATGCGATACTGTGCATCAGCCGCGTTGTCACTTTTAGCGACTCGCACGAAAACGCCACCGATATTTCGGGCGAAAGATTGCCCGAAAGCTGATCGCGGTCAAAATAGGATCGCGCCTCATCGGCCAACAGCATCGCTTCTGTGTAAAGCGCATCTAGCAGTTTTGGCGTGAGTTCGTGATGCGAGTTATACATGGCAAACATATGACAGATATCGGGCGCTGATGTTAGAACTAATCATCCAGATCTGGGCCGCGGCAGCGACTGTGCCGCGATGAAACGCTTCGACTAAAATCGTAAATTGGTTAAAGTATCAGGCAATAATATCGGGCAACAGCTGGTCTTCGAGACGCATGATCCGATCTTTAAGGACAAGCTTTTTTTTCTTGAGCCGTGCTATCTGCAATTGGTCGACCATCGTTTGCGCACGTAGAGCGTTAATCGCATCGTCCAGGTCCCGATGCTCGACCTTCAGTTGTTCGAGTAACTGCTGATAACCCTCGTCGTTCATAACACCCTCTAAACGCAATGTGCTTCACAAGTCACCGCCAAAATTGCCGCAACAGTCCTTTGGGCGTTCGGCAGATCGGACGGACTGAAAAATTGGGGGCAGACAGCTTGCCGGTTTCATGTTTTACTCATGTCCCCGGTCGTAGATTCTCAAAAAAGGAGAACGAAATGAATAATAATCATATTTCCGCACTTCGCATCAAACATGCCGAACTTGACGAGAAACTGGAGCGCGAAGAGCGCAGAACCCTCCCCGACACAAGCCTTATCCATTCGCTGAAAAAGCAAAAGCTTCAACTTAAGGATCAGTTGACGCAGGAATCGGCTCCGGCCTGATTACGAATAAAATTTATGCCGGGTATCGCTTGGTGAAATAGCCCGTGCTACGGGCGGTATCATGGAAAGCGCCACCCGTTCTGCCCGCAATATATTGACCGGCCTGCATGAGGTTATGGCGTCCAAAAACCATGCGCAGGGCAAGCTGAATCACGTCGTGAACATTATCGGCGAGGCGCTGAGCAGTGAAGTCTGCTCGATATATTTGCTGCGCGACGGCGCTCTTGAGTTGTTTGCTACCCGCGGACTGAATGAGGCGGCGGTACATGTGACAAGGCTGGGGCTTGGCGAGGGTCTGGTTGGCACAATCGCCGAAAATGTCGAGACGCTCAACCTCGACGAAGCCGCCGCACATCCCAATTTCCGCTACGTTCCCGAAACCGGCGAGGAGCGCTTTCACAGTTTTGCCGGCGTGCCAATCGTTAGATCCGAACGTGCCGTGGGCGTACTGGCGGTGCAACATGTCGAACCGCGCAGATATGAAGAAGTCGAAATCGAGGCGTTGCAAACGGTTGCCATGGTTTTGTCCGAGCTAATCGCCAACGCCGATCTGATCGACGACCCAAATACAGGCGGCGATAATGAAACCGGAACGATCAGCCTCACCGGCCTGCCGCTGGTGAAAGGCGCAGCGGCCGGCGTCGCGATATTCCATCAGCCGACGGTGCGAATCGAACATACAGTCGCCGAAGATACCGAGGCCGAACGCCAGCGCGTCTATTCGGCATTCGACAAGATGCGTGAGCAGATCGACCGCATGGCCAGCCAGATCGATTTCGGCACGGGCGGCGAACATGAGGAGGTCATCGCGACCTACAAGATGTTCGCTTATGACGAGGGTTGGAGCCGCCGGATAAACGAAGCCATCGATAGCGGGCTCACGGCCGAAGCGGCCATCGAACGCGTGCAGCAACGAACCCGGATGCGCATGCGGCAAATCGACGATCCGCTGCTGGCCGACCGCATGCACGATCTGGAGGACTTGTCGAACCGGTTGCTGCGCATCGTCTCGGGGCAAATGAGCACGGCAGCGCAACTGGGCCTCAAAAAAGACTCCATCCTGATCGCGCGCAACTTGGGTCCGGCCGAATTGCTCGAATATGATAAACGCCGGTTGCGCGGGGTGGTTCTCGAAGAAGGCTCGCTGACCGCGCATGTTGTTATCGTTGCGCGGGCCATGGGAATTCCGGTGCTTGGCCGGGTGCAGGGTATCAGGCATAAGGTCCGGGACGGCGACATGCTGCTGCTCAATGCCGATGAAAAAAGTGTTATCGTGCGCCCGGCATCAGGCATGGAAGAGATTTTCCAGCGTGGACTTGTCGACCGGCAAAAAAAGAAAGCCCGCTATGCGGCGCAGCGCGACGATGCTTCGGTCACAAACGATGGCGTGCCTATAACATTAATGATAAACGCCGGATTGCGCGACGATATGTCGGCCTTGGCGACCACCGGCGCAGAAGGTGTCGGGTTGTTCCGCACAGAATTTCAGTTTCTGATCTCGGCAACCTTGCCGCAGCGCGAGCGACAACAGCGTTTCTATCGTGACGTGCTCGAGGCAGCTGGTGACAAGCCGGTTATTTTCCGCACGCTTGATATCGGCGGTGACAAAGCACTTCCGTACCTAAAAGATGAAACAAGCCAAGAAGAAAATCCTGCGCTTGGCTGGCGCGCGTTAAGGCTCTCGCTCGATCATGCGGGCCTGATGAAAGCACAGGCGCGTGCGTTGATCGAGGCGTCAGCAGGACGAACACTGAATGTCATGTTCCCGATGGTTTCCGAGCCGTGGGAATTCGATGCTGCGAAGGCTATATTTGAGGGGCAAATGGCCTTTCTCGGCAAACAGAAAAAATTGCTTCCGAACAAAATCCGATATGGGGCAATGCTGGAAGTACCTGCGCTCGCCGAAACGCTCGACATATTGCTACCAAAAATCCAGTTCCTGTCGATCGGAACCAACGATCTCACACAGTTCCTATTCGCTGCGGACAGGGCCGACCCGCGCCTTGCAGAACGCTACGACTGGTTAAGTCCGGCGATTCTTCGATTCATCAGGCGCGTGGTTAAGGAGACAGAAGGGCATGATGTCGACGTTGCCGTTTGCGGCGAAATGGGTGGGCGCACATTGGAGGCGCTTGCCCTTATCGGCATCGGCATTCGCCGTCTTTCGATCACTCCGGCCGCAGTGGGTCCAGTAAAGGCGATGATCCGTTCGATCAGTCGCGCCGAAATCGCCGCAAAAATGGACGAACTTCTGATTTCGCCACCTGAAAATATTCGCGATACCTTGGCGGCTTGGGCGGCGGCGAAAGGCATTGAAATCGGCTGATTCAGGCCCATTTACCAATGTGAAATGGTATAGTGTCCATTGACAATGCCTTGCGGTATGTCATTATCAGGTATCTGCCCGACAGAGGTAGAGGTAACCGGGGTTGTGGAGACAGACGTGGAAGCAGATTCCCCGATCGATGAAGAATTTCGGTTTCAAACAGTAGGTGAGCAACTGAAGGCGGAGCGA
>LNFM01007380.1_pt1 | contig 17298 bp, 18 predicted proteins | sample 596031 | NCBI WGS metagenome assembly LNFM01 (sample SAMN04254537, study PRJNA301005) | activated carbon metagenome | isolation source: dual media filters at the Ann Arbor, Michigan drinking water treatment plant | place: USA: Ann Arbor | reverse complement strand
CAACGCCTCAATGCGCTGCTGCTTCGGCGCGTTCTTGTTCCGCAGGGTTGCTTCCATCTGCCGCAGCCCCGCAATCACGTCCCCGGCCGGATTCTTCTTGGCGTCGTCGTAGGACACCCCGTCGATGATGTTCACGTAGTGCAGCGGGTCGGACTTCTTCCAAGCCGGGTCTGACCGGATCTCATCCGCCCAGTTCGCTGCCTCCGCTAGGGACTCGCCGCCCAGCAACTCCTGGATCGCCTTCCGCGCCTTCGACGACAGATGGTTCTCCGCAATTTGTCCGGTCACCCGGTGGCCGGTCTTCCCCCACCCAAACACCGATCCGGCTAGCAATCCGAAAAGCAGAACAAGGCGCATAGGCCCAGTATGCCACTCAGCCCGCCGCCTTCTCCCACTCCATCACGAGAAAGTAGGGCACCCGCCGGTACTTGGCTGACTTCACGGCCGGCGCCGCGCCCGTCGGCTCCGGCTCGTCAAAGTAAGTCAGCCGCAACCCCGTATCGAGCAGCGCGCTCATGTAATCCCGCAGGGGCCGATGATAGTTCCGCACCCGGATCCCGCGATAGGCCATCCACGCCCATCGCTCCTCCAGATAATGGTCGATCGGATAGTGCAGCAGCTCACCCTTCTCGCCGCGCACCCAGCCGCCCTCGTTGGCCGCCGTGTTGAACGAAGTCAGGTTGGCGATCAGCAGCGTCCCGCCCGGCCGCAGCACGCGCGCCATCTCGCCAATCGCCCTCCGGTAGTCCGGAATATCGATCAGCGTCAGATAGCTCACCACCAGGTCGAAGCTGCCGTCCGCGTAAGGCAACTCCTCGGCAATGCCCTCCTGATAGGTGCCGCCGGGGTCCTTCTTCCGCGCGTACGCCAGCAGCTCCGGCGTCGGATCTATCCCCGTCGCCGCCACGCCGTTCTTGCGCAACAAACGGCAGAAGCGGCCCTCTCCGCAGCCAACGTCCAACGCCGTCCGCGGACGGCGCGCGAGCGAACGCGGGAGCATCACCGGGTCAAGAGTGTACTTGCGGCCAAAGTCGCCTTCCTTGCCCTGCTCTTCAATCCAAGCCGCCGCCGACTCCAGCCAACCGTTGCTCCCGTCCATTCCCAGGGATGGTACCGCAGTCGCCCCAAAGGATAGACTAGCCCTCATGCGCCTCGTCTGGGTTCTCCGCCTCGCCTTTTTCTCTCTGCTCGCCGCCGCCATCGCCCTCACGCAGGTCCGCCCTCCCTGGGAAGCCGGCAAGCCCCGCTGGTATAAGGGCAATCTCCACACCCACACCCTCAACAGCGACGGCGACTCCTCCCCCGTAGAAGTTGCCACCTGGTACCGCGAACACGGCTACCAGTTCCTCGCCCTCACCGACCACAACCATCTCACCGAGATCGCCGCCCTTAACGCCACCCTCGGCGCCAAGGAGAAATTCCTTCTCCTCCCGGCCGAAGAGCTGACGGACCAGTACCTCAAGAAGCCGATTCACATCAACGCGCTCAACCTGACGAAGGAGTTGCAGGCTCAGCACGGCGCTTCCGTCGCCAACACCATCCAGCGCAACGTGGAACTCATCCGCAGCGCCAAGGCCCTGCCCTCCATCAATCACCCCAATTTCCATTGGGCCATCACCGCCCAGGATATGCTCGGCATCAAAGGCCTCACCCACTTTGAGGTCTATAACGGCCATCCCACCGTCAACAACGTCGGTGGTGGCGGCTCGCCCTCACTTGATCAGATGTGGGACGAACTCCTCACCGCCGGCCAGCGCCTTTATGGCATCAGCGTCGACGACGCCCACGTCTTCAAACGCACCGGGCAGGAGTTCTCGAACCCCGGCCGTGGCTGGGTCGTCGTCCGGGCCGCCGAGCTTTCCGCCGCTGCCATCACAGACGCCCTCGAACGCGGCGATTTCTATTCCAGTTCCGGCGTCAACCTCCTCGACGTACAAACGACCGCTACCGAATACCGCATCGAAATTAACGCCCGCGCCACCGAAAAGTTCACCACCACCTTCATCGGTGACGGCGGCAAAGTGCTGGCGACTACCTTTGACACCATCCCGGTCTATAAGTTCACCGGTTCGGAGAAGTACGTCCGCGCCCGCATCGATTCTTCGTTTGGCCTTTCGGCGTGGACCCAGCCTGTCTTCCGCCGGTAGCGTCCGGGATACAGTGGAATCATGCAGAAATTGCTCGCCCTTGCCGCGATCGCGGCCGCCCTCCCCTTTGCCGCCGCTGCCCAAAACGCAAAACCATTCCTGGGCCGTTGGAACTTCACCGTCACCCCCGCTACGGGAAACCCGTGGCCCCAATGGATGGAGCTGCTCGAAAAGGACGGCAAACTGGAAGGCCGAGTGCAGCCGCGCGGCGGCGGTTGGCGGCCGATCCTGGGCGCGAAGGTCGACGGCAAGAAACTGGTCGTCGAGGTGGCCGCCGCCGGTCGCGGTCCCGCCATCAATTGGGAGCTCACCACCCCCGCCAAGAATCAGTTGGCGGGCGTCGAAAAGCGCGGCACTGAAGACGGCCCCAAGCTGGCCGCCGTTCGCGCCCCCAAGCTCGATCGCAAAATGCCGAAGGCCTGGACGGAACCCCGCTCTCTGTTCAACGGCAAAGACCTGACCGGCTGGGAGCCCATCGGCAACGTCAGCAACAACAAGTGGATCGCCCGTGATGGCGAACTGGTCAACGACAACCCGCAGGTTCGCGGCCAACGTGGCCCCAGCGCCGCCAACATCAAAACCACTGAGAAGTTCCAGGACTTCAAACTGCATATTGAGGTCAACTGCCCCGACCACGGCAACAGCGGCATCTACCTGCGCGGCCGGTACGAAATTCAAGTCGGCACCGAGGGCGGCAAACTGCCTGACCACGAAATGGGCGCCGTCTATAGCCACTACCCACCCCCGGCCAACGCCGAGCTCAATTTGGGCAAATGGACCTCGTTCGACATCACCTTTGTCGGACGGCGCGTCACCGTCCTCCGCGATGGCAAGGTGTACCATGACAACGTCGAGATCCCCGGCCCCACCGGCGGCGCCCTCGATGGCAATGAAGCCGAAGCGGGCCCGTTCTTTCTCCAGGGCGACCACTACGGCGTCATCCGCTACCGAAATATCACCGTTTCCGTCCCCAAGTAATCAGTATCCATAGAGCCATGTCGATCCGAGCTTCCTTTCTCGTCCCCGCCCTCTTACTGGGCCTGCTGCAGGCGCAGGATGGTCCTGAAACCGTTATCCGCGGCCCCAAGCAGTTCAAGAAAAGCACCGTGATTACCGGCCTCGCCGGACCCTGGGAGATCACCTGGGGTCCGGATGCCCACATTTGGGTCACCGAGCGGACGGGCAAACAAATCTCTCGCATCGATCCCGCCACCGGGGAAAAGAAGCTCGCCGCCACCCTGCCGGAGGTCTCGGCTCCCGGCGGACAGGACGGCCTCTTGGGCATGGCGCTCCATCCCGAGCTGCTGAAGGGTACCGGCAACGACTACGTGTACGTCTTCTACACCTACGTCGACAACACGCTCCCGGCCGATCCCACCGTCACCGACCTCACGAGCCCGTATCGCAATCTCTACGGCAAGATTGTCCGCCTGACCTATACTGCCTCTACCGGCAAGCTAACGAACCCGCAGACCGTCATCGCCGGTCTGCCCGCCGGCAATGACCACGTCGCCGGACGTATCAAGGTCGGTCCCGACGGCAAACTGTACTTGACCCTCGGTGACCAAGGCAACAATCAACTGGGCAACGTCTGCCTCCCGGTGCAGTCGCAGCGGCTCCCCACTAAAAAGGAGCTTGAAGCGAAGGACTACGTCTCCTACCAGGGCAAGTCGCTGCGCCTGAACATCGACGGATCCATCCCCGCTGACAACCCGAAGATCAACGGCCTTATCAGCCACGTCTACACCTACGGTCACCGCAATCCGCAAGGCATCGACTTCGGCCCCGATGGGACGCTATATTCTTCCGAACAGGGCCCGAAGACCGACGACGAGATGAACATCCTCAAACCCGGCCGCAACTACGGCTGGCCCCATGTGGTTGGCTTGAAGGACAACAAAGCTTACGAGTTCGCCCGCTGGGCCGAGGCGAAGACCCCGTGCTCGGAACTTCGTTTTAGCGACCTTGCCATCCATCCGTCGGTTCCGCGCGAACCGGAGTCGGCCTTCAAACAGAAAATGGAGCCGCCTCTCGCCACCCTCTTCACCGTGCCGAGCAGCTACAACTTTCAAGACCCCCGCTGCCAAGGCATCGACTTCATCTGCTGGCCCACCACGGCCGTATCGAGCATCGAGTACTACGCTTCGAAGGGCAAAGGGATTCCCGGCTGGGACCCGGTGCTGTTGGTCACGACGCTCAAGCGCGGCTCCCTCTACGTCGTGCCGTTGAAGCCTAACGGCAAGGCCAAGTCCGGCTACCTGTTCCGCTACTTCCAATCGGAGAACCGCTTCCGCGACACCGCCGTGAGCCCGGATGGCAAGACCATCTACATTGCGACCGACCCCGGCGGACTCGCCGGAACGGCCAGTGGTGGCACCACCCGCACCATGCTGGATAAAGGCTCGATTCTTGCCTACACCTACACCGGAGAAGGTACCGGCAAAGGAGAAGAACCGGTGGTGACCAAGGCCGAGCCGTCGGCTCAGCCCGCTGCCACGCCCGCAGCCGCCGCCGGAGGCATCCCGCCGCAATTCACCGCGGCCCAGGTGGCAGCCGGCAAGGCGGCCTACAACTCCAATTGCGCCGTCTGCCACGGTAGCACCATGACCAATGGCACCTTCGGCACCCCGTTGGCCGGCGAATACTTCAAGAGCAATTGGGGCGGCCGGCCGCTCCGCGCCTTCTTCGACAAGTCGCAGAAGACGATGCCCCCGGCCGCGCCCGCCTCGCTGCCGGCTGACTCCTACGCCAATATCGTGGCTTACATCCTCGATACCAATGGCTTCAAAGCCGGAAGCTCCTCCTTACCCGCGGGCGGAGAAGCTCTCGACAAGATGACCATCAAATAGTCCGGCTTAATGGCCGAAGTAATTGACGGTGACAGTATCGGTGGCTTTGACGCCGGTACTGTCGGTGACGGTGAGTTCGAAGGTATACGGACCGGAGACGCCGAATTGTACCGAGGGCATCGCCGTGGTCGACTTGGTCATGCCGGCCGTGCCGCTGAGGACGATCCAGTTGTAGGTCAACGGGGCGCCGTTTGAACTTGTCGACGCGGTACCGTCGAGCGAGAAGAACTTCTGCACCGTGGTCGCGTTCTTCGGTCCGGCCACTGCCTTGGTGGTAGCGGTTCCGCCCCCGCCGGTATCGACAGCAGTACAAGTCGTGATGAACGGGCCGGCGGCGGTGAGAATCTCGGCCATCGTCCTGGTCATGTCGGTCGCGGCGGGAAACGGTATGTCCGAAAGCAGCAGGTTGAGATAGGCGGCGTGGCGGGCTTCGACAGTGGCAATCGTCGCCCCGGCGGTGCGGAGGTCAGGATTCTGAATCATCCCGAGGGCACCCGTGTAGGCCATCACCCCGACGCCTTCAAGAACGGCCGCGGTGGCCAGGAAGCCATTGAAGTTGGTGACGCCAAAGTTGTACTGGCAGGCCGCTACCGGCGTGCCACCGAGCGAACGAATGACGGTGCGGAGGGTTTCGACGTGGGTGTTCTCGTGCTCCTGGACAGCCTTGAGATTATCGAACGCTTTCGCGGCGACCAGAGTGCCGACCAGCGGAACAAATGCGGCGGAAGCAAAGTCGGAAGCCGAGAAGCGGGCGAGGCCCTGGTTGTAGAACGCCGCTTCGAGGTGCTCGAGACCGAGGGCAAAGTTCAGGATCTGCAGGTCGGTAACGCCGGTCTGGGCCTGGGCCGCGCGGGGAGCGATCGTGAGGGCCGCGGCGCCGGCGCCAAGCGTGAGTGCGCCTGTTGAAAAGAAGCTGCGGCGCGAAGAGCGAGTGATGGTGTTTTCCATGGTTTGGGTTCCTTGTGCGTTCGGATTAGGCGGCGGGGCAGGTCTGCAGGAACGGCGCGATGGCGGCCAGGATTTCGGTCATCGACTTCGGCGCATCGAACGAGGACCGGGCGGCGAGCTCGTTGTTGAGCACGTTCAGGTAGGCGGCATGGCGACCTTCCACAGTGGCGATGGTCGCCGCGGAGGTGCGAATGGACGGGCTGTTGATCTGCCCGATCACGCCGTTGTAGGCGCTGACGCCCGTGTTCTCCAAGGTCTGCGCGACGCGCAGAAACTCGGCGAGGCTGGAGTAAGTGAAGTTGTAAGTGCAGGCTTTCACCGGCGTTGCGCCGAATCCGCGCAGCGCGGCGGTGAGGGAGCGGACGTGAGCGTTCTCGTGCGAGCGAATGATGCTCAGATAGGAGTAGGCATCGAGGGCAGCGACTTCGCCGAGCTGGTTAAATAGCGGCGATTGCGCAAAGTCCGAAGACGAGTACTGCCGCAGACCCTGGTTGTAAAAGGCTGCTTCGAGGTGCTCGAGCTGCAGCGCATAGTTGAGAATATCGAGGTCCGTAATTGGACCGGCTTGCCGGGTGGTTTCAGCGTTCATGCCGGTTTGATGGACAGGACTGCCGATTGTTACGGCCTATTCACTGGCCCAGTTCGTGACAGACGTTACAAGCGATCGTGGCCTTTTGCTCCTTGTGGCAAGCCACACAGGCAACCATCGTCACCGGTCGCTCCAACTTCAGCGTATCCATGGTGTAGACTTCGCCGTGGCAAGTGGCACAAACAACCTTCGCCTCGCTATGCCGCTGATGGTTGAAGAACACGAAATCCTTCACCCGGTAGACGCGGGCGGAACGCGCCGGGAGAGAGCTCATTTCTGGATGACAGGTCTGGCACTTGCCGAGCCCCGGGAATCCCGCTTGCGCCGCGGATTCCGCCGTCGCATGGCAAGCCGTGCACTTCATTTTCATGGCGGCATGCCGCTTATGAGAAAACGGCTCAGCCGCGAGCGAGCCGGCGGCAAGCAAGAGGGCGGCTAAACGAAAGGTCACTCCGCAATTGTATCCGCGCACGATGCAGGCGCGACATCACCGTGCCAATCGGGATACGTAATCGCCGCGAGACATCCTGATACGTCCGCTCTTCGATGTCGGCGAGTTCGATCACTCTCCGAAACGGCGGCGGCAACTTGGCAATCGCCCTCATCAGATCAACCTCCGGCAGGACGGGCGGCACGGAGTACTGGTCTAGTAACGAAACGAACCCATTTCGCTGCCGGCTTCGCTGCACGCAGAACTGGAGAATTTGAAACAGCCACGCCCGGCAGTTGGTTCCCGGCTCATAGGCGGGAAACTTCCGCCAGGCCACCAACATAGTATCTTGCAGGACATCTTCGGCGCGGTCACTGGCGCCGAGCAGCCGCGTGGCGGCCCGCAGCAGGTCCGTCTGGTGGCAGAGCGCTTCGGCCGCGAAGCGATGGGAAAGCGAGTCCATGCAGAAAATTCGCCTCGTGCGGGAATAAAGTCACGTCGTGCCTACATTTCAAGACATGCGGATTCTTTTTTGGTTGGCATTGGCCGTGGTGGGATCGTTGCAGGGGCAGCCCTTGCGGTATACACTGCTGCCGTCCGGAACGGTGGCGCCGGGGGCTCGGCTCGATGGCACGATTGTCCATGATGCCGCGGGCCGGCAGATCTTCCTGTTCGGCGGGCAGGAGTCCGGAGCGAAGAACGACCTTTGGGTTTATGCGCTCGACCGGCGGGAGTGGCGCGAACTGCGGCCCTCCGGGGCCCTGCCGCCCGCCCGTTGGGGGCATACGCTGGTGTTCGATGCGGCGCGGCGGCGTCTGCTGCTCTTCGGTGGCCAAGCCTCCGGTTTCTTCAACGACCTTTGGGCGTACGAGATCGATCGCGGCTTGTGGACCCGCTTGGGTTCGGCCGAAGAAGGACCCAGCCGGCGCTACGGCCACTCCGCCATCTATGAGCCGGGCCGGGACCGGTTGATTGTCTCGCACGGCTTCACCAACTCCGGCCGTTTCGATGACACGTGGGCCTTCGAATTCGGCACGGGTCGCTGGCGGGATATCTCGCCCGCTTCGAACCGGCCGGTGCGGCGATGCCTGCATCACGCGGTGTACGACGCGGTACGCGGCGAGATGCTGCTCTACGGGGGCTGCGCCTCCGGGTTCGGGCCCTGCCCGCTGGGCGATCTATGGAGCTTCGATCTGGCCACCGGCCGCTGGACCGAGCGCGTGGCCACGCCGGCCCCGAGCCCCCGGCAACACTACGGCCGTTCGTTTGACACCGTCCGCAGCCGGATGCTGCTGTTCGGTGGGTCGGGCCGCGGGAGTCTGAACGATACCTGGGAATTTGACCCGGTGACGCGCCGGTGGAGCGAAGCGCCGGTGGAGGGTCCGGCGCCTGGTGCCCGCAGCCGGCATGAGAGCGCCTACGGCGAGGGGGTGACCTATTTCTTCGGCGGGTTCAAGGCGGATGGACAGACGAATGAGTTGTGGGCGCTGGGCCCAGCCGCCGCAACGGGGGTCCGCGCCGTCGTGAATGCTTTTGATGGCAGCGACGGGGCGGTAGTGCCGGGGAGTCTCGTGTCGATCTACGGGGCCGGGTTAAGCGGAGAGGTTCGTTGGAACGCTCTGGCGTCGACCTTACTGTTCGCAAGCCCGGAGCAGATCAATGCCCAGGTGCCGATGGGGTTGACGGGGCAGACGACGGCGCAGTTGACGGTGGGTTCTGCCGCGGCGATCCCGGTGGCCGTGGCCGCAACCCGACTGGGCTTGTATCCCGGGGCATGGAACCAGGATGGCAGGAGAAACGCCGCGGACGCCCCGGCGGCGGCCGGGGAGATCGTGATCCTCTTTGCTACCGGCCACGGAATGGCCGCTGGGGCGACGGCGACCGTGGCAGGCTCGGCCGCCGAAGTTCTCTATGCCGATGCGGCGCCGGGGATCTTCGGAGTGATGCAGATCAACTTGCGGATTCCGCCGGGGACGGAGGCAGGTTCCGCGTTGCCGGTACGCGTGACGGTGAACGGGAGCGAAGCGATGGGCTCGGTGTCCGTCTACCGCCAGTCGCTCCAGGCGACGACTCCTCGCTGAGGGGCGGGCGGGTCGGGGAGCATCGCGATGTATTCGAGCAGGTTGCCGTCGGGGTCTTTGAAATAGAGGGAGGCGGCCGGCATCCAGGCGAGAACCACCGGTTCGTCGACGGGTTCGCCAGCGAGATCGAGAGGAGTGATGCCGGCGGCGCGAAGGCGAGCGGGGGCCGCCAGGAGATCTTCGAGCGTCACGGTGAACGCGGTATGGAGACTCAGGCGCTGCGGGCTGGTGCCGGTCTCCCAGAGGCCGAGCATGGATTGGCCATGGGCGCCGAGCCAGTAGAACGCGACGCGGCGATCCGGGATGAGCGACGCGCGGCAGAGGCCGAGAGTCTGCTCGTAGAACTGCATTGCCCGGTCTAGGTTGGCGACGGTGAGGTGAGTTTCAAAAAGTCCTTGTATCGAAATCATGGTGACGTGATCCACGAAGCGGGTTCAATTCGCATCATAGTGCAGGAGAATAGCGAATGATGAACCTGATCTTGTGGATCGCCGTTTTGGCCGGGGCAGCGCTCGGCCAACACCAGCACGACGGACCGGCGTCAGCCAAGCCGGCGGAGCTTCTGGACGGGATGGGAACCCACTCCCACCCAATCGCGACGAAGTCCAAAGAGGCGCAGCAGTTTTTTGACCAGGGGCTCGCCCTGATCTACGGTTTCAACCATGACGAGGCGGCCCGGCTCTTCGCCCGCGCCGCGGAATTGGACCCGGCGTCGCCGATGCCGCACTGGGGCATTGCGTACGCGTTGGGCCCGAACTACAACCTGCCGGCGATGCCGGAGCGGGAGGCGTTAGCCTGGCAGGCGATCGAGAAGGCCACGCAGTTGATGGCCAAGGCGCCGACGCGGGAGCGGGCCTATATCGAGGCGCTCGTACAGCGGTACTCAAAAGACCCCGCGGCGGACCGGAAGGTGTTGGCGGAGAAGTACGCGGCCGCGATGAAGACCGTGATGCAGCGGTACCCGGACGACCTGGACGCGGCCACGCTGTACGCCGAGGCGATGATGAACCTGCGCCCGTGGCAGTTGTGGAGCCTGGACGGAAAGCCCGCCGAAGGGACGCTCGAGATCTGTGCCGTACTCGAAGGGGTGCTGCGGCGGGACCCGAACCATCCGGGAGCCAACCACTACTACATCCACGCGGTGGAGGCGTCGCCAAGTCCGGAGAAGGCGCTGCCGAGCGCGGGGCGGCTGGAGACGCTGGTGCCCGGGGCGGGCCATCTGGTGCACATGCCCTCGCACATCTACGCGCGGGTGGGGGAGTTCGAGCGGTCGGCCACGGTGAATGAGAAGGCTTCGGAGGCGGACCGGGTTTATCTCGAACGGTCGAAGGCACAGGGCATGTATCCGCTCGGCTACTACTCGCACAACCTGCACTTTGTGGCGTACTCCCGGATGATGCAGGGCCGGTACAAGGACGCCCGGGACTGGGCGCAGCGGCTGCGGAAGAACGTCGCTGGGGCGATTGACGGCATGCCGATGATCGCGGCTTACGGAGCCTATGAATGGCTGGTGCTGGTGCGGTTCGGCAAGTGGGAGGAGATGCTGCGGGAGAAGGCACCGGCGGAGAAGGATCTTTTCCTGCGGGCGAGCTACCACTATGCCCGGAGCGCAGCGCTGGCGGGGCTGGGCCGGACCAAGGCAGCGGCGGGCGAGCGGGCGAAGATGGAGGCGCTGGCGAAACAGATTCCGGCGGAGGCGGTGGCGATGTTGAACCCGGCTCAGCAGATACTGGCGCTGGCGAGTGTGGATTTGGCGGCGCGGATTGCGCGAAGCAAGGACGACGCGGCGGCGGAGGTCAGGCAGTGGCGGAAGGCGGTGGAGCTGGAGGATGCACTTGCGTATATGGAGCCGCCGGACTGGTACTATCCGACGCGGGAGCAGCTAGGAGGGGCGTTGCTGAGGGCAGGTAAGCCGGACGAGGCTGAGGTGGTGTTCCGGAAGGACCTCGAGAAGAACCCAAGGAACGGCCGAAGCTTGCATGGGCTGCTACAGGCGCTGCGGGCGCTGGGCAAGACGGAGAGTCTCGCTTTTGTGGAACGGGAGTTCCAGAGCGCTTGGCAGTTTGCCGATACGCAGTTGCCGTGAGCTACTGTTCCGGCCGATTGGCCGGAACAAGTCGCTGCGGATCGAACAGATGCATCGGTTTGAACTGGCGCTTGGACCATTTGCTGCCCGGTTCAAACTGGACGCCGATGAAAAACCCGATCTCCCGGTAGACGCAGTACCGGACTTGGCCAACGTAGTCGCCCTTGGGGCCGCTTACGGTGAGGATCGTGTTCAGGGGAATCTCTGCCTCCATCTGGAGGCAGACCCCGGATTCGGAGATGTCTTCGAGGTTGGCAATGGACTTCTTGCGCCGCCCGGCTTTGTCGCGCCAGTGGACGTCAATCAGATCCGCACACATTAATCGAGGCTCGTAACGCCTGTTCCGCATATAACCATCTATCGGCGACCCGATGCTCTGGGTGTATCCAGCGTTCACCGAAATTTAACCCTACCACGGCTAGGGTAAACCGCTATTGCCCTGGGTACCCAGTTCGGTTAAATCCGATTGAAAACCTCAACGGCCTTGCTCAGCGCCTTGTGTTGGCGGATGAAGGGGACCATCTTGGTTTCGCGCTCGTCGATCTCCTGGGCGCGCTTGAGGACTTCGGCGGCCTGGGCCTGGGGGACGCGGACGACGCCGTCTTCGTCGGCCACGATGATGTCGCCGGGTTTGACCTCGACGCCGGCGCACTGGACGGGCACGTTGCGGGAGACGCCGGCGTAGCGGCTGACGGTGGAGGAGGGGACGACGCTGCGGCCGTAGATGGGGAAGTTGAGGTTGCGGACTTCTTTGATGTCGCGAACGCCGCCATCGACAATGACGCCGGCCATGCCGCGGACTTTGGCGGCGGTGGCCATGAGGCCGCCGATGCCGGCGACGTCGAGGCCGTCTTTGATAACGATGATGCCGACTTCGCCGGGGTTGGCGTTATCGATGAGGGCGGTGGACTGGGCGGTGGAGAGGGCGGGCGTCGCTTTGTCGGGGGTGGTGGGGACGAGGTAGGCGGTGACGGCGCGGCCGACGACGCGGGTGGTGACGGTGCGGGGGCGCATGTCATGGGACATGAAGCCGCGCTGGCCGGTGATCTGGTCGACGGCATCGGCGACGGCGGCGACGGTGGCGACCTCGTAGCCGGCGAGGAGGGGGTCTTTGGTGGGGGCTCTGCGGGCGGCTTGGAAGCCGAGGCCGAGGAGGCCGCAGAGGCCGGCGGTGAGGACGAGGAGTTTGTTGCGGGAGAGCATACAGGGCCTATTCTACTAGGGTGCGGGAAAGGGGCAAGAGATGCTCCAGGTTGTAGCAGCGCTCGAGAAGTTCGGGCGGCACCGGACGGCAAAGGTGTCGATTGGGCTCTTAGATCGAGCGGTGGATTCGCCTGTTCGAATCGCGGCTGCGCAGGCGCTGGGCTATTTGGGGGACCGCCGGGCGATTGTTCCGTTCGGCCGGACTGCGGGCGATCGGCGCCAGGACTTGGGGCTGCGCTGCGTTCGTACGGAGGCACTTTGGTGGTTTGCCCGGCGCCGGCGGGTGCAGGTGCTCCTGAGGCGATTGGCCAGGAACGACGAGGCTTGGGTGCGGGGTAGCGCGCTTTCTGCGATCGAATTCGCGAGTTTCGGAGTACACTGCTACAACTGCAGGGCGATGGCTGCTCGGGTGCTGAACCGGCCTAATCCTGAAGACTGGGTGGCAGCAAACCCTTCACTTCCGCCGCCACTTTCTTGAGGCGGGCCAGGATTTCGGCCTTCTCGGCGGCGAGGATGTCCTGGTTGCCGCCGAGGCGATCGTACAAGCGGCGGGTCATGAAACGGTCCTCCAGGTGATATCGGCCCTGTGGAAAGGTGTCTGACCCTCGAAGGACGTAGGCGGAGATGATGTAGCGACGGGGCGATAAGCTGCTCTGCGACGGGCCGAGTTCATATTCAGCAGTCAGCAGGATTGGGACGGCGGAGAGCGCCGGTAGCGTCCAGAATTCGTATTGGCCGAAGTTGGTGACCGAAGGGTTAGAGAAGAACCAGTTCTCGAGATCCGCATCGCGGCCGGGGCGGAGCAGAGCGAGGTGGACCACGCTTTGGGACACGCCACCGCTCACGACAGTAAAGAAGATCGCGCGCTGCCCGTTCCTGAGCTCGATGAGCTTCACTTCGGATTGAAAGCCGTAGCCGTCCGGCGACTGGTAGCACTGCCGGCGCGGCGGGCCCTCGACGCAGAGAGTCGTCCGTCCCAACGGGTGAAACCCCATGTCGTCGCTGGCCGGCGTGGAGACGACAATGGAGCGTCCTTCGAAGGTCCCGATCGTCTTCGTCTCCGCCGGTCTGGGCTGGGCGCAGGCGAGGCCAGCAGTGACCATCGCGAAGGCGGCGAGTTGGACGCTAGAAGACACGGCGGGTCAGCTTGCCAACCGAAAACTTAGCCGTATCGGCGACGGCCATGACCGTCATCACCCCGGCTTGGACCGGGTCCGTAACGACGAGGTCGGCCGCGTCGGGGACGGAGCCGGCCATGTTGAGGCTCACCACGAGCAGCCCCTTGGCGCGGACTTCGCGGACGGCGACTTCGATCTCCCCTCCCATTAACGACCCGGCCAACACGAGCGCCTTCGCGCGCGGAAGCCGGGCCACAGCGCGGACGGCCGCCGCCAGCGACTGCTCGCCGACCAGCGGAATCGTATCGACCGAAATATGCTCACCGCGGATGTTGTGGCGGTCCGCTTCCATAATGGCGCCAATGGCCACCTGACCAACCTGGGCGCCGCCGCCCATGATGATGATCCGCTTGCCGTACACCTTCTGCAGCGTCTCGACGAGCTCGACGTGCTTCACCCGCTCGAGGGCGCGGAGTTCGCGGAGCAGCGCTTCGGCGTCACCGGGCAGGTCGATTTCGAGATACGTCCGAGACTGCACCACGCTCTCAATGATCTCGACGGAGACGATGTCGCCCTCATGATGCGCGATGACGCCGGTCAATTGATGGAGAAAGCCAGGGCCGGCGTCGCCGAGCGCCTCCAGCCCGATACGCTGCTTCATAGCTCGTACTTCTTGATGATTTCGGGCCAGATGCCCTGAGCGGTAAGGATGAGTTGGACGGCATCGCGCACGGCGCCGCAGCCGCCGCGGTTGGCGGTGGTCCAGTGGGCGGCGCGCTTCACCTCGTCGCGAGCGTTCGCCACCGCGATCCCAAGGCCGACCCGGCGCATGATGACAACGTCAGTAAAGTCGTCGCCGATGTAGGCCACCTCGTCCGGGGCGACCTTGGCGTCGGCAAGGATCTCTTGAAGGATCGGGATCTTCTCGATGTGGCCCTGATAGACGTAGGCCATTCTGCACTGCTTGGCGCGGACCTCGGTGGCCGGGGAGACGCGGCCGCTAATGACGCCGGTCTTGATGCCGTACCAGCTAAGCCACTGGAGGCCGATGCCGTCCTGGGAGTCGAAGCCTTTGGTTTCAAAGATCTGGCCGTCTGGGCCGGGGACGTTCCAGAGGGTGCCGTCGGTCATGACGCCGTCGACGTCCATGAGGAGGAGCTTGATTTTGGCGGCCTGGGCAAGCAGCGCGGGAGAGAAGACTTGGTCCATGAAGCTCTCAGTTTACCAACGGGGCCGGGGGCTACTGGCCGATGGCGAACAGGTGGCGGCCGCCGCGGACGTAGAGCGTGCCGTCGACGACGGCGGGGCTGGCCATGACGGGCTCCCCGAGCTCGTTTTCAGCGAGCACCTTGTACTCCTTACCCTGCTGCAGAACGAACGTGTGGCCGTCTTCGTTGGTAATGTAGAGGCGGCCGGCGGCGGCGACGGGAGAGCTGGTGAAGCCGGATGCGGTGCCGAGGCGCTGCTGATAGAGGCGTTCGCCGGCGCCGAGTTCGAAGGCGGTGAGGACGCCGTTGTCGTAGCAGAAGTAGGCGATGCCGTCGGCGAGGAGGGGGGTCTGCATGTAGTTGCCGGCGCGCTCCTGGCTCCAGACGATGGCGGACTTGTTCTGGTTGAGGTCGCCCTTGGCGTCGGGGTGGATGGCGTAGATGGGCCGGCCGCCGCCGTGGGCGGCGGTGAGGACGATGAGGCCGTTCGCAAAGAGCGGGGTGGGGACGGGGATATCGCCGGTGCCGGCGAGGCGCCAGCGCTCCTTGCCGGTGGAGATGTCGTAGCCGCCCATGTGCTTCCAGCCGTTGACGACGACCTGCAGGCCGCCTTCGCCGTTGGGGAGGACGGCGGGGGTGCCGAAAGTGGGGACGTCCTGGCGAGGGGTGCGCCAGAGTTCGTTGCCGGTTTTGGCGTCGAAGGCGGCGAGGAAGGAGTTCTTCTGGACGTCGGCTTGAATGATGACCTTGCCGTCGTGGAGGACAGGGGAGCTGGCGAAGCCCCATTGGGCTTCGGGGGCGACGTAGTAGCCGGAGTCGAGGACGCCGAGATCCTTCTTCCAGAGGAGCTTGCCGTCGAGCGAGAAGGCGTAGAGGCCTTCGGAGCCGAAGGAGACGATGAGGCGTTGGCCGTCGGTGGCGGGGGTGGGGTTGGCGTGGCTGGACTTGGGATGGCGTTTGATTTTGGGGTTAGTTTGGACGGCGGTTTGCTGCCAGAGGATCTTGCCGGTGCGGCGGTGGAGGCAGAAGACCTGGAAGGACTGGGCGCCTTCGTTTTCGACGGGTTTAATGTCGCCGTAGAGGCCGAGCTTGACGGGGGCGGCGGCGCCCTGGGCGGGGACGGCCGTCGTGAGGAAGATGCGGTCGCCCCAGATGACGGGGCTGGAGTAGCCGAGGCCGGCGATGGGAGTTTTCCAGCGGATGTTCTCGCCGGTGGTGGTGTTCCAGCGGAGGGGCGGGGTGCCGGAGCCGAGGCCGCTGGCGGCGGGACCGCGGTATTGGGGCCAGTTTTCGGCTTGGAGAGAGGCTAAGGCAAACAGAGAGCAGACCAGCGGGCGCATGGCTGGATTGTAACTTAGATTGGGGAAATATGAGCGACGGAAAGGAAGAGCGGGAGGAGATGGAGCGGCGGCGAGCGGAGGAGAAGCCTTGGCAGCGGGAGGACCGCGTGGAGCGGGGTGAGGAGGAGTGGGAACCGGAGCGGGAGGACTAGCGTCCAAGACGGGATGGCGAGATGGAGAGCCGGGGCCCTGGTTGGGACGGGTGTCCTGGTGGTGACAGGGTTGGGGCTTTGGGAGTTCGAGCGGCGGCCCGCGTCGCCCATGTCTTGGGACGGGTGGACAGGAAGTTTCGCTTGGGAGGCGGGCGAGGTCCAACTGCCGCGGGGATATCGCTACACGATGGACGTCGGGGCGGATAGTGATGCCGGCCACTTTACGGGACCGGGGGGGAGCGTGGTGATCCAACATGCAATTGGGTGGTACGCCGGGGCTTGGGTCACGCCTTGCCGCTCGTTGATGGTGGAGGAGTGGGAAGTGGGCGGTGCGCGTGTGTGGCTAGGAACCGGTGAGTACCGGGTGGCCGTGACATTCCCGGATTCCGGAATGGCGAATTTCTTCGTGGATCGAGGCAACCGGGAGGCGATACAGGTGCTGGAGGCGCTGGCGCGAAGCTTCCGCCCATTGGGGCAAGTTAGGCGGGATCGGCGAAGCCCTTGCCAGTTATAGGAAATGATGGTCTTTGGCGAAGCCGCAGAGTTCGGCCAGGGTGCGAGTGAGCGTCCGGCCTTGGGGGTCGGTAGTGGGGTTGAGGGGAACGTAGAGGACCGTGCCTTCGCGGCGGGCGAGGACGTTAGAAGCAACCAGAGCGCGGATGAGCCAAACGGCGGCGGGAACACTGGGGCACTCGAGGCCGAGCCAGCCGGGGTAGAGCGGAGGCGTGGGGGAGAGTCCGGTGAGGGCTTCGATTTCGGCTGGTGTGGCTATCGCGCCGGGGGCGGGTTCCAGGAGCGGGCTCTCGACGGCCATGGCGGCGAAGAGTTCGCCGATGGCTGCTTCCTGCGACGGCCACATGTGCTCGACCCAGTAGTGGCACGTCTTAGCGATCACCGTGATCACGTTCTTGATCTCCTTCTCGATCCGGTAAGCCGGGCCGGCGGGGAGTTCGAGGAAGACGCCGTCAGCGCGGGCGGCGACATTCTCCATGGTGATAGCGCGGAGGAGCCAGCCGGCCATTACGGGGTCGGCGCATTCCACCTGGACCCAGCCAGCGTGGGCGGAGGGCTGGACGGGGAGTTCGGTGACGAGGGCGATGCCGCGGCAGATTTCGGCGAGGACTTGTTGGTGGCGGATCGGGTCGGC
>LNFM01007379.1_pt1 | contig 17299 bp, 13 predicted proteins | sample 596031 | NCBI WGS metagenome assembly LNFM01 (sample SAMN04254537, study PRJNA301005) | activated carbon metagenome | isolation source: dual media filters at the Ann Arbor, Michigan drinking water treatment plant | place: USA: Ann Arbor | reverse complement strand
CGCCGAGATGCACGAGTTCATCCTGCGCAACTGGCGCATCGTCAAGGTCGCCACCACCAAGGCGCAGCGCAAGCTGTTCTTCAACCTGCGCAAGAGCAAGAAGCGCCTGGGTTGGATGAACGACGCCGAGGTGACCGCGGTCGCCAAGGACCTCAACGTCTCCAAGCGCGAAGTGCTGGAGATGGAGTCGCGCCTGAGCGGCCGCGACGTCGGCTTCGACGCGCCGGACGAGGACAACGAGAACGCCCCGCCGTCGCCGGTCGCCTACCTGCGCGACGCCAGCGACGACCCGGCCATGGCCTACGAGCGCGAAAGCCACGAGGACGACCAGCTCGAGCTGCTGCGCGAGGGCCTGGCCGGCCTCGACCAGCGTTCGCGCGACATCCTCAAGCGCCGCTTCCTGGGCGAGCCCAAGGCCACGCTGCAGGAGCTGGCCGACGAGTACGGCGTCAGCGCCGAGCGCATCCGCCAGGTCGAGGCCAACGCGCTCAAGAAGATGCGGGCGCTGTTCGCGGCCTGATCCGCGCGGCAACGCAAGAAACGACGGCCCCGCGAGGGGCCGTCTTCGTTTCCGGCTTCAGCCCAGGTCGGCCAGCAGGCCGCGCTCGCGGGCGATGCGCGCCAGCTCGGTGGCGTTGCGGGCGCCGAGCTTCTCCATCAGGTTGGCGCGGTGCCGGTACAGGGTCTTGTCGCTGATGCCCAGGTCGTAGGCGATCGCCTTCGGCGGCCGGTCCGACAGCAGGCCGCGCAGGGTGGCGCGCTCGCGCGGGGTCAGCAGCGGGGCCGGGTTCGACACCGGCGGCGCCAGGTCGGAACTCAGCACCACTTCGCCGGCGGCGATGCGGCGCAGGCCGTCGAGCAGTTCGTCGGCGGCGACCGCCTTGGTGAAGTAGCCGCGCGCGCCCTGTTCCAGCGCGCGCAGCACCAGGCCGGAGTCGTCGTGCATGCTCAGCACCACGCAGCGCAAGCCGTGCATCAGGTCGCGCAGCAGGGCGATCAGGTCAAGGCCGCTGCTGGCGCCGTCGCCGAGGCTGATGTCGACCACGGCGATGTCGGCCGACACGCGCTCCAGCGCCGACAGCGCTTCGTCGGCGTTGCGGGCCTCGGCCACCACCAGGAAGCCGGGGGAACTCTCGATCAGCCGCTTGAAGCCCTCGCGGACGATGGCATGGTCGTCGATGAGGAGGACGCGGATCATGGCGCGGAGTGTGACAGTTCCCGGAGGTCCCCGACCCCCGGGGTGAGATTTTTTCTTAGTGTGACGCGAGTCCTTGTAAGCGCCCTGATTGCGTACGGACAATCCGCGGATGCACGCGGCGCCTTACTCACCCGCCCCCGGAACCGCGTCCTGGCCAGCCTGGGCCGCGGCGCTGGCGTTCGGGCTGGGGTATTGGCTGCTGCTGATACTGGGCTTCCTGCATTGGCACGTGGCCACCGGCCTGCTGTTCCTCGTGCTCTGGCAGCTGCCGCGCGGGAAGTGGCCGGCGATCATCGCCGCGACGATCGGGGTGCGCTGCCTCAACGGCGTGCTGGTGGGCTGGCGCAACGGCGTCGACGGCGGCTTCCTGTACTACTGGCACGACGCCACCTCGTTCGTGCTTGGAAATTTCGCCGAACCCTTCCTGGTCATCGCCGGCATCGCCCTGTTGTCCCGCGCCAACGTGCGGCCGCTGGCCCTGGCGACCGTGGCCGGCATCGAGCGGTTCCTGGTCGCGGCGCTGGTGGCGGCGGCGCTGTTGGCGGGCAAGGACCTGGTCTACGTGTTCAACGAGGGCAGCGTCAGCGACCTGCGGCTGGCCATGCTGGTGGACACGACCCGCCTGGGCACCGACGTGTCGCTGCTGGCGTTCTTCTTCGTCAAGAACCTGCTCGGCCACTTCATCGGCGCGCTGCTGGTGGTGCCGCTGGGCGCCTGGTGCGTCGAGCCGCGCCACCGCGCGGGCTCGCGCCGCATCCTGGGCGAGGCGACGATGCTGGCGCCTTTCTTCATCGGCCTGCTGGTGCTGGTGGGGCTGGCCCGCGATGCCGGGGCCCTGGCCGAGTTGCTGCGGATGCTGGTGCTGGTGGCGGTGGTGGTGTTCTCGATGCGGCACGGTTGGCGCGGCGCGGCGCTGTCGCTGCTATCGGCCAGCACCCTGATCGCACTCGAGGACCACATGGGCCTCGCCGCGCAGTGGCCGGTGTGGCTGCAGCTGTTCATCGCGATCGCCGGCGCGATGGCGCTGATGTTCGGCGCCACCGTGGACGGCCTGCGCCAGCAGGCGGTTGAACTGGCCCAGGCCAGGCGCCAGCAGCTGCGGCTGGCCGAGGAGCTGCACGACGCGGCCCTTCGCAACCTCAAGGTGGAGGAGCGGGAGCGCCACCGGCTGGCGGGCGAACTGCATGACGAGTTCGGCCAGAACCTGGCCGCGCTGCAGACGCACCTGAAGCTATCGGCCCCGGACCTCGCCGCGGCGGGCCGCGCGGGCGTGGTCGATCGCCTGCTCGAGATCACGCGGCTGATGCAGCAGAACATCGGCCGCGTGCTCGATTCACTGCGCCCGGCGGCGCTGGACGAGCTGGGCCTGTTCGGCGCAATCGACCGCGGCAGCCTGCGCCGGCTGGCCGAGGACGCCGGCCTGGTGTTCGAGACCCGGCTCGAGGGTGACGCCCGGCTGCTGGCGCGCCTGAACCCCGTGTACCGCGTCGCGGCCTTCCGCGTGGCGCAGGAAGCGATCACCAACGTCGTGCGCCACGCCCGCGCCACGCGCTGCACGCTGCGCCTGCGGGTCAGTGCGCGCGACGGGCAGCTCTGCCTGTTCCTCGACATCCGCGACGACGGCCAGGGGCGCGTGGACCAGATCCGCCCCGGCAACGGCATGACCGGCCTGCAGGACCGCGTGCTGGCGCTGGGTGGCCGCCTGGTCATCAGCCAGCGGACGCCGGGCCTGCGGGTGCACGCGATGCTCCGCCAGCCGCTCCGCCGCTGAGTAATGCGGGCGGGGTCGGGTTCCGAACCTGTTCCCGGGTTGTCCGGCTAGGCGTTTTCGCCGGGTGGCGGCGGGTCTTGCGCGCGCCCGACGATGATCCGTGCGTGGCGCTGGTAGGTCCAGTACGACCAGGCCCAGTTCACCAGCACGATGATCCGGTTGCGGAAGCCGATCAGGAAGAACAGGTGGGCGACCAGCCAGAACCACCAGGCCAAAAGGCCCGACAGCTTCAGCCGCCCGAAGTGCACCACCGCGGCCATGCGGCCGATGGTGGCGAGATTGCCGTAGTCGCGGTAGCGGAACGGCTGGCCCGGCGCACCGCGAAGGCGGTCGCGGATCACGGCGGCCGCATGCGCACCCATCTGCTTGGCGGCCGGTGCGACGCCGGGCACGGGGCGGCCGCCGCTGGCAACGCTGGCCAGGTCGCCGACCACGAACACCTCCGGATGCGCGGGCAGCGACAAATCCGCCGCCACCGGCACGCGTCCCGCGCGATCGGTGTCGAGCCCGAGCTGGCGGCCGAGCGGCGACGCCGCCACGCCCGCGGCCCAGAGCACGGTGCGCGCGGCAATCCGCGTGCCGCCAACGTCCACGCCCGCCGCGTCGATCGCGGTGACCGGCGCGCCGGTGTGGACCTCGACGCCCAACGCGGACAGCTGGCGGCGCGTCGCCTCCGACAGGGATTCGGGCATGGATGCGAGCACGCGCGGGCCGGCCTCGACCAGGTGCACGCGCGCACGCCGCACATCCGCGCGCCGGAACTCGCGCGGCAGCGTGTGGCGCGCGATTTCGGCCAGGGTGCCGGCGAGCTCGACGCCGGTGGGTCCACCGCCGATTACCACGAAGTTGAGCCAGGCCTCGCGCCGCGTGGCGTCGTCCTCGCGCTCGGCGGCCTCGAATGCGGACAGCACGCGCGCGCGGATCGCCAGGGCATCCTCCAGGGTCTTCAGGCCGGGCGCATGCGGCGCCCAGTCGTCGCGGCCAAAGTAGGCGTGGGTCGCGCCGGTGGCGACCAGCAGGTAGTCGTAGGCGAGTTCGCCGCCGGCCAGCCGGACGCGCCGCGCGGCCAGGTCGATGTCGCGGGCTTCGTCCAGGCGCACGGTGACATTGGCCTGGCGCCTCAGGATGTGGCGCAGCGGTGCCGCGATGTCGGGCGCCGATAGCCCGGCCGTCGCCACCTGGTAGAGCAGCGGCTGGAACAGGTGGTGGTTGGTGCGGTCGACCAGCGTGATGCGGACGGGGGCGGAGGCCAGCGCGCGCGTGGCCCAGAGGCCGCCGAAGCCGCCGCCGAGAACGACAACGTGTGGCAGCGCGGCGTCGGGTGGGAGGAGTCCTTTCGATGCCATGTCGGAGCTTCGTCAGTAGAGGTCGGTGGGGTCGACGTCGAGCGACCAGCGCACCTTGCGCGCCGATTTCAGCGCATGCAGCTTCGGCAGCCAGTCGTGCAGCGCAGCGTGCAGGGGCGCGCGCTGGGTCGCGTCGAGCAGGATCTGGCCGCGCGCCTTGCCGGCGCGACGCGCCATGGGCGCCGGCATCGGGCCGTTGAGCTGCACGCCCTCGCGCGCCAGGAAGGCCTCGCGCGCCTCGCGCAGGAAGCCCTGCATGTCGCCCTCGGTGGGCGCCTCGGCACGCAGCAGCGCCAGGTACGCGTACGGCGGGAACTGCGCGACCTCGCGTTCTGCCATCTGCAGCGCGGCCACGGCCGGATAGCCGCCGGCGAGCAGGGTGTTGAGCAGCGGATGTTCCGGGTGGTGCGTCTGCAGCAACACCTCGCCCGGCAGCCGGGCGCGGCCGGCGCGTCCCGCGACCTGGATCAGGAGCTGCGCCAGTTTCTCGCCGGCGCGGAAGTCGGCGCTGAACAGGCCTTCGTCCACGCCCACCACCGCCACCAGCGTCAGTCGCGGCAGGTCATGCCCCTTGGCCAGCATCTGCGTGCCGACGAGGATGCCGGAGCGATCGCCGAAGTCGGCCAGGTGCTTCTCGATGGCGTCGCGGCGGCGGGTGGTCTCGCGGTCCACGCGGATCATCAGCGCGTCGGGGAAGCGTTCGGCCAATGCTTCCTCGATGCGTTCGGTGCCCGCGCCCTGCGGCTGCAGCGCCAGGCTGGCGCAGTCGGGGCAGGCGTTGGGCGGGGTCGCGCGCGCGCCGCAGTGGTGGCAGATCAGCCGCCGGCCGCCGGCGTGCACGGTCATGGCGGCATCGCAGCGCTTGCAGTGCGCGCTCCAGCCGCAGTCGTGGCAGATCAGCACCGGCGCGTAGCCGCGGCGGTTCTTGAACACCAGCGCCTGTTCACCGCGGGCGAGGCAGCGGCCGACGGCTTCCAGCAGGTCTTCCGACAGGCCGTTGCGCAGCGGCCGCTTGCGGATGTCCACCACGCGCACCGTGGGCGGCCGCGCGCCGCCGGCGCGCTGGCCCAGGCGCAGGTGCCGGTAGCGGCCGGAGAGGGCGTTGTGCAGGGTTTCCAGCGACGGCGTGGCGCTGCCCAGCAGCACCGGTACGCCGAGCTTGCTGGCGCGCACCAGGGCGAGGTCACGGGCGTGGTAGCGGATGCCGTCCTGCTGCTTGTAGGAGCCGTCGTGTTCTTCGTCCACCACGATCAGGCCGGCTTCGGGCAGCGGGCAGAACACCGCCGAGCGCGTGCCCACCAGCACCCGCGCCTCGCCGCGCAGCATCGCCGTCCAGGCGCGCGCGCGCTCGCCGTCGGCCAGGCCGGAGTGGTAGGCCAGCACGGGCACGCCCAGCCGGCTGCGGAAGCGCGCCAGCGCCTGCGGCGTCAGCCCGATCTCGGGCACCAGCACCAGCGCCTGGCGGCCGGCGGCCAGGCAATCGGCGATCGCCTGCAGGTAGACCTCGGTCTTGCCGCTGCCGGTGACGCCCTCGAGCAGGCAGGGCCGGAAGCCGTCGCCCTCGCGCAGGGCGGCCAGCGCCTGGGCCTGGGCTGGCATCAGGGCCGGGCCGGGGAGGGCGGGCGCGGGTTCGGGCCGGCCGGCCAGTTCGATGCGCTCGGCCAGCCCGCGCTCGGCCAGGACGCGGGCGGCAGGGCGCCATTCGGTCTCCTGCTGGTCGAGCAGGTCTTCGCCCAAGGGGCGCCCGGCGAGCAGAAGCAGCAGCCGGCGCGGCTTGCCGTCCCGCCCGGGCGCGGCGGCGGCGGCCAGGCCGGCGGGCGTCAGCGCCCAGCCGTGCCGGGCGGTCTCGGGCAGGGCCTGGCCGGCGCGGAGCGGGCCAGGCAACGCGGTGGCCAGCACCTCGCCCAGCGGCGCGTGGTAGTAGCCGGCCAGCCAGCGCAAGCTGTCGAACAGCTCCCCGCCCAGCAGCGGCGCCGCGTCCAGCCGTTCAAGCACGGGCTTTAGGCCCTCCCCGGCACCCTCGGCCGGGCCGACGCCGACCACCACGCCGACCTGCTCCCCGTCCCCGCGCCCGAACGGCACCCGGACCCGGCAGCCGATCCAGCCGGCGTCGGCCGCCATCCCGGCCGGCGGCCGGTAGTCGAATGCGCGCGGAAGCGGGACCGGCAGGGCGATGCGCAGCGCGGTGTCGGGGGTGGACGGCATGCCGTCAGTCTAGCCTGAGGCCCCCGTAGGAAGACCGCTTGGCCCACTTGCGCACTATTGCTGTCCGGGACATCAGAAAACGCCCCTAAGCTACTGTTCATGAAAACGAATCCTCCTTATCCACACCGCATGTGGATAACTCTGTGGAAGAGGCTTGGAGGAAGCCTGCGCACCCCCCACGCCAAGGGCGCTTGGGCCGGGTTGGCGATTTTTTAACCAAGCCGTCATAGTGCTTTGCAATCAGCAAGTTACGACAATCACAAATCAGTCATCACGGCCTTCACGGCGCCCCGCGGGCAGCAATGGCCACCCCGCCTGGCGCTGTGCACAACGTTTCACGCCGGAAGCCGCGCCGGGCTTGGCGGAGCAAGGTTTTTCCCCCTGTCAACCGGTTTGAACTGTGACGGGTTCGATAGAATGCCGCGTGCCTTCCGCTGCCCCGCCCTCCGCCACCCCCGCCCCGATCTCGTCCGCGCTGTCCGCCTTCCTGCGCGGCATCGAGCGCCGGGCGTTCGTGTTCGTCCAGGTCCAGTGCGGCCACGATGAGGACGCCCAGGCCGCCCTGGGGCGCGCCATGCGGGCGTTCCGGGAGGTTTCCGCGCACAGCCCGCTCTCGGCCTGGCCGGCGGCCTTCTGGGCCCTGCTGGTGGCCCAGGCCGAGCTGGCCGAGGGCGAGAGCGACATCCCGGAACTGGGCGCGCTCAGCTCCGGGCCGCGCGCCGCGCTGCTGCTGCGGATCGTCGCCGGGCTCGACTTCGTGCACGCGGCCCAGGTGCTGGGCGTCAGCGAGCCGACCTACCGCTTCGCCCTGCAGCGCGCGCTGCAGCAGCTCGGCGACGCCGGCGTCAGCTACGCCGTGCTGGGCGCCCTGCGCGAACGCCTGCATCGCCAGGTCAAGACGCTGCCGGCCGAGCGCGCCGACGCACTGGCCGAGCTGCGCGCCCGGGTGCTGCGGGACGCGCCCGAGCCCGCGCCCGTCGCGCCGTCCTCCTCACCCTGGCGCCGACGCCTGGCCTGGATCGCGCTGGCGCTGCTGGCGCTGGCCTTCGCCGCCACGTTCTGGCCCCGTCCGCCCACGCTGGCGCCGGGCGGGGTCCAGGCGCTGCCTGCGGAGCCCGCGCCGGCGCCGATGCCGGCCGGCAGTGACGCCGACCTGGTCACCCACCCTGATTACGCCCAGATCGCGGCCCCGGAAGACGAAACCTTGGCCGCCGACCTGGCCCTGCTCAGCTGGCTCGCGTCGGGGGAAGCCGACGCCGCCCTCGAAGCCGCCGAGGCGCCCGTCCGCGAACCGGAGGCCACCGATGCGCCCTGACCGCCAAGCTTGCGTGTTCGGCCTGCTGCTGGCGCTGGTGGTCGCGCCGCTCGCTGCGTTCCCCTCGCTGCCGCTGGAGGAGCGCCAGCTGCTGGCGCCGCTGGCGGCCGCCTGGCCGGCGCTGGACGCCGACACCCGCGCACGCCTGCGCGCGAACGCCACGCACTGGGCCGCGCTGGACGCGCCCGCGCGCGCCGCGTTGCGGCAGCGCATCCACGACTGGGATGCGCTGCCGCCGGCCGAGAAGGCACGCCGCCGCGGCCCGTTCGCGGCCTGGCTGGCCCTGTCCGACGCGGAGCGCACGCAGCTGCGTGCCGCCGCCGCCCGCTTCGCCGCGCTGCCACCGGAGCGCCAGCAGGCGCTGCGCGCGGCGTTCGACCAGCTGCCCTCGGACCAGCGCCAGGACTGGTGGCTGGGCCCGGAGGTGGGCGATGGGTTCGCCGCGCTGCGGCCGCTGTTCGCCTTCGTGCCCGAGGGCGAGCGCGCCGTCCTGCGCGCGCTGCTGCGCGAACTGACGCCGGCGACCCGCGCCGACCTCGCGATCCTGGCCCGCCGACTGCCGGCAAGCGAGCGCGAGGAGCTGCGCCGCGCGCTGGTGGAGGCGCCCGCGGAGGACCGCGAAGCGCTGGTGCGCGAACGCCTGGCGCGCTGACCGCGGCTACATGTTCACCAGGCTGGCCAGCAGGCTGGCGGTGGCGCCGATGCTGATCAGCACCAGGTAGCAGGTGCCCAGCACGCAGTACTTGAGCAGGGTCATGATCCAGCCCTGGCGGTAGACGCGCTTCTGCATCAGCAGCAGGTATAGCGGCATCCAGCACAGCAGCAGCACCTCGGCGACGCGAAGGCCGGCCGACAGCCAACCCAGCCCGCTGGTCCACCCTGCCAGCGCGTCCAGGAACAGCACCAGCAGCAGCCCCGCGCACAGGAAACTGTGGCTGTGCAGGGCGACGATCAGGTGCTCCATGTACAGCCGCCGCTTGAAGGCATAGGCGACCTTGAGCAGCACCGCGAACAGCGGCAGCAGCACGAACAGCGTCGTCGGCACCGTCGAGAGGAAGGCGTCCTTGAGCAGGTTGGGGTCGTCCTGGATGCGCTTGATGTTGCCCTGCGCGCGGCCGATGTAGGCATTGAGCCTGGCATTGCCGCCTTCGCCCAGCCACTCGATGCGTGCCGGGTTGGACTCGGGGTCCCAGGGCGTGCCGTTGAAGCTGATCCTGCCGTCCTGCCGGTCGCGCTCCACGGCCAGCGGCTTGCCGGTTCGCTGGCTTTCCTCGATCTCGGCGATGCGGCGCTCGGCGTCGTTCCTTATCGCCTTCTCGGCGACGTCCAGGCCGATCGAGACCCCCGGCACGCCCTTGGACTCCTCGCGCGCCGCGGTGATCTCGGCCAACGCGGCATCGCGGATGCGTTCGACATCGGCCACCGTGCTGGCCTCGAGCAGCCGCATACCGCCGGCGCCGGTGGCTTCCACGCCATCCGTGCCGGGTTCGCCGGGCGTCACGACCTGGATGGCGCCGCCGTCGCCGTTGTCGATGTCGAAGCTCAGCTGCGCCGCGAAGAACGCGAACAGGCTCAGGAACACGAACAGCCGCACCGGGCTGACGTAGCGCACGCGTCGCCCGGCGAAATACTCGTCGCTCAGGTAGCCCGGCTTAAACAACAGCGGCCCGAGCGTGCGCAGGATGCGCGAATCGAGTTCGAACACCGAGTCCATGAAGTCGCCGACGATCGAGCTGAAGTGCCGCACCAGGCCTTTGGTGGGTTGCCCGCAGGCGTAGCAATGTTCGCCCAGCAAGGCCTCGCCGCAGTTCTGGCAGCGGCGCGCCGGGGCGGGGTCGGGGGACGGGATGGCTTCCGTGGTCATGGCGGGCTCCGGGGCGGCAGCCGCTAATATAGCGGTCCTCCGCCGAACGGCATCGCCCCATGAGTCACTCCGAAACCCGCGTCGCGCGCCTGCTGCGCGAGATGCGCGTCAGCTTCGTGCTGGCCCTGCCGCTGGTGCTGGGGCAGCTGTCGTCGATGGCGATGAACATCGTCGACACCGTGCTGGCGGGCCGCCATGGCCCGGTCACCCTGGCGGCCGTGGGCGTCGGCAGCGCGGTGTGGTCCGTGGTGATCCTGGTCAGCATCGGCGTGCTGATGGCGGTGCCGCCGACGGTCTCCCAACTCAACGGCGCCGGGCGCCGCGCCGAGATCGGGCCGGTGTTCCGGCAGGCGCTCTGGCTGGCGCTTGCCCTGGGCTTCGGCCTGTTCTTCGTGGTGCGTGCCGGCGCGCTGGCGCTCGAGCCGATGGGCATCACCGCGGAGGCGCGACCCGAGGCCATCGCCTTCCTGCGTGCGATCAGCTGGGGCGCGCCCGCGCTGGCGCTGTACTTTTGCCTGCGCAACCTCAGCGAGGGCGTGGCCTGGACGCTGCCGACCATGGTCTTCGGCATCGCCGGGCTGGTGCTGCTGGCGCCGCTGGGCTGGGCGCTGATGTTCGGCCTGCAGCTGGGCGCGGCCGGGCTGGGCTACGCAGTGGCGATCACGCTTTACTGCCAGTGCATCGCGCTCGCCGCCTATCTGTTCCATTCGCCGCGCTTCGCCGACCTCGGGCTGTTCGCGCGCTTCGATCCGCCGCGCTGGGCGCCGATCCGCGCGTTGCTGGCGCTGGGGTTGCCGATGGGTGTTTCGGTGTTCATGGAGGGCAGCCTGTTCGTCGCCACGGCACTGCTGATCGGCCAGTTGGGCACGACCCAGATCGCCGCGCACCAGGTCGCGATCCTGATGGCCAGCCTGTGCTTCATGGTGCCGCTGGGCGTGGCCATGGCGACCACGGTGCGGGTCGGCCATGCGGTCGGTGCCGGCGATCCCTCGGCGGTGCGCTGGGCGGCCGCGGCCGGCTACAGCCTGGCGATGCTGGCGCAGACGCTGTCCGCGCTGGTGCTGGTGTTCGCGGGGGTGTGGCTCGCCGGGCTTTTCACGCGGGATCCGGCGGTGATCGCGCTGGCGGCGCTGCTGATGGCCTATGCCGCGGTGTTCCAGTACCCGGACGGGCTGCAGGCGATGTCGGCCGGCGCGCTGCGCGGGCTCAAGGACACCCGCGTGCCGATGTTCATCACGGTGCTCGCCTATTGGGGCGTGGGCCTGCCGCTGGGCTACTGGTTCGGCCTTGTGAAGGGCCAGGGCGCGCCGGGCCTGTGGACCGGCCTGATCCTGGGTTTGAGCGTCGCGGCGGGCCTGCTGGGCTGGCGCTTCTGGCGGCTGGCCCGCCGTCCCCTGGCGCCGGTCCGGGTGACGTAAGGCGCATGCGGTCTTCACCCCGGCTGGGTATGCTGGCCCCAAGTTAAGTGGAGTACTGCAATGTCCGAAGCCAAGCGCGGCCCGATCCTGGGTTTCTTCCGGGGGGTCTGGAGCGTCCTCACCTTCTTCCAGCAGCTGGTGTTCAACGCGTTGTTCCTGCTGTTCCTTCTGTTCGCCTTCATCTTCCTGCTGGCCATCGCCGCCAGCCCGGGCGTGCAGCCGATCCAGGAGGACACCGCGCTGGTGCTGGATCTCGATGGCCGCCTGGTCGAGCAGTTCAGCTCGGCGCCGGTGGACCGCGTGATCAACCGCGCCACCGGACAGGCCCAGCCCGAGATCCAGCTGCGCGACCTGCTGCGGGCCATCGAAGCCGCGCGCGAGGACAAGCACATCGATCGCATCGTGCTGCTCACCGACGGGTTCTCCAGCTCGGGCTTCGCCTCGCTGCGCGACCTGGCGGCGGCGCTGCGCGAGTTCCGCGCCTCGGGCAAGCAGGTGGTGGCTTATGGCACCGACCTCGAGCAGCGCCAGTACTACCTGGCCGCGCAGGCCGACGAGGTCTACATGGACCCGCAGGGCGGCGTGCTGCTCGAGGGCTTCGGCCGCTACCGCATGTACTACCGCGAAGGCCTGCAGGAAAAGCTTGGCGTGGACGTGCACCTGTTCAAGGTCGGCGAGTACAAGTCCGCCGCCGAACCCTACGTGCTCGACGCCGCCTCGCCGGAGGCGCGCGAGGCCGATCTGTACTGGATGAACGACGTCTGGCAGCGCTTCGTCGCCGACATCGCCCAGGCGCGCAAGCTCGAGATCGACGCGCTGAACGCGATGATCAGCGAACTGCCTGCGCGCGTGCAGGCGGCGCAGGGCAACCTGGGCCAGCTGGCGCTGGACGAGAAGCTGGTGGACGGGCTGCGCACCGGCCACGAGTTCGAGCAGATGCTGGTCGAGCGCGGCGCGCTGGACGAGGAGAACCAGACCTACCGCCAGATCGGCCTCGACGGTTACCTGATGCACGTGGACCGCCCGTACCTGGGCCTGGACGAGCGGCCGAAGGTGGCCGTGGTGGTGGCGCAGGGCGAGATCACCTACGGCGAGCAGCCGCCGGGCACGGTGGGCGGCGAATCGACCGCGGCCCTGCTGCGCGCGGCGCGCGAGGACGACAGCGTCAAGGCCGTGCTGCTGCGCGTGGATTCCCCGGGTGGCGGCGTGTTCCCGTCCGAGCAGATCCGCCGCGAGGTGGAGCTGGTGAAGGCCGCGGGCAAGCCCGTGGTCGTCTCGATGGCGAACGTGGCGGCGTCCGGTGGTTACTGGATCTCGATGAACGCCGACAGCATCTACGCCGACGAATCCACTATCACCGGCTCGATCGGCATCTTCGGCCTGTGGATGACGGTGCCGCGCGTGCTCGAGAAGATCGGCGTCAGCACCGACGGCGTGGGCACCACGCCGCTGGCCGGCGCCTTCGACCCGACCCGGCCGCTCGACCCGAATGTGGGCCTGCTGATCCAGTCGGTGATCGACCGCGGCTACGCCGAGTTCATCGGCAAGGTGGCGGAGGCGCGCGACGGCACCCCGGCCGAGATCGATGAGCATGCGCGCGGCCGCGTCTGGAGCGGCGCGCAGGCCAAGGAGCGCGGGCTGGTGGATGAGCTGGGTGGCTTCCAGGCCGCGCTCGACGCGGCGGCGAAGCTCGGCGAGCTGGGCGACGACTACGTGGTGAGCTACATCGAGAAGCCGCTGACGCCGTTCGAGCAGTTCGTGGTGAACCTGGGCAAGAGCTCGCGCACCGAAGGGCTGCTGCGCGTGCTGGCGCCGGCGCCGCTGATGCTCGACCGCGAGACCCTGGCCACCGCCGAGCGCGAGCTGGCCTGGCTGGACGGCAAGGGCCGCTCGCCGTTCCGCGCGGTGGCCCACTGCCTCTGCGCCTACTGAGGCGTTCCCGTCCGGCGGTACCGCACGACGCCCGGGCCTGCCCGGGCGTCGTCGTTTCAGCCGCCGGCTTCCTCGAGCGCGCGCTGGCGCTCGGCTTCGTCCTTGGCCTGGGTGTCCTCGACCGCACGGGCCTTGTCGAGCGGCGCCTTGATCGCGTCGCGCAGCCCGGTGTTGTCGGCCTGCGGCTCCGGCACGGTGTCGGGCGTGGGATCCGGTTTGGGGGCGTCGCAGGCGGTGGCCAGCACCAGGCTGGCCAGGATCAGGGCGAGGCGCATCGGCATGCTCCTTGGGGCGGTTGGCCGGTATCCTACCCCCGGGCCGCATGGAGCATCCGATGACGACCAACCGATGGCGACTGGACGGGCAAGTGGCGCTGGTAACCGGCGCCAGCGCGGGCATCGGCCGCGCCATCGCCGCCGAGCTGCTGGGGCTGGGCGCCGACCTGCTGCTGGTGGCGCGCGACGAAGCCGCCCTAGAGGCGACGCGCAGCGAACTCGCGGATGAGTTCCCGGAAGCGCGGGTGCGCGCTTTTCCCGCCGACGTGTCCGATGCCGAGCAGCGGCGCGAGATCTTCGACTGGGTCGAGGACCTGGGCGAGGGCCTGCAGCTGCTGGTCAACAACGCCGGCACCAACACCAGCCGCCCGGCGATGGACTACGGCGACGACGAGTGGCGTCAGATCTTCGAGACCAACCTGTTCTCGGCCTTCGAACTCAGCCGCTTCGCCTTTCCGCTGCTGAGCCAGCACGCGGTGTCGTCGATCGTGAACGTCGGCTCGGTCTCGGGCCTGACCCACGTGCGCACCGGCGCGCCCTACGGCATGAGCAAGGCCGCCCTGCACCAGCTCACGAAGAACCTGGCTTGCGAGTGGGCCGAGGACGGCGTGCGCGTCAACGCGGTCGCGCCCTGGTACATCCGCACCCGGCGCACCTCGGCCAAGCTGGCCAATCCCGATTATCTCGACGAAGTGATCGACCGCACGCCGATGGGTCGCGTCGGTGAACCCGAGGAGGTCGCCGCGGCGGTCGCCTTCCTGTGCCTGCCCGCTGCCAGCTACATCACCGGCGAGTGCATCGCCGTCGACGGCGGCTTCCTCCGCTACGGCTTTTGAACCCACAGGGGCTTGCCGAATCAGCGGCAGGATTCGGAGACGATGGCGTCGAGCCGCAATACCTCGGACTTGCGATAGGCGGCGGTGTCGCTGAAGGCGTGCAGGGCATCGGAGCGGGCCTGCTTCAGCTTTCGCTTGAACTGCTCGCAGGCCCCGTCGTCGTCCAGGCGGACGCAGGATTCGGTGACCCAGCGGCAGGTGCCGGCCGCAGCGCTCGAGCCACGCACGTCGTAGCCCAGCACCGGCAGCGGCACGCAGCGGGTGTTCGGGTCGTAGTCTTCGCTGAAGCGCTGGCTGCCGTCGAAATCAGTGCACTGGAACACCGGCGGGGGTGGGAAGGGCAAGCCCTGGCCGAAGTCTTCAGGCGGCGGCTGCGCGGCGTCGACCGGCTCGGGGGCGCGCTCGGGCTCGGGGGCACGGGGTGACGGATCGCGCGGCCGCACCATGCTGCGCGCCGACTGCTGCTGGCCCGCGGGGCAGGGCTCGTCCTGGAGCGTGATGCGGCCACCGGCATCCTGGCAGCGGTACACGGTCAGGTCTTCGCCCGCGACCGGGCCGACGAGGGCGAGCAAACTCGCTAAGCTGGCGATGACCCACGGGCGCATGCCGGGATTCTCCCTCCGCGCCCCCGCCACCGCCACCCCGGGACACGTCATGACGCGCCTGCTGTTCATCCTCGCCCTGCTCGCGGCGCCGCACGCCTTCGCCGCCATTCCCGCCGCGCCCGACCGCACCGAAGGCGAGGGCCCGTATCCGCAGCTGATCCTGCGCGGCGCCACGGTGATTTCCGGCACCGGCGCCCCGGCCTACGGCCCGGTCGACATCGTCATCGAGGGCGACCGCATCCGCGAAGTGCGGATCGTCGGCAGCGCCAACACGCCGATCGATCCCAAGGGCCGGCCGGTGCTCAAGGCAGGTGGCCGCGAGATCGACCTCACCGGACAGTTCGTGATGCCGGGCATCGTCGACCTGCACGGCCACATCGGCGGCGAGGAACAGGGCGTGGACGCCGAATACGTCTACAAGCTCTGGCTCGGCCACGGCATCACCTCGGTGCGTGACCCGGGCTGTGGCAACGGCATCGACTGGTGCGTGTCCGAACAAAAGCGCAGCGAGCGCAATGCCATCACCGCGCCGCGCCTGTTCCCCTACGCGTTCTTCGGCCAGGGCCGCCAGGCGCCGATCACCACGCCCGAGCAGGGCCGGCAGTGGGTGCGCGACATGAAGTCGCGCGGCGCGCTGGGCATGAAGTGCTTCGGCTTCCGCCCCGACATCCTGGAGGCGGTGTTCGACGAGTTGAAGAAGCAGGGCATGGGCAGCGCCTGCCACCACGCCCAGCTCGACGTCGCGCGCGTGAACGTCCTGACCACGGCGCGCTGGGGCCTGGGCACGATGGAGCACTGGTACGGGCTGCCCGAGGCGCTGTTCGACGGCCAGACCGTGCAGCAGTACCCGGCCGACTACAACTACCTTGACGAGCAGGACCGCTTCGGCGAGGCCGGCAAGCTCTGGGCCCAGGCCAGCGAAAAGGGCAGCGAGCGCTACGAGGCGGTGATGAAGGAGCTGCTCGCGCTCGACTTCACCCTCGACCCGACCTTCAACATCTACGCCGCCAGCCGCGACCTGATGCGCGCGCGCCGCGCCGACTGGCACGAGGACTATACGCACCCGGCGCTGTGGGATTTTTTCACGCCCAACCGCGGCAACCACGGCAGTTTCTTCTTCGACTGGGGCAGCGAGGAGGAAGTGGCCTGGCGCGACAACTACCGGCGCTGGATGGCCTTCGTGAACGACTACAAGAACCGCGGCGGCCGCGTCACCGTCGGCAGCGACTCGGGCTACATCTACAAGACCTACGGCTTCGGCACCATCGAGGAGCTGGAGATGCTGCGCGAGGCCGGCTTCCATCCGCTGGAGGTGATCCGCGCCGCTACGCTGTCGGGCGCCGAAGTGCTGAAGGCCGATGACCGGCTCGGCTCGGTCGAGGCCGGCAAGCTGGCCGACCTGGTGGTACTGCCGGAAAATCCGCTGGCCAACCTGAAGGTGCTGTACGGCAACGGCCACCTGCGCCTGGGTGACGACGGCCGGCTGCGCCGCGTCGGCGGCGTGCGCTACACCATCAAGGGCGGGTTGGTGTTCGACGCGCCGGCGCTGCTGGCCGACGTGCGCCGCAAGGTCGCCGAGGAAAAGGCGCGCCGCGGCATCGAGCGCCTGCCGCAGCCCGGCGAGTAGCCGGGCCGCGCGCGCGGGCGGTCAGGCCGCCTTGGTCGCCTTTTTCACGGCCTTCTTGGCGGCCGGCTTTTTCGCCGCGGTCTTGGTCGTCTTCTTCGCGGCCTTCTTCGTGGCTTTCTTGGCGGCCTTCTTGGCCGGCGCCTTCTTCGGCGCGGCTTCGCCGGCTTCCTTCTTCACCGCCTTCCTGGCCGGCGCCTTCTTGGCCGCGACCTTCTTGCCGAAGCGGCCGCCCTTGCGCACCGGCTTGCCCTCGGCGAGCAGCGCCACGCACTCCTCCTGCGTGAGGCTGGCGGGGTCGCGGTCCTTGGGGATCTTGCCGTTCTTCTCGCCGTCGGTGATGTACGGGCCATAGCGGCCGTTGAGCACCTGGATGTCGGTGCCGGGGAAGACCTTGATGGTGCGGTTGGCGATCATCTCGATCTTCGCCTGCACGCGTTCCACCGCCTGCTCGAAGCTGATGGTGTACGGATCGTCCTCCTTGCCCAGCGAGGCATAGGTGTCGCCCCACTTGGCGAACGGCCCGAAGCGGCCGATCGCCACCGTGACGTCCTTGCCCTCGAACTGGCCCAGCGCGCGCGGCAGGTTGAACAGCGGCAGCGCCTCCTCCAGCGTGATCGTGTGCATGCTGGTGCCGGGGCGCAGCGAGGCGAACTTGGGCTTGTCCTCGTCCTCGGCGGTGCCGATCTGCGCGAACGGCCCGTACCGACCCAGGCGCACCGACACCGGCTTGCCCGACTTCGGGTCGGTGCCCAGCACGCGCGAGCCGGTGGCCTCGGAGCGGTCAACCGACTCGCTCTTCTCGTCGATGGTGGCCTTGAACGGCTTCCAGAAGCGCTCGAGCAGCGGCACCCAGGCCGCTTCGCCCGCCGCCACCGAGTCCAGCTCGTCCTCGAGCTTGGCGGTGAAG
>LNFM01007378.1_pt1 | contig 17301 bp, 16 predicted proteins | sample 596031 | NCBI WGS metagenome assembly LNFM01 (sample SAMN04254537, study PRJNA301005) | activated carbon metagenome | isolation source: dual media filters at the Ann Arbor, Michigan drinking water treatment plant | place: USA: Ann Arbor | reverse complement strand
CCTGCGCACAGAGCTGGTGCTGGACGCGATGGAGGCAGCAGTCGGTCAGCGTCGCCCCCGTGACGTCATTCACCACAGCGACCAGGGCAGCCAATATACGTCAGTGTCCTTCGGCAAACGATGTGGCGAGGCCGGGGTGCGGCCTTCGATGGGCTCGGTCGGTGATGCATACGACAATGCCATGGCCGAAAGCTTCTTCTCGACCCTCGAGGCGGAGCTGCTGAGCCGACGCAGGTTCACCTCGCAGGCCGAGGCCCGGATGGCCTGCTTCAGTTACATCGAGGGCTGAACCGCCCCGTGTTTGTCGGAGGCCTCAACTCTTGAGAGGCTCTACCGATGACAGACCCCAGACAGCGGCGGTTTTCGCCGGAAGTTCGAGAGCGGGCGGTTCGGCTGGTGCGGCAGCAGCAGCAGGGTGATCACCCTTCAGAATGGGCGGCGATCGGCGAGGCCGCGCGCGATGGCGAATTCATCGCTTTCATGCAGGATCGCCAGGGCTTCACAGTGCGAGCACGCGACGGCTCGGCCGAGCGGCAGGAGTTGCTCGATTTCGATCGAAATTGGGGGCCGCGCCTCGCCGCCAGCGCGCGCGGATGATCCGCTGAACGGTGATCGCCGACGGTCTCGGCTTTGCGGAAGGCCCGGTCGCCCTGCCGGATGGCTCGGTGATCCTGTCGGAAATTGCCCCGCGGCGCCTCACGCACGTCCTGCCAGTCGGCCGGCGGCCATCCGAGCCCTGATCGAGTTGGTGATCAGGCGGAGGGCGCCAACCGGTTAGCCTGCCTGGATGACAAGCTGAGGATTTTGTCGGAGCTCACGGTACCTGGGGCGAGGTTCACGGATGACGGTTGACCCCTTGATTTGCTACACTAGGCCGCTACACTCCACCGCGGAGCAAGCAAATTAAGTTATTGTTTTGTCTTGGTTTGTTCTGATCATGCCAGAGTTCAATCCTCTCTGGCAGCACCATCCCATCCCGTTGATCGGGAAGGAAAACACGGCACATCAAGCTCTTGCCGGTCGCCCGGTGTTACACCCGCCTGCGGCGAGCGCAGGCAGTAGGCAGGTCCAAGCTACCCCGCCATCATGGCAGTATGCCAGGCCCTCCCCATGACCCCGGCGGCAGGGTCCGCCTCAAACTCGCGGGCGACATCCGCTCCGCCGCCGCCTTCTCGCCCGACCGCCGCCACCGCACCTGGCTGGAGCGGCGCTGGGACGACGCACCTATGGGCTCGGGTCACCACGCCGCCTTCATCGGCATGAACCCCAGCACCGCCGATGAGAATGCCGATGACCCCACCGTGGCCGGCTGCATGGCGCGCGCCCGCTCCTGGGGCTACGGCGCCGCGGTGATGCTCAACGTCTTCGCCTATCGCGCGACCGACAAGCAGCGCCTGCTGGCAATCCCCGACCCCATCGGGGCGGGCAATGACACCGACATCCTGCGAGTCTGCGCCGCCGCTGGGGTGGTGGTGGCGGCCTGGGGCCAACCGCCCAAACCCCTGCGGGGCCGCGGGGGCGAGGTTGCCGCCATGCTCGGCGCCCATGGCATCGCCCTGCGCTGCTTCGCGGTGAATGCCGATGGCAGCCCCAAGCACCCGCTCTATGTCCGGCGCGACGCGGTGCTGATCGACTATCCCGGTCGATGAATCGCTTGAGCATGCTACATGTAACACGCTAGCCTACCCGCATGCCCAAACTCGTCATCTTCGACCTCCTGACCGCCCTCCTCGATTCCTGGACCCTGTGGAACCAGGCCGCCGGCGGCGAGGCGCCGGGCCGCCGCTGGCGCGCCCGCTATCTCGAGCTCACCTATGGCTGCGGCGCCTACCGCCCCTATGAAACGCTGGTGGCCGAAGCCGCCGCCGATACCGGCATCGCCCCCGGCGCGCCCGCCGCCCTCAACGCCGCCTGGGACCATGTGCAACCCTGGCCCGAGGTCCCCGCGGTGCTGGCGGACCTGCGCGCCCGCGGGGTGAAGCTGGCCGTCGCCACCAATTGCTCGATCGCACTCGGCCGCCGCGCCGCCGGCCGCTGCGGCGTGCCCTTCGACGCCGTGATGACCGCCGAGGAGGCCGGATTCTACAAGCCCCGGCCCGAGCCCTATCTGGCCGTCCTGCGCGCGCTCGGCATTGCGGCCGAAGCGGCGCTCTTCGTCGCCGGCTCCCCGGCCGACGTGCCCGGTGCGGCGGGCGTGGGGCTGCCGGTCGTCTGGCACAACCGCGTGGGCCTGGCCCCCCGCCCCGGCGCCGTTCCGCTGCGCGAAGCGAAAACCCTCACCGAAGCCCTGGAGGGCCTGACATGAACCTCCCCCGCCGCAACCTGCCGTTTCTCGGCCTCACCCTGGCCACAGCCGCGCTGGCCACCTCTGCCATGGCCCAGAGCTACCCCAGCCGCCCCATCCGCCTCATCGTCCCCTTCGCCCCCGGCGGCCCCTCCGACACGCTGGCCCGCAGCTTTGCCGAGCAGCTCGCGAAAATCCTCGGCCAGCCCATGCCAGTGGAAAACCGCTCCGGCGCCGGCAGCACCGTGGGCTCGGAGGTGGTGGCGCGCGCGGCACCCGATGGCCATACGCTGCTCTTCAACAATGTCAGCCAGGCCACCAACCCCGCCTTCTTCCGCCGCTTGCCCTTCGACCCGCTGACCGATTTCGCCCCCGTGGCGCTGCTGGCCGAAAGCCCGGTGATCCTGCTCGGCGCCCCCAACCTCACCGCCCGCAGCCTGGCCGAATTTCTGGGCCAGGTGCGCGACGCGCCGGGCCGCTACGATTATGGCAGCGCCGGCAACGGCACGGCGGCGCACCTCGCTGTCGCCAATCTGCTGGCGGCGGCGGGTCTGAGCATGAACCACATCCCCTATCGCGGCGTGGCACCCGCCACCCAGGACCTCATGGCCGGCACCATCGCCATGGTGGGCGACACGGCGACCACCGGCCTCGCCCAGGCCCGGGGCGGGGTGCTGCGCGCCTTCGCCGTCACCTCTGCCAGCCGTCTGCCGCAGGCGCCCGACATACCGACCGTGCGCGAATCCGGCGTCCCCGGCCTCGCCGACTACGCCATGGCGTCCTGGAACGTGCTGCTGGCGCCCGCGGCGACGCCCGCGCCCGTCCTGGCCCGGCTCAACGCCGCGGTGCGCGAGGCCAAGGCCGATCCGGCCTTCGCCGCCCGCCTCACCGCGCTGGGCAATACGCCCATGACGGATGCGCCGCCCGAGGCCGTCGCCCGCTTCCTCGCCGCCGAACAGGCGCGCTGGGGCGAGGTCCTGCGGGCCGCCGGCATCTGGCCGGAATGATCCCCCTCGCCGCCACCCGTCTGGTCGATGGGGCGACGGCCGCGCTGCGCGAGGCCATCCTCTCCGGCGAGATCGCGCCGGGCGAGCAGCTCTCGGTCCCCGCCCTTTCGATCCGTCTGGGCATTTCCCGCTCGCCGGTGCGCGAGGCCGTGCTGGCCATGGCGGCCGAGGGGTTGGCGGTGGAACGGCCGCGGCGCGGCGTTGTGGCGGCCGAGATCGGCGCGCCGGAGATCGACGCGATCCATGAGGTGCGCGAGCCGCTGGAGGGGTTTTCCGCGGGCCTGGCCGCCTCGCGTGCCGATGCCGCGGCGCTGGTCGGGCTGGCCGCCATCCTGGCCGAGCAGGAGGTGGCCGTGGCGCGGGGCGATGACGCGCTGTTCTTCGCCAGCAATTCCCGCTTCCACGCCGCCATCGCCGCCGCCGCCGGGAATGCCGAGCTGCCACGGCTGCTCGGCTCGCTCGAATCCCGCATGGCGCTGGCGCTGCGCCGCGTGGCCGGACGGCCTGGCCATCGAGAGGCCGCGCTGGCCGAGCACAGGGCGGTGCTGGCGGCGCTGACCATGGGCGACGCGGCGGCGGCGGAGACCGCCATGCGCCGCCATCTCGCCGCCACCCGGTCGCGCCTCACGCCCTAGCGGGCGGGGCGACCGCGCCCCGCCCGATCGCCTGCCGCTCAGAAGGTGAGCTGCGTCCGCAGCGCCAGGGTATGGAAGCGCTGGCCGATCTGGGTGCGGCCGCTGGCATCGAGGCGGTCGACATTGACGATGTTCCAGCCCAGCAGGAAGCGGAGGTTGTTGTTGGGATACCAGCTCAGCCCCAGCCCATAGGCCTCCTGCCGGCCGCCATAGACGCCGCCGGTGCTGGCCTGGGTGCGGCCGCGGGTGACGTTGCTGTTGAGGTCGGCGACCGAGTAGCGAGCCGAGAGCTCCCAGGCGCCCCAGGTGCCGTCGCGCAGGCTGAAGGGCTGCCGGGGGGACGGCCGCACGAAGGCGCCGCTGGTGGGGTTGTAGCGTCGGGTCTCGCCGGTCATCACCCAGCTCGCCTCGACATAGCCGCCATTGAAGGTCAACCCCGGACGCAGCACGCCGCGGGCCTGCGCCTGGTCGACGCCGATCTGGGTGTATTCGCCCTGCAGGAAGAAGTTGCGGAAGCGCATGGCGAATTCGGGCGAGAAGACCGAGGCGGTGTCAGCGTTGATGGCGCCGGTGTTGATCAGCCGCGCCGCGTTGTCGATGCGCAATTCGCCCGGCCGGTCGTTCAGCGTCAGCGTCTGGGTCTGCACGGGGTTGGAGCCGAAGGCGTTGTTGGCGGTGGTGCGGCGGATGTCGAAGGCATAGGAGCCGGAAATGCCGAGATGCACATCGATATTCTCGTCGCGGTAAGGCCGGCCGGTGATGCGCGCCACGCCGCCGGTCTGGCTGGGCGTGCCCTGGGTGGCGGAGTTCGCGCCATAGGCGTTGCCGGTCAGGTAGGCAGAGGCATAGATCCGGTCATCGGCATAGCGCACGCCCGCGCCGGCGCGGCCGCTGCCGGCGGAGATGCCGGTGGCGATGGTGCTGATCGCCGGCCGTTCGAAGAACAGGTGGTCGTTCGAACTGGTGGCATCCGCCAGGGTCAGCAGCGGCTTGAGATAGCCGATGCTGGCGGTGATGTTGCGCGTCGCGTTCCAGTTGGCGTTCGCCTCGTAAAGGCTGGGCGAGCCATCGGCCGAGCCGCCGAATTCGGGGGTGATGTTGAAGGTGAAATCATTGTAGCGGAAGCCGAGATAGATCCGGCCACGGCGCAGGTTCTGGCCGAAGCTGTCGAGGTTGGGGATGCCGCGGTTGTTCGGCGTGCTGCGCTCGTCGCGGATATAGCCGCCGACGTCGAAATGCATCCGGGCGCCGACGAAGGCGGAGAAGCGGCCATCGGCGGAGGTGAAGGTGGGGCGGCCGCCGGGGAAGGTCAGGCCGCCGGAAGCAGGGGCCGCGGCAGGGGCCGGGGCAGCCGGGGCGGCCGGCGCTGCGGCCACGGCGGCGGCTGAGCGCTGGGCTTCGCGCCGGGCGGCCTGGGCCTCATTGCGCGAGGCCTGCGCCTCGGCGCGGGCGGCACGGGTCTCGGATTGCCGGGCTTCGGCCTCGCGGCGCAGCCGGACCAACTCCTGCTGCAGCTGGCGCATCTGCGCCTCGATCGCATCGATCCGCGCCGTCTCCTGCGCCATCGCCACCGGCGCGGCCGCGATGCCAACCGCCAGCACGACCCCTGTTCCCCACCACTGCCTGCTCATCAACTTTCTCCACTCACATTGGTATGAGTGTCGAGGATGCGGCTGCATTGTGATCGGATTGGTGAATATTTGTGACGGCTAAATGAATCGGACCAAAATACAGTTTCTGTTTTTCAAATAGTTGCAGAAATACGAAGTCATCGCGCGTTCAGTTTCTTTTATTGTAAGGCTGCAAAATTTCACTGGATTTCTGCGGTGTCGCCGTGGAGCCGCTGGTTGTTTTGATGTCATGTCGATGACATGCCTGGAAAGGCGGCGCCCGCACCCCATTCTGGGTGTCCGAAGCAAGGAGCACCGATCGATGACCCGTCTCGCCGCCACTGCCAACAACCTCGGCGACAATGCCAAGCTCGCCTCCATCGGCCTGCTCAACGCCGCACTGGCCGATGCGATGGATCTCACCAACGCCGTGCGCATGGCGCATTGGACGGTGCGCGGCCCGCAATTCGCCGCCCTGCACGCGTTGTTCGAGACTTTCTACAACCAGCTAGGCCAGGAAACTGATGATCTTGCCGAGCGTGTCGTCCAGCTGGGCGGTACTCCCGAGGGAACGACGCAGCTGGTCGGCCAGAAGAGCCGCCTCGCCCCCTATGATGCCGGCATCCGGGCCGGGATGGAGCATGTCGCCGCCCTCAGGCAGCGCTATGCCGCCCTCGCCGCGACCACCCGCGCCGCCATCGACACCGCCGCCGAGGCCGGCGACGCCGACACCGCCGATCTGCTCACCGGCACCAGCCGCGTGCTCGACAAGGCTTTGTGGATGCTCGAGGCCCATCTCGACTGATCCCTCAGCCGCGGACGTAGAAGAAAATCGCGAAGGGCAGGGCGAGCCATAGCCCGAAGAGGATGTAGTCGAAGGCCCCCAGGCGGTCTTCGTCGCGGCTGGGCTTGGGTGTCTGGGTCATGTCGCGCTGTCCTGGTTGGGTTTCGTCTGCCCCTTCCACTCAAGCCTCGTGCCAGCCCAAACCCGCAGTTTTTCGCAAAATGCGAGGCGTGTTGCGTGGCGTCTCGCTCCGCGCCGGCATTGCGCAGCATGTCGCGACGCCGCTACGGCAGCAGCCCCGCCGCCGCCAGCGGCGCGATCAGCCTGGCCTCGAACTGCGCGACATGGCCGGGCTCGGCCGACAGCCGCCGCGCCCGCAGCCAGTCCAGCCCCAGCTCCGGCCGCCTCTCGCGCAGGGTGTGCAGGATCATCCGCGCCTCATCCCGCCGGCCGGTCTGCCACAACGCGGCCGCGCGGTAACTCAGGCGCTCGTCGCCACGCATCGCGCTGACCTGCATGGGGGTGGTGTCGAGGGCCGCGGCGCCATGGTCGCCCTCGCCGGCGAAGAGCTGCGCCTGGCCGAGATGCACCCGCCAGCTCCCCACCCAAGGGTGCGTGGGGCTTTCCGCCAGCACCGCGCGCAGCGCCGGAATCGCCGCCTCGGGCTGGCCGAGCAGCATTCGCATGAGTGCCGCGCTGGCCCTGGCCGTGACCTCGTCCGGCGACTGGCCGACACGGTCGTAGAGCAGCAGGGCCTCGGCCAGGGCACCCTGCTGGCGCAGCACCGCGGCGCGGGCATGCAGCGCCATGGGATGGCCTGGCGCCGCGGCCTCGGCCAGCGCCGCGAAGCGGTCGGCCTCCGCAAGCTCATGCATCCGGTCCGGGCTGCGCCCGTCGATGAGCAGGTTGGTATGGGCGAAGGTGGCGCGCGCCGCGGCCACGACATTGCCAGGGTCCAGCGCCACCGCCTGACGGAAATAGCCGATGCTGCGCCGCATCCGCTCCACGAAATCGCCGCCGCCATACATGATCTGGCTGCCGTTCTGCAGCAGCACCGCGGCCTGCGCCCGGGGTGAGGCGGTGGGTTGCGCGGCTGCGGTGACGGGCACGGACGGCCAGAAGGCCTGCGCCACCAGCAGCAGCGCCCCGCCGGCCAGCACGGCGAGGAACATCGCCCGCGGTCCGGCGCCACCGCCGCGCATGGGTGGGGCTGCGACCACGGCCGCCTGCGGCGCGGGCGCGGCCTCCGGCGGCCGCACCCGGCGCTCCACCGTGGCGGAGAGGATATAGCCGCGACGGGGCAGGGTGCGCAGCATGCCCGGGCCCGCCGCACCCAGCGCCCGCCGGATTTCCGAGATGCATTGCGTCAGGCTGTCATCGGTCACCGTCACGCCTGGCCAGACGGTGGCGAGGATCGTCTCGCGCGTCACCACCTCGCCGGCGCGCTCCAGCAGAAAGCGCAGCACCGCCGCGGTCTTCGGACGCAGGATGACGCTCCGGGCATCGGCCATCAGCGTCCCGGTGATCGGGTCGAGGGTGAAGTGGTCGAAGCGAAGAATATCCCCAGGGCCGGCTTGCTGCGCCGGCCTGGCGCCGGTGTCTCCCATCAAACCCCATCACCTCCATGTGATCGCCGTCAAAAACAGCCGGCACGGCCGGCCAGTCCAGCCACAAACCGGTGACCGGTGCTGGCGTCTGGGCCCGACGACCGCCGCAGCGCCGCCGATCGGCGAAATTTCGCCCCAGGCTTCGCCCAGCCTTCGGCCAGGCTTCGGGACTTCGCCCGGCCCGCCATGGCTCCCTGCGATCACCAGAACGGAACAGGAGAGATCATGCGTCGCCCCATTCTTGCCGCCGCCATCCTCGCCAACCTGTGCGGCGTTCCTCCGGCCCAGGCCCGCGCCGAAAGCTTCCCCACCCTGGCCTGGGAGGATGGCAGCGGGCAGGTCGCCCTGCTGCATATGCCCTCGCCCGACTATCCCGCCCCACCGACCATCATCATTCTGACCGACAGCGTCCCGCACGACCTCCGGCATGACCGCTACGCCGAGCACCTGCTGGCCTCGGGCTTCGCCGTGTTTGTGCCGCTGGGCGCGCCGGCCGTGATCGAGGGTTTCATCTCCCGCCTGCGCGAGGCGCCGGCCCAAGGGGTGAACCAGAATGGCGCCCGCATCGGCCTGCTCGCCTTCGGTGCCGGCGCGGCCGAGGCGCTGCGCCATGGCCCGATGCCGCGCGCCTTGCTCTACCCCGGTTGCGGCCAATTGCCCGGCCCACCCGACGCCGCGCCCCTGCTGCTGCTGCATGGCGAGGCCGACCCCGCCAACCCCCCGCTGGCCTGCGCCGCCACCGCCCAGGCCTGGGAGGAAGCGGGCGCGCCCGTCGCTCGCCACATGCTGCGTGGCGTGGGCTATGCCTGGGACCTTGATCCGCTGGGCGGCTTCCGCCAGGCCCTGCTGCCCGCTCCGGGCATCGAAGGCCGGGTGCTGGTCATCCCCAACCCCGCCGTCACCGAGCAGGCCGCCGACATGGTCGCGCAGTTCTTCCGGGAATTGCTGGGCGGGCGCGGCTCGTGAGCGCCGCCCCTTGCGGGCGAATCCCCGCCATGGTCTACGCTGCGCGCCATGCTCAGAACGCAGCGTGAACATCGATGAGTGATCTCTTCGGCGGCAAGCCCCCGCCGCAAAAGCCTGGCCCGAGCTATTCCGCCGCCGATATCGAGGTGCTGGAGGGGCTGGAGCCGGTGCGCCGCCGCCCCGGCATGTATATCGGCGGCACCGACGAGAACGCGATGCACCATCTGGCGGCCGAGATCATCGACAACGCCATGGATGAGGCGGTGGCGGGGCATGCCGACCTGATCCATGTCTCGCTCGAGGCCAATAACTTCTTGACGGTGCGCGACAATGGCCGCGGCATACCCGTCGACCCGCATCCAAAATTCCCCAAGCAATCGGCGCTGGAGGTCATCCTCACCACGCTGCATTCCGGCGGCAAATTCTCCGGCAAATCCTACGAGACCTCGGGCGGGTTGCATGGCGTGGGCAGTTCGGTCGTGAATGCCCTGGCGGAGCTGATGGAGGTGGAGGTGGCGCGCGACCGCACCCTCTACACGCAGAGCTATTCGCAGGGGAAACCGCTGGGCAAGCTCAAAAATGCCGGCGCGGTGCAGAACCGCCGCGGCACCCAGATCCGCTTCAAGCCCGATCCCGAGATTTTCGGCACCATGATCTTCCGGCCGGAGCGGCTGTTCCGCTTCTGCCGCTCCAAGGCCTATCTCTACAAGGGCGTGGAGATCCGCTGGTCCTGCGACCCCGCGCTGATCAGGGATGGCGCGGAGACGCCGGCGCAGGGCGTGCTGCATTTCCCGGGCGGGCTGTCCGACTTCCTGGCCGGCGCCATCGAGAAGCGCGACACGGTGGTCGGCCAGCCCTGGGCCGGCGAGGGCAATTTCCCCGACAGCGCGGGGCGGCTGGAATGGGCCGTCACCTGGCTCGACCACGGCGATGGCTTTCTGAACACTTACGCCAACACCATTCCAACGCCGCAGGGCGGTACGCATGAGGCGGGGCTGCGCGCGGCCCTCACCAAAGGTTTGCGCGCCTATGGCGAGCTGAAGAAGGAAAAACGCGCGGCCGCCATCACCGCCGAGGATGTCCTGACCGGCATGGCCGGCATGCTCTCGGTCTTCATCCGCGAGCCGCAATTCCAGGGCCAGACCAAGGACAAGCTGACCAGTCCTGAGGCCGCGCGCCTGGTCGAACAGGCCTTGCGCGACCATTTCGACCATTGGCTGACCGGCGACCCCGCCACCGCCGATAATCTTCTGGCCTTCTGCATCGAGCGCGCCGAGGACCGGCTGCGGCGGCGCGAACAGAAGGAAACCCCGCGGAAATCCGCGACCCGCAAACTGCGACTGCCCGGCAAGCTGACGGATTGCTCGCGCGAGGGCGTGGATGGCACGGAGCTCTTCCTGGTCGAGGGCGATTCGGCCGGCGGCAGCGCCAAGCAGGCGCGCGACCGCGAAACCCAGGCCGTGCTGCCCTTGCGCGGAAAGATCCTCAACGTGGCCAGCGCCAGCACCGAAAAGCTGCGCGCCAATCAGGAATTGAAGGACCTGATCGAGGCGCTGGGCTGCGGCGTGGGCGAGAAATTCGACGCCACCCGCCTGCGCTACGGCCGCGTCATCATCATGACGGACGCCGATGTCGATGGCGCGCATATCGCCGCCCTGCTGATGACCTTCTTCTACAAGGAGCTGCCGCAGCTCGTGCGCGACGGCCGCGTGCATCTCGCCCAGCCGCCGCTCTACCGCCTGCAGGCCGCGGGCAAATCCTTCTACGCAATGAACGACCTCGACCGGGAAAAAGTGGCGAAGCGCGAGTTCAAGAATGGCCAAAAGATCGAGGTCAGCCGCTTCAAGGGCCTGGGCGAGATGCCGCCCGCCGCGCTGAAGGAAACCACCATGGACCCCAGGCGCCGCACCCTGCTGAAAGTCGTGCTGCCGCCCGATGAACGCGCCCGCACCGCCGACCTGATGGAGGCGCTGATGGGCCGCAAGCCGGAGCTGCGCTTCAAATTCATCCAGGAGAATGCCGCCCGCCTTGATGCCGAGGCGCTGGACGCCTGAGCCCTGCCGGGCGAGCATGCTAAGTGCCCGACAACCCGCCCTCGCCGCCGGCCTTTCCCTGGGCGCTGCTGGCCGCCTGCACGCTGGGGATGTTCGTGGCCTCGGCCAGCGGCACCACCAGGGCACCCTTCCTCATCGCCATGGCCGAGGATCTTTCCAGCTCCGTCGCCATGGTGGCGAACCTCATGGCGATGACGGCCACGGCCTGGGGCGTGGCCTCGCTGCTCGCGGGTGCCGGGTCGGACCGCTTCGGCCGCCGGCCCTTCCTGGTCGGCGGGCCGCTCTGTCTCGCGCTCAGCATGCTCGGCGTGGCGCTGGCCGGCAGCTATGCCGCCATCGCCGTCTGGGCGACGGCCGCGGGGTTCTGCGCCGGCGCCTTCTCGGGGGTGATGATGGCCGAGGCCTCGGCCAGGGTGGTGGACCGGCAGCGTGGCCGCGCCCTGGGCTGGGTGATGGCCGGGCAATCGCTCTCCCTGCTGGTGGGGGTGCCGATGGGGGCCTTCCTCGGCGCCTTCATCGGCTGGCGCGGGGTGAACCTGGTCATCGCCGGCTTCGCCGTGCTGGCGGCGCTGGGGCTGCTGGCCAGCACGCGGCGGCCGGTCGATCGGCCGCGCGCCCGCGGCGTGGCGCCGGCGAGCTGGAAGGCCGCCCTGTCCGGCCCGGTCCTACGGCTGCTGGCGATGGGGGTGGCCGAGCGGGTCTGCTACGGCCTGACGGTGGTGTATTTCGCCACCTTCCTGCAATCGACCTATGCGCTGTCGGTGGCCGCGGTCGCTTTGCCGCTCGCGGTCTTCGCCGCCGGGAACATCCTCGGCACGATCCTGGGCGGCCAGATGGCCGACCGGCTGCCGAGCCGGATGATGGTCTTCGCCTGCGCCATGTTCGCCTCCAGCGCGGTGGCCCTGCCGCTCTTCGGCTGGCATCCCGGCCTGGCCGGTTCGGTGGCGCTGGGTTTCATTTATGTGTTCATCAACGCCCTGGCGCGGCCCAGCCTGATGGCGGCGCTGGCCAATGTGCCGGATGCGGTGCGCGGCACCGTGCTGGGGCTGAATGTCACCTCGGCCTCCTTTGGCTGGCTGGGGGCGGCGGCGCTGGGCGGCTGGATGCTGGCCGATCATGGGTTCGACGGCTTCGGGCCGCTGGCGGCTGGCGTGGGCGTCCTGGGCGGCATATTGGCGCTGCCGCTGAGGCGGCGGCGATCCGGGGAGGGATGAGCGCTTGCATATCGGCCTGATCGGCGGCATCGGCCCGGCGGCGACGGATCTCTATTACCGGCGCCTCATCGCCCGGGCTTCGGCACGTGGCGCGGCGCTCGATCTCACCATGGTGCATGCCGATGCGGCGACCCTGCTGGCCCATCTCGCGGCCAATGATGTGCAGGCGCAGCTTGCGATCTACCTGCGGCTGACCGCGCGGCTGGCGGCAGCCGGGGCGGGCTGCGTGGTCGTCACCTCGATTGCCGGGCATTTCTGCATCCAGGCCGTCAAGGCGGCCTCGCCGCTTCCTGTCATCGACATGGTCGAGGCGGTGGGGGCGGCCGCGGCACGGCGTGGCCTGCGGCGGCTGGGCATCCTGGGCACGCGCACGGGCATGGAATCGCGCTTCTATGGCGGCATCCCGGGCATCGCCATCATCCCGCCCGCGGGCGCCGCGCTGGATGCGGTGCATGAGGCCTATGTTGCGATGGCGGCCTCCGGCGTGGTGACGGCGCAGCAGCGCGCGGTGTTCAAAACCGCCGGCCACGGCCTGCTGGCGGGGCAGAGCGCGGAGGCCATCATGCTCGGCGGTACCGATCTGGCCCTGGCCTTTGACACGGCGAACCCGCCTTTCCCGCTGGTTGATTGCCTGGACATCCATGTCGATGCCATCGCCGGCCTGGCCTGGGCCTGACCGGCGGCAAAACAACTGCTTTTTCGTACGATTGCCTCCAGGCCGGGCAGCCGTGTCGCGAATGTGGCGGCGATGAACGATTGCCGCATTGATCCCCATGCATGGCTGGGCCAACATTGGCGCATCGGTAAGCCCCGGCATTCAAAGGGGCGAGGCGCCGTTGAAACATTTTGGGAGACAACCACGTGGAGATTTTCAAGCTGCGTCAGCTGGCAGGTGGCCTGCTGGGTGCCGCCATGCTGGCATGGGCCGCACCGGCCATGGCCCAGGCACCGGCCGCGAGTTCGGGCGGCGGCATCAACATGATCGAGACGATCCGCGCCCGCGGCCAGTTGCTCTGCGGCGTGAACACCGGCCTGGCCGGCTTCGCCCAGCCCAACAGCCAGGGCGTCTGGGTCGGCTTCGACGTCGATTACTGCCGCGCGGTGGCCATCGCCATCTTCGGCACCGACCAGAACCGGGTGCGCTACGTGCCCACCACCGCCCAGGTGCGTTTCACCGCGCTGCAATCCGGCGAGGTCGATCTGCTCAGCCGCAACACGACCTGGACCTTGAGCCGCGACACCTCGCTCGGCCTCGATTTCACCGGCATCAATTTCTACGACGGTCAGGGCTTCATGGTGAAGCGCAGCCTCGGCGTCACAGGCGCGCGGCAGCTCGATGGCGCCACCATCTGCGTGCAGCCCGGCACCACGACCGAGCAGAACCTGGCCGACTGGGCCCGCGGCGCGCGCGTCACCATCCGCCCGGTGGTGATCGAGCGGCTGGAGGACAATGTCGCGGCCTATCTCGCCGGTCGCTGCGATGCCTATACCACCGATGTCTCGGGCCTGGCCGCCATCCGCTCGGCGCAGCAGGTGCCCAATGACCACGTCATCCTGCCCGACGTGATCAGCAAGGAGCCGCTGGGTCCCCTGGTGCGGCACGGTGATCAGCGCTTTGCGGATCTCGTGCGATGGGTGCATTTCGGCCTCGTCGGCGCCGAGGAATTCGGCATCACCGCCGCCAATGCCGCGGGCCTGGCCACCACCGACAACCGGCCGGAGGTGCAGCGCATCCTCGGCCGCACCGGCGGCCTCGGGCAGATGATGGGGGTGGACAATGGCTGGATGCTCAACATCATCCGCACCCTGGGCAATTATGGCGAAATCTTCACCCGCAACCTCACCCCCATCGGCCTGCAGCGCGGCCCCAATGCGCTCTGGTCCACGGCCGGTGGCCAGCAATACGCGCCGCCTTTCCGGTGATCTGACGGCCGGGGCCGGGCGGATGCCCGGCCCCCAAAGACTTGGTCAGGGCGCGCACCGCCCGGCCGCATGAGAGAGAAGGACCCCCCGGGATGAGCGATACCGCGATCGATCCTCGCTACGCCACAAAACCGCCCAAACGGCCCTTGCGCCTGAGCTGGGGCGATGAGCGGGTGCGCGGCATCGTCTACCAGATCGTGGTCGTGGGCATCGTGGGCGCCATCGCCTATTGGCTCTATTCCAACACGGTGCACAATCTCGAGGTCCGGCGCATCGCCACCGGCTGGGGGTTTCTCAACCGCGAGGCTGGGCTGCCGATCGCCGAATACCTCATCCCCTATGACCCGACCGACACCTATCTGCGCGCCCTGCAGGTGGGCGTGCTGAACACGCTCAAGGTCGCCATCATCGGCATCATCCTGGCCACGATCCTCGGCACGCTGCTGGGCGTGCTGAAGCTGTCGAAGAACTGGTTGGTCAGCAAGGTCGTCACCGTCTATATCGAGATCGTCCGCGACCTGCCGCTGCTGCTGCAACTGCTGTTCTGGTACGCGCTGCTGCAGGGCCTGCCCGGACCGCGCCAGGCGATCAACCCGGCGACCGGCGTGTTCCTCTCCAACCGTGGCCTGAAGTTGCCCTTCTTCGAATGGGAGGGCCCGCACAGCTGGGCGCTGCTGTTGGTGGTGCTCGGTGCGGTGGGGACCTATTTCTTCCACAAGGCGGCGCGGGCGAAGCAGATGGCCGATGGCCAGCCCCGCGCGGTCTGGCCGGCGGCCCTGACGATGATGCTGGTGGTGCCGCTGGGCGCCTGGTATTTCATGGGTGCGCCCTTCACCCCCGATATCCCTGCCTTGCGCGGCTTCAATTTCACCGGCGGGCTCACCGTCAGCCCGGAATTCTTCGCACTCCTGCTGGGCCTGACGCTCTACACCGCGGGCTTCATCGCCGAGATCGTGCGCGCCGGCATCCTCTCGGTGAACCAGGGACAATGGGAGGCGGCCGAGGCGCTGGGCCTGCCGCGCGGGCGGGTGATGAACCTCGTCGTCCTGCCGCAGGCGCTCAGGATGATCATCCCGCCGATGACCAGCCAATTCCTCAATATCACCAAGAACTCCTCGCTGGCGGTGGCCATCGGCTACCAGGACATCGTCTCCATCGCCAACACCACGCTGAACCAGACGGGCCAGGCGATCGAGGGCATTGCGATCATCATGCTGGTCTATCTGACCATCAGTTTGAGCATTTCGCTGTTTATGAATTGGTATAATTCTAAGATAGCCCTGGTGGAGCGCTGAACCATGAGCATCACCACAGACACCATGCCGGTGCCCGCCCCCGCACGCCTCGCCCCCGCCCTGTCGGTCGGCTGGGTGGGCTGGGCGCGGACCAATCTGTTCAGCTCCTGGGTGAACAGCCTGGTCACCATCGCGCTGGCCTATTTCATCGTGAAATATACCATCGGCTTCATCGACTGGGCCTTCCTCAACGCCATCTGGAGCGTGCCCAACGACGCCGCCGGCCGGCCCGACACCTCCTCCTGCCGCGACCTCAAGGGCCTCGGCGCCTGCTGGGCGGTGATCAACGAAAAGCATCGCTTCATGCTCTTCGGCACCTACCCCTATGAGGAGCATTGGCGCCCGGCGCTGGTCTGCCTGCTCTTCATCGGCCTCTACATCGTCTCGGCCATGCGTCGCTTCTGGCGCAAGGAGCTGGTGCTGATCTGGGCCGCCACGCTGACCGTCATCGCCGTGCTGATGTGGGGCGGCGTGCTGGGCATGGCCTTCGTGCCGCAGGACCGGTGGGGGGGGCTGCCCATCACCCTGATCCTGGCAACCTTCGGTCTTGCCTTCGCCTTCCCGCTTGCCATCCTGGTGGCGCTGGGCCGGCGCTCCAGGCTGCCGGCGATCAAGGCGCTGTGCGTGCTCTATGTCGAGCTCATCCGCGGCGTGCCGCTGATCTCGCTGCTCTTTATGGCCTCGGTGATGTTCCCGCTTTTCCTGCCCGAGGGGATGAACATCGACAAGCTGCTGCGCGCGCAGATCGCCATCATCCTCTTCGCCGGCGCCTATCTGGCCGAGGTGGTGCGTGGCGGGTTGCAGGCGCTCAGCAAGGGCCAGTACGAGGCGGCCGACGCGCTGGGCCTGAGCTATTGGCAAAAGACCGGCTTCATCATCCTGCCGCAGGCGCTGCGCCTGGTGATTCCGCCGCTGGTCAACACGTTCATCGGCTTCTTCAAGGACACCAGCCTGGTGCTGATCATCGGCATCTTCGACCTGCTGACGGCGGGCAAGACCGCCATCATCGAGCCGATGTGGCAGGGCTTCGCGGTCGAGGTCTACATCACCATCGGCCTGATCTACTTCGTCTTCTGCTTCGCCATGAGCAGCTACAGCTCCAAGCTCGAGACCGAACTCAACCGCGGGCGCCGTCGCTGATGCGCACCCCACCCTTTCCCGGAGAAACAGCATGAGCGCCGCCGAACACCTCCATTCCTCCGTGCGGACCGACGTGCCGCCCGCCATTTCGCTGAACGGCGTGAACAAATGGTACGGCGCGCTGCACGTGCTGCGCGACATCAACCTCGAGATCGCGCTCGGCGAACGTGTCGTGGTCTGCGGCCCCTCGGGCTCCGGCAAATCCACCATGATCCGCTGCATCAACCGGCTGGAGGAACACCAGCAGGGCAAGATCATGGTCGATGGCATCGAGCTGTCGGATGATTTGAAGTCGCTCGACGCCATCCGCCGCGAGGTCGGCATGGTGTTCCAGAGCTTCAATCTCTTCCCGCACCTCACCATCCTCGAAAACTGCACCCTCGCGCCGATCTGGGTCCGCAAGATGCCCAAGAAGGAGGCGGAGGAGCTGGCGATGGAGTACCTGACCCGGGTGCGCATCCCCGAGCAGGCGAAGAAATATCCCGGCCAGCTCTCCGGCGGCCAGCAGCAGCGCGTGGCCATCGCCCGGGCGCTGTGCATGAAGCCCAAGATCATGCTCTTCGACGAGCCGACCTCGGCACTCGACCCCGAGATGATCAAGGAGGTGCTGGACACCATGGTGATGCTGGCCGAGACCGGCATGACCATGATCTGCGTGACCCATGAAATGGGTTTCGCCCGCCAGGTGGCCGACCGCGTGGTGTTCATGGATCGCGGCGAGATCGTGGAATCCGGCGAGCCCATCAGCCTCTTCGAGAACCCGCAGACCGAGCGGCTGCAAT
>LNFM01008087.1_pt1 | contig 17302 bp, 19 predicted proteins | sample 596031 | NCBI WGS metagenome assembly LNFM01 (sample SAMN04254537, study PRJNA301005) | activated carbon metagenome | isolation source: dual media filters at the Ann Arbor, Michigan drinking water treatment plant | place: USA: Ann Arbor | reverse complement strand
GCCCCAGCGTGATTTGGTTCATGCCCCTATCTTCTCCTCACTTCACGCCGTTTGCCAGTTCAACGGGAGGGAGGTTTTGCAGACCTTCCCTAGCACCACAGCAAAACCTACCGGCCAAGTCTTCAGGAGGCGTACCAGCAGTGGCGTCAAGAGGTAAAACTGCAGTTCGACCGAAATTGTCCAAAGTGAACCGTTGATCACACCAACGCCGAACCCGCGCAGGAAGTCGGGGTTATAGAACTGGACGAAGCTCGATTGCGCCACCAGCCAGACCAGAAACTTCGACGAAAACAGGAACGATGGCTCCAGCACGCCCGTAGCAAACAGCATCACCGCCGACAGAAGGACAACCGCCCAAAGAGCGGGGAAAACTCGCAAGGCTCTGTTTCTAAAGAACGCTCGCAATCCCAAGGACTGGGTCCTGAGGTACGCGTTGCTAATCAGGAGCCCGCTGATGAAGAAGAACACCGGTACCCCGGGGATCGCCTTGACCAACTCGACGAGGGGGCCAGCGTAGTTCAGGTGGTTGAGCGAATGAACCAGTAGCACTTGACCCGCGGCCAACAGACGAAGCAGATTGAACTGGTTGGCCCCGATGGCCTGAAGTTGCAGAGGGTTCATGGGGCGGGAGTCATAGCAATCTTGATGCGGGGAACGCGGCGCTGACTATCTGTTGAAGAAGATGCGAGTAGCGCTCGTCGTCACGCTGTTGGGATGGCGGAGTTTTGAATACGCCCATGGATCTGGTAATCCAGTGTTCAATGTCTATCTCTTTAGCGTCAACAAGCTCAACAATGCCCGCAGCTTTGTAGCTAGCGTAGTAGCCTGACCACATTCCGCTGTCTCGCAATTCCGGATCCAGCATAGCCGACCGGATCCCCAGCTTTGCAGCTTCGATACACGAGGAGCTGTTCCAGGAGATGTGCAGGTCCGTCATGCGCAGCACCGCTGGCAGCGGTGCCTCGGTGGCGGCCTTCCAGTCGACATGACCTTTCAGCTCGCGTTCAAAGAAGCTTGGGAAACGCTCGCCCTCTTGCGTGGCAAAGCCATGGATCTGGTTGGGGTGCAGGCGCATCATCCAGCGGTACTGGGTGGAGGTCTGCCGAATAACGTTGCACAGGGCTTCGCTGACGAAGCCGTTCGATATGTTGAATGAGCCCCACGACAGTGTCACGAGGATGGCGGGCTTCGATGCGTCATCCGGGGACGCTGCCTCGAAGCGTGCCATCGCTTGGTTGACCAATTCATCGTCTGATGCCGCCTTGATGAACCGGCTCAGCCAGCGGTTGCCAATGACATGAGTCACAGGTCCTTTGTGCTGAGCCCAGCCATTGATCACATCTGCGCTTTCCTGATCCCACACCAGGAAGGCCGAGGGGAGTTGTTCTGGTGGATCGTCTCGACGAAACGATGACCCGTACCACGGATGGGACTGACCGATCACACCGTGCTGGACATCGGCGACCCAGACACCCAGTTCATGGCATGCACTGCACATTTCCCGCGAAGGCTGAATGGCAAATGCGAATCGAGCGCCGGTCGCAAGAAGGATGTCGCGCCACACAGCGCGCTCTTGGCGGGAAAAGGGATACCGTTTGCTGTTGAGAAGTCCCTTGAGCCTTTTCCCGATCAGGGCGCGGGCAAAGGCGCCTTCGGGGGAGACGACCCTTCCGTAAGCCTTCTCGCCCTTGATCTCCGAAATGATTCGGGCCACGCTGACGCTTTGCGCACCCATGGCACGCAAGTCGTCTTCAATGGTGTCGATCAGAGGGGCATACCACCGCCCTTCATGCAGATAGCTGCGATCCGTGTCGTGTGCGACGGTGAGCACCGGGACCCTAGGGTACTGTGAGTAGTCTACTCGCCAGACATCGCGGAGGATCTTCTTAATCAGCTTGCGATCCATCAAGCGATCGCCCCGCAGATTAAAAGGATCAGACAGGCCAGCGCAGCGCCTTCCCAGCGCAGTTCGGTACCCCATTGTCCGTAGGCGACCCGCCAGACGGCCAACGAACGGATGCCCATCATCAATGCATAGCCCATGTATAGCCCCAGAACACCCAGCAGATGCATGGCCGTGGCCCATGCGACAACGCCCAACGCAGTTGACCAACTCAACACCTGCATCAATGAATCGCCCGCACCGTGCACAACGAACAGATTCTGTGCGTGCCACCACGGTATCGAGAGCGCATAGCCGGCAAACAACCAAAGCAGGCCATAGCGGATCGCAGCGTAGCTGGAGAGGTTGCCGCCACCCAGTTCGAGTGCCATCGGCAGAGCAGAAAACAGGACCGTCGCTACCGCGCTCACCACCAGTCCCAGTAGCAGGTAGTAGCGTCGACACTGAACCTCCACCTCAGCGGCGGGGGATGACCGGATCAGGTCGTAGTGACGGGGGCTCCAGACTTGGTTCATGGCATTCACCGCGATCTGCACGACAGAGGCGAGCGTGAATGCCAGGGTGTACTGCGCCACGATTTCGCTCGAAAACCATTGGTCGACTATCCAGAGATTGCCGTAGCCGCTCACCCACATCATCACGCCCACTATCAGGTATGGAACGTTTCGCCGGAAACTTTGCCCCAATGGCCGTCGTCCGGAAGGTGCAGGGCAGGTTTGCAGCCGCCCCTGCGCCGCGCACAGTGCCAGGCCGGCGCCAATGGCGTAACCCAAAAAGAATGCGTCATTGTCGGGGCGCCAGACCACAGCCACCCAAGCACCCACCGCTCCTGCGGTGGGCACTCCTGCACCCAGGATCAATGAGGTCCCATGGTCATGATCCAGTCGGGCCAGACCGGCCCGCAACATGGCAAAGGCTGTGATCCCGCCTCCTGCGAGGGACCAGAGTGACTCATGGAGCGAGCTCGATGAGCGCGACGGCACGACGGCCATGGCTGTGATCGCTACAAAGGCCAACCCCAACGTCTGGGCGACAAAGAGGCCTCTTGGTAGCCCACGCGATCCGGATGCGGCGGGCTCTTTGCCATGCATGTTGTGCCGCTGGGCAACGACTTGTTCGACGATTCCGGCCATGGCGAGTGCAGCGAACCCTGTCTGGACGGCGTACAACAGGCCGAAAGTGGCGTATTGCTCCGTGCTGAGCACGCGCGCGAGCCACAGCATCAGCAACATGATCAGCCCCTTCTGGGCCAGCGATGCACCTGCATACAGCGTGCTGTACATCGCTAAGCGACGGGTAGAGGCCTTGGCCTGCGCGGCAGCGTCGGTCGAGTTATTCACGTGGAACCAGCACTTCCCAGGTGACGGGCGTGTTGGCATCCACGGCGGTGCTTGTTCGGCAACCCAGCACCCGTTCCAGCATCTTGGGTGCAAGGCCGAACCCTGGCCTGACACTGCGAACTGCATCTGGGGTCACCACGGCGCCTGCTGCTAGGTTCTTGACGAAGTACAGGGATCGTCGGAACTGTGCATTGCCCTGCTCGCTGGATTTGCGTCCATAGTCCACCTGTCCCAAGGCCTGCCATGCAGTCCTGGCGTCGCGGCACAGGGCTGACATCTCAGTCGGTTGCAGCGAGAAACTGTCGTCTGGGCCCCCACCATCACGGTCCAGGGTGAAATGTTTCTCTATCAGCGAGGCACCCATGGCGATGCTGGCAATTGCAATGGTGTTGTCCAGTGTGTGATCCGACAGGCCAGTCACCAGCCCAAACCGGTTGATCAGGTCCGGAAGGGTTCTCAGGTTGTAGTCTTCGGCGGGGGCCGGATAGCCGCTGACGCAGTGCAGTATGGCGAGCTCCCGGCAGCCACCGGATCGAGCCGACTCGATGGCCTCGCCGATCTCGTCTGCGTCGGCCATGCCGGTTGAGATGATCATGGGTTTGCCGGTCTGTGCGACATACTTGATCAATGGCAGATCCACTGCTTCAAACGACGCGATTTTATAGGCGGGCGCATCGAGTTGCTCCAGCAGATCGACTGCCGTGGTGTCGAACGGCGAACTGAAGATGGTGATGCCTATCTTGGCTGCATGGGCAAACAGCACCTCATGCCATTCCCAGGGCATGTGAGCCTCTTCATAGAGTTCGTAGAGAGTCCGGCCGTTCCAGAGCCCACCCTTGATCTGGAAGTCAGGGGTACTAGCGTTCAGCGTGATGGTGTCAGGCCGATAGGTCTGGAGCTTTACAGCATCGGCACCGCAGGCCTTGGCGGCCTCGACGATCTGCAATGCAGTTTCTAGCCGACCGTTGTGGTTGGCCGAAAGTTCGGCAATCACATAGGGCGGGTGGGCTGCACCAATGGCGCGACCAGCAATATGGACTACGGAAGAAGAACTCATGACGGATGCCTGCTAGTTGCGTTCGGGCCACTCGTGTCTCAGCAGGCCGAAGCAGCACACATCAACATGTCGTGTTCCATTGAAGAAATGTTCGCGCAGCGTGCCCTCGTGCCTAAAGCCGAGCTTGAGGTGCATACCGATGGACCGGTCGTTACTGGCCAGTGTGAGGCCGATCAGACGATGCCAGCGCAGCGAGCGCAAGGCGTAGTTGATGGCCGCTACCCCGAGCGACGATCCGGTTCCCTTGGGCGAATGCGGTGCCGTATAGAACCCCCACTCGCCCACGCTCTGCCCGGGCTTCTCAGTCAGACTCGCGAAGCCCAGCGGTACGTCGCCTTCCTCGTAGATCAGCAGGTGGTCTTGGACAGACTGCTGCTTGCGGTCAAACCAGGCCTGATGATCGGCCGGCTGGATCACGCCTTGCGTAAACATGTGCTGTCGCACATCGGGATGGTTGCGCCATTCGAGCACCGTCCCCATGTCTTCTGCCTGCATGGGCCTGATCCGTCCGGTGGTGACGATCATGAAAGCTGCTCCATCGTTTCGACGACGCGTCCGGTGCCGAGGCCGTCGCAAATGGCTGCGGCGCGGGTGCTCAAGTCCAGGAGATAGGTCGGATCCTGCACCTTGTGCCAGGCCCCGAGCAAGTTGGTTGAGATGTCGTTTCCGGTTCCGACCAAGCAGGCGGCACCCGCCAAGGCGAGAGCCTTCGCACCGGGCCACTGGTTGTCGGCAATCACTACCAGCAATGTGGGAAGCCCAACGGCACATCGTTCCCATGCTGACGATCCTGCCGCACCGAAAGCGAGGTCGGCTTTTGCCATCAGAGCAGGCATTTCAGAAGTATCCACATGCACGTTGCAATCGAAGCCCACTCGGGCGGCAAGGTTGCGGATGTGCGCGAGGTGCGGTGCCGATTTTCCCATGACCACGTCGACCTCGAGATCGGCCGATCCGGCTACGCGATCCAAGGCTTTCAGAGAGATGCCCGTGGCGTCACTCGCGTCAACTCCGCCCATGGAGACCAGTATCCGCTGGATATCTCCATTTTGTCGACGCTGAAGGGACTGCGGTCGAACGGCTGCAAAGCTGGTCCGGAGCAGCGCATGCTGAGGGCCGATCAGGTGCCTGCAATTGGTCGGTGTCAGATGGACATAGTCCTTTTTTTGCCGGCCAAGGTTTTGGTCGAGCAGGATGTCGCATTGGTGCGGACGGTCGGCAAGATCGTCCACCACCAGAAGGTGTCGTGCCAAGCTTGCTGCGGCACCTTCCCAGCGACGATCCAGGGCGTAGTGATCCACCACCACCCAGTCAACAAGCGATGTCCCAGCCGCGCGCTGGAACTGCTCGACATCTTCTGCCCAGTCCGCACCCAGCCAATGGGCATACCCGGGCGGGTTGATTTTCGCTTCGGTAGGCTTGTCGCTGGTCCCCCCGCTCAAAAGTTCGACCGGAAACCCGGCTTCTTCCACAGCATCCCCGCGATGCCCAGCGTGTTTACGCATGACAAAACGGCAACGGGCACCTTGACGGGTCAATGCCTGTGCGAGCGTGAGGCATCGCATTACATGGCCGGTGCCGATGGACAGCGACGCATCTGTGCGAAACAAGACACGCATCTGCTCAACCTCTGGCGGTGCCTGAGAAGGCCGTTCGGACTGGAACCTCGGCGCAGGCCAGTGCATCTTTCGCCCCGGAGGGGGTCTGCTCCGTGAAATGAAACATACTGGCAGCGGCGACCGCAGATGCCCCCGCCTGCGTGACAGCAGCCACCATATGGCCGTAGTTGCCAGCCCCGCCGGAGGCGATGACGGGGACATTTACCTGGCGCACAACGCTTTCGATGAGCGCTAGATCATAGCCCTGCAGGGTTCCATCCCGTTCGATCGATGTGATCAGAATCTCGCCTGCCCCACGGTCTTCCAATTCGCGACACCAAGCCGAGACATCGCGGCCAGTATCCTGTTGCCCGGCATGGCTGAAGCAACGCCATCGGCCGTCCCCGTCGCAACGAACGTCAATGCTTGCCACCACGCATTGGGCGCCATGGCGCTTGGCGATTTCGGTGACCAAGCCTGGGTTGTCATATGTTGCTGTGTTGATGCTGACCTTGTCCGCGCCCGCCCGAAGCAGGCGTTGAACCTGATCGATACGCGTGATGCCCCCGCCCACAGTCAGTGGCACGAAGCAATCCTGACCGAACTCGTCGATGGATTCGAAGTCGGGTTCATCGTCGGACAGGTGGGCCATGATGTCCACCAAGATCAATTCGTCCACTTCACGCTGGTTGTAAACTTTGACCGCTGGCAGCACGGGGCCGACACGTCGCCAACTGTCAAAGCCGACTCCCTTGACCAGTCCGAACCGTTTCCACAGAAGAGTGGGGATGACGCGGACCTTCAGCATGGAGGACCCATGATGAAATTGTGGAGCAAGCGGCCCCCTGCCCGTGAGCTTTTTTCGGGGTGGAACTGGGTACCCCAAACCCGACCGCGGCGCACCACGGCACAGACGGGCGCCCCGTAGTCGGTGGTTGCCAAGACGTCCTGCGCATTGTCGGGGACAAAGGCGTAACTGTGGACGAAGTAGAAATCCGTCCCATCGGGAATGCCATCCAGCAAGGTATCGTTGCCCACTCGGTGAAGGCTGTTCCAGCCGACGTGTGGTACGCGCAGATCGCAACCAAGCGTGCGCAGGTGCTCCACCCTTCCGGGGATTAAACCCAGACCAGGAGCACCGGTGCCATTCTCGGCACCTTCGGCGCTGGCGTCGGCCAGCAATTGCATCCCGACACACACACCGAGAATGGGGCGGTCATATCCCATTACCTCTTGGCGCACCGCATCAATCCATCCGCCTTCTTCAAGTAGCTTGGCACAGTCCCCAAAGTTGCCGACGCCTGGGAGGATCAGGCAGTCGTTGGAATGGAGATCCACCGCCCTTTGCACCAACACGGGCTGCACACGCAACTGCTCCACGGCTCGAAACACGGAGCCCAAGTTGCCCACCCCATAGTCAATTATGCCGACCTTCATCAGAAACTCAGGCGTTGTCGTAGTTGATCTTCGTAAGATTGCCTTGACGGTCCTTGAGCAGGGCGCCGCTCACGTCACGCTTGAAGATTTTCTTGTTGGTGAATTTGTCGCAGATGCGAACGAATTCATCCACGGTCAATTCCAGCGGTCGCAGGATGTCTTCCAGCGGCTTACCCAAGTATTCGGACGGAAAGCGACCGTCCAGGCGCCGCACGGCTTCAAGTCCGTCAAGACGTGTCAGGCGCCCACGGCGGATGTGCAGGCAGGCCAAGTCCGTAGCACGTCCAAACCCGAACTTCAGGAACTTGAAGTAGTCATGAATGCCCGTTTGGTGGTTGTCGAGGTTTTCGTAGTTGACCATTGATCCCTCGACCACCTTGTCGTAGGTCCGGAATCCGTTAGCCTGCGCGATGAGCGTGTTGGAGAGACCGTCCCACGGGACGTAGTGCCCGAGGAACAGGCCGGTCACGCCTACACGTTCCAGTTCCTCGTCGCTGGGATAGGTGTAGTGAATCAAGTGCTTGCGCTCGACCCCCTCCTGTCCGACGAGGTCCGACACACGCATGCCGAGCAACCCGCCAAACTCCTCGAGCCAGCGGCGGTTAAGCACATTGTTGTCGGCGGCGGCAGCTGGTCCGCCGTATTCGTCCTGGGAGTTTTCCCCCCAGACGATCAGCGGCACATTGAACTGAACTGCCGCCCGGACTGGAATCGTGAAGATGCCCACATGCTCCGGCCACGAGATGTCGCCGACTTGGGTCAGGCCGATGCGGTTGAGGTTGGCCCGGACGAGGGGATTGGGACTGACCTCAATGTGGTCAACGCCTAGACGCTTTAGGTTTTCAATGTTCTGCCGCCCCAAACGCGAGAGATCGCACGTGGTCGATGTCACACAGAGTGGATTAAGTCCGAGTTGCAGCATACGCACCACTTGGTACGTGCTGTCCTTCCCGCCGCTGACGGGAACAATACAATCCCAGCTCGAGCCATCCCGATGCCGGTACTTCTCTAGCACTTTGAGCAGTTCCTGGTAGCGAGCATCCCAGTCAATTTCCTTTCGACGCTCGTAGCTGCGACATGCGTTGCACACACCATGTTCATCAAGGTGAAGGTCCGGTTTGGTATCCGGCATCACACACCGTTTGCAGTAGGTCAACATAGTTGGTGCTTTCTCAGTAGGGGTCAGTTTCTCTTCAGCAGGAACCAGGTGATGTCGTCCTGCGGATAGTTCGGGTCGCGACGGTAGGCAAAGCCATAGTCAGCGAGCGCTATGGACGGATGCCGCTCGATAATCTCACCAGCGAAATCGCGTTTGAAGAGTCGGTCGTTGTGGCCCCGGTACGGGATGGCCACTGGTGAAGGGTTGTAGTACTCCGCGATCAGCAGGTACTTGGAGCAGCTGCCGACAAGCTTGTCGTATACCGTCGGAAGCTCCTGGGGGTTGATGTGTATCAGGACGCCCTTGATCAGAGCTAGGTCCCAGTCCCGTGATGGCGCGAAGTCGAGTATCGACTGGTTGTGCACATGTTCGGAGGGGATGACCTTTGCTAATTGGCGGGCCGCCTCGTTGTTGATCTCTACGCCGTGTGCCTCGATGCCTGGCCGCAAGAGCTGAAGCGCCTTGAGGTTCATGCCGATGTTGGCGCCGAACTCGATGCAGCTCTTGATCCCTTGCGCGCCGCGAAGTGCCTTGGCAAAGAAGTCCAAGTTGGACGCTAGCAGGGCATCGCCCTGATTTCGCTGGATGTAGTCGTTACCGAAATCACCGGCCCAGAAGGCCTCCTGTTCTGTCTTGTAGGTCATTACTTTGGCTCCACGGATTGAGTGTGATCGGATTGGGCGGTTTTCTGCAGTATGTGCTGGTTGATCGACATCCATTCGGGGTGCATTTCCATCAACCTCAACACATCATTCATTTCAAAATTCGGCTGGGTCTGGTGCAGCGCATTGAAGATGCGCTGCACGAGCTCATAGTCTTCGACCGTGTCGACGGTCCAGCGGTGCTGGCTGAGGTCCGGATGACAGGGAATGTTGTGCAGGCAGTACCGTTCAGGCCGCCAGTACAGGAAGGGTGTTACGTGTTCGCGCTCAGCCGCTTGCCGGGCTTCGGCATGCGCTTGCTGCAGCACTTCGTTAGAGAAGACTTCTACCGCCATGCCGTAGGGCCAAGTGGGAGGCAGCATGTTGGATAGGTAGTCCACCCGCGCGGATCTAAAGGCCTCCACCATCCTGTCGACCATCGCGGGGTCTATCAGAGGACAGTCCGATGTGATGCGCACAACCGTGTCGGCCTCGTACCGTGTTGCCGCCTCCGCGTAGCGCGATAGCACGTCGTTCTCGCTGCCCCGGTAGTACTTCAAGTTGATTGTGACGCACAGTGCTGCTATGGCGTCGTCTGCCGTATTGGTGGTGGTAGCCACCACGATGTCGTCTGCGAGCTTGATTCTGCGCAAGCGCTCGATGAGGCGCACCAACATGGGCTGTCCTGCCAGCGGAAGCAATACCTTACCAGGCAGGCGGGTCGAGGTCATGCGCGCTTGCACGATGATGAGGGTCTTCATGCTTGCAAAGCGCTACTCAACGCGGCGACGACCCGATCTTGCTGTGCATCACTGAGGGCGGGATAGAGCGGGATCGATAAGGCTCGGGCACTATAGGTCTCTGCGGCGGGGAACTGACCACGCCAGAACCCTCTCGCCCGGTAATAGGGCTGCAGGTGTATGGGCCAGTAATGCACATTCGCACCTATTCCCGCGTTACGCAACCTTGCGTACACGGAGGACCTGTCGGCCACCCCTTCCCCCGGGATGATTTCGATTACGTATAGATGCCATGAAGATCGCCCCATCACTCCCGGCGCTGGCGTGTGCGCGGGCAACCTGAGTGGTAGCGACGAAAGGTGTTCGTCGTAACGCGCAACTCGGCGCTCTCGAGCTTCGTGGAAGGCTGGCAACCTGAGCAGCTGAGAGTCACCGAGTGCTGCATGAATGTCTGTGAGGCGGTAGTTGTATCCCAGGGACTGTTGCTCGTAATACCAGGCCCCCATCGACGCGTTGGCGAACTGCATGACGTCCGTGTTGCGGGTGATGCCGTGTGACCTGAGCAACTGGATCTTGTGGGCGAGCGCTTCATCTTGAGTGGTGACCATGCCGCCTTCTCCGGTCGTCACGATTTTGACGGGATGAAAGCTGAAGACGCTTGCATCGGCAAAGCGGCTACCGATGGGGTGACCATCGTACGTCGCGCCAACGGCGTGAGAGGCGTCTTCTAGAATCTTGAAGCCGAAGCGGTCTGCCAGCTGGCGCATAGGTGCGAGGTCGCACGGCAGCCCGGCAAAATGGACGGGGATGAAGACAGAGGGTAGTTTGCCCTGCTTGTCTGCAAGCTCAAGTTTTTCGGTTAAGGCCGCCAAGCTGACGTTTCTGGTGTGAGGATCGATGTCGACAAAGTCCACATCTGCTCCGCAGTAGAGTGCGCAGTTGGCTGACGCCACGAAACTGTTCGTACTGGTCCAGACTTTCTGACCTGGGCCAACACCCAGAGCTAAACAGGCCAAGTGCAAGCCCGCAGTGGCATTGGAGACGGCTACCGCATGGGCAACGTTGTGGCGCTCGGCAAATGCCGATTCGAAGCGCGGAACTGCCGGACCCTGCGTCAGCCAGCCTGAAGTAAGCACATCTTGAACAGCTTGCAGGTCGGATGCGTCGATGTCTTGGGTCGCGTAGGGAATGTATTCCATGAATTGTTCGCGTTCTAGCTTCAGATTTTCCCGATCTTGTCCTGATGCCTGGCTATCCACAACCGTAGAACGTCAATATCCATCCATTCCGTATTGGTGTCGCTGGAGTAGGTAAAGCCTTCGGGCACGCGTTCCCCATCCTTGATTCGCTTGAAATCTTCGTGCCACGCATGAATGGCTGGAAGAATCTTGAAGTGCTCCGGATACTCGTACGTGTACAGGGCATCTTCTTGGCTGATCATCTGTTCATGCAGCTTTTCGCCTGGGCGTATGCCGACAATGTCATGCCAGGCTGCTGAGTTGACCGCTCGGGCAATATCAGTCACCCGCATGGATGGAATCTTTTTGACGTAGATTTCTCCGCCTTCCATGTCTTCAAACGCGTGCCAGACCAGCTCAACGCCCTGTTCCAGGGTGATCATAAATCGCGTCATTCGTTCGTCCGTGATCGGAAGACTTTCTTTCGCCAACTGTGTGAGGAAAAAGGGAATGACTGAACCGCGCGAGCCCATAACATTGCCATAACGCACCACCGAAAACTTGCAGCCGGTTGCCCCTGCATAGGAATTCCCTGCGACGAATAACTTGTCAGAGGCAAGTTTGGTGGCCCCATAAAGATTGACGGGGCTGCTGGCCTTGTCTGTCGACAAGGCCACCACGCTCTTTACCTTCTTGTCGATGCAAGCATCGATGAGGTTCATCGCACCATTGATGTTGGTCTTTACGCACTCAAATGGGTTGTACTCCGCCGTTGGAACAATCTTCGTGGCTGCTGCATGAACGACATGGTCCACGCCATCCAAGGCTCGATACAGCCTCTCACGGTCTCTCACATCACCGATGAAGAATCGCACCCGCTCGTCGTGCTGAAACAACTTGGCCATCTCCCATTGCTTCATCTCGTCACGGGAGTAGATGATGATTTTTTTCGGTTGATACTTCGCAAGAGTCATGGGCACGAAGCTATGGCCGAATGAGCCAGTGCCGCCAGTGATAAGAATCGTTTGTTGGGATAGCATTTGGAATCGGTTAAGTCGTTGAGCTTATGTGGGTATCACTATTTGGGAAGTGCATCAAAGGCAATTCCTTTGCGGTCTTTCTCAGACACGAGTAGGCATTCACTGGGCATTGGCCATGGAATTCCCAGCGTGATGTCGTTCCAAGCGATGCAGACCTCGTCGACCGGGGAGTAGTATGCGGTCGTCTTGTAGAGGAAATCGGCGCGGTCGCTCAGTGTGATGAACCCGTGCGCGAATCCAGGAGGAATCCAGAGCTGGCGGTTGTTGTCAGCGGAGAGTTCCACCCCGACCCATTGACCAAATGTCGAGGAAGGCCAGCGAATGTCCACGGCAACGTCAAATACTGCTCCCGAAACTACGCGCACGAGCTTACCTTGTTCATTCGGCGGCACTTGGTAGTGCAGCCCACGCAGCACTCCCTTGGCACTGCGGCTGTGGTTGTCCTGCACAAAGTTAACGTCCAGACCAGTAGCCTCATTGAAGGCCTTCTGGTTGAAGCTCTCGAAGAAGAAGCCGCGCTCGTCACCGAACACCTTGGGTTCGATGATCAACACGTCAGGGATGGCGGTAGGAGTGACTTTCATCGGGGTACCAATTCCTTCAAGAGACGAACCAGATACTGACCGTAGCCGTTCTTGAGCATGGGTTGGGCCAGGGCTTCTAGCTGTGCGCTGTCGATCCAGCCTTGACGCCATGAGATTTCTTCAGGGCAGGCAATCTTCAATCCCTGGCGGTGCTCCAGCGTGGCAATGAACTGGCTGGCTTCCAGCAGGCTGTCGTGTGTGCCGGTGTCGAGCCACGCGTATCCGCGCTGCATGATCTGTACGTTGAGTTTTCCCAAGTCCAGATAGGCCTGGTTCACGGCGGTGATTTCCAGTTCGCCGCGCGCGCTGGGCTTCACGGCTTTGGCAATGTCCACCACTTGCTGGTCGTAGAAGTACAGGCCGGTCACCGCGTAGTTGCTTTGCGGCTTGGCGGGTTTTTCTTCGATGCTGCGGGCCTTGCCTTGGACATCGAACGCCACCACGCCGTAGCGCTCGGGGTCGTTCACGTGGTACGCGAACACGGTGGCACCGCTGGTCTGCTTGTCTGCGTCGGCCAGCAGCGTGGTGAAGTCGTGGCCGTAGTAGATGTTGTCGCCGAGCACGAGGGCGCTGGGGCTGTTGCCCAAAAAGTCGGCGCCGATGATGAAGGCTTGGGCTAAGCCGTCGGGGCTGGGTTGCACTGCGTACTGCAGGTTCATGCCCCAGGCGCTGCCGTCGCCCAGCAATTGCTGGAAGCGTGGCGTGTCCTGCGGGGTGCTGATGACGAGCACGTCGCGGACGCCTGCGAGCATCAACGTGGTCAGCGGGTAATAGATCATCGGCTTGTCGTACACCGGCAGCAGCTGTTTGCTGATGGCCAGCGTGGCCGGGTGCAAGCGGGTGCCGGAACCGCCGGCCAGGATGATGCCTTTGCGTTGCGTCATGCGTCTTATCTCACAGAATTTCGGCGAGCATACGTCGCACGCCGTGTTGCCACTCGGGAAGGTTCAGACCGAAAGTGCTGCGCAAGTGTGAAGTGTCCAGGCGCGAATTCAGGGGCCGGCAAGCCGGTGTCGGGAAGGCGCTGGTGGGTACGGTAGCCACTTCATGCGCCTTGATCGCCAGATCGGGCTTGAGCTCGCGGGCCGTCTCCAGCACGAAGCGGGCGTAGCGGTTCCAGGTGGTTTGGCCTGCAGCCGCCAGGTGGTAGATCCCACAGCACGAAGCATCGCGCAAGGCCTGTCGGATCGCATGCGCCGTCACGTCGGCGATCAGTTCGGCGCCGGTGGGGGCGCCCCACTGGTCGTCGATCACGGTGAGCCGCTCGCGTTCCTTGGCCAGGCGCAGCATGGTGCGGGCGAAGTTGCCGCCGCGCGCCGCGTACACCCAGCTGGTGCGCAGGATCAGGTGGCGCGCGCCGGCGTCGATGATGGCCTGCTCGCCCTCAAGCTTGCTCTGTCCGTACACGCCCAACGGCCCTGTGGCCGAGTCCTCGCGCCAGGGTGTGCTGCCGCTGCCGTCGAACACATAATCGGTGGAGTAGTGCACCAGCAGCGCATCCATCTCGCGCGCGGCCTCGGCCAGCGCGCCGGGAGCCACGGCATTGACCGTGCGCGCCAGATCGGCTTCGCTCTCAGCCTTGTCGACTGCGGTGTAGGCCGCAGCGTTGACGATGACGGCCGGCCGCAGGCGCCGCACCGTCTCGCGCAGGCCGTCCGGGTTCGTGAGATCGCCGCAGCCGCCGTCGGCCGCTGTGCTGTGTCGGTCCAGCGCCACCAGCTCGCCCAACGTAGCCAAGCTTCGCTGCAGCTCCCAGCCCGCCTGACCGTTCTTGCCCAGCAACAGGATGAGGCTTGCGGGCTCAGACTTATCGCGCAAGGCCATACCGTCGCTTCAAGGCGTGAAGTCTCTGTTCGTTCTGCAGCGACGTACCTGAAGCGCGCCACGATTGCCGGACAAAGACGACGATCAGAAGCAGAAACCCCATGCCGGTGGCGCTCAAAAGGGCGATGATCGTCTTTCTCGGAGAAGACGGTTTTGAGGGCAACGTGGGCTTCTGCACCACGGCGTCTTCCGTGATGCCCTCCAACTGGGCATCGATTTCCTTGAAGCGACGGTGCATCTCGACCAGACTGGATGAAATCAGCGCGTGGGTATTGGCCAGATCACTCAAATCCGGCGTAGCACTGTTGCGTTCGATCAAGGCCTGAACTTTCTGCTCGGTCAGTTCCAAACCGGTGATTTGCTGTTCGAGAAGGGCGCGCTCGGCCGTTAGGCGCTTGAGCACGGACGACTTGGGACGGGATTCTGCGTAGGTGCGCTCAAGGATGGCTGTCGCAAGGTACTGCGACGCGCTGGGGGAGGTCGAGCTCACCCTGAGCGTGACCAGGTTGTCGCTTGCGCCGACTTGAGTCCTTACGCTGGCGTTCAACGGATGCTGGTCTTGCGCTGCGGAGCCGCTCGCGGAAGCGCCTTTTTCCTTGAGCGCGCGCTGCGCCCCCTCCAAAAAGGAAGATGTGGCCATCTTGGTGGCCGCTGCGTTGGCGAACGCGTGGGTCAACGCTGTAGGGTTCAGCATTACCGTGTCCTTTCCTGCGGGAATGGAGGCAGGAGGGGTCGGTTGCAAGATGGCGACGCTTTCATAGGTGCGGGGAAGGAGAGATGCCAAGCCGTATGCGATCAAACCCACCACGACAGGTCCCAGCAGCAGAAGCCAGATGTTTTCCGCGATGGTCAAAGCCAAGTCCATCATGCCAATAGGATCGTCGGTCCCAATAACCTCCGATGTCGCTCGATTCTCCAAGCCTCTTCTCCCTGTTTTGTGTTGTTTGTTGATTAGCAGCAATCCAATACCGCTACGACTTATGTAGCGGTTTCGTACTGCGCCTGCACCCACTGCCGGTACGAGCCGCTCTGCACGTTCGCCACCCACTCAGGGTGGTCCAGGTACCACTGCACGGTCTTGCGGATGCCGCTCTCAAACGTCTCGGCGGGCTTCCAGCCGAGTTCTTGTTCGATCTTGCGTGCGTCGATCGCGTAGCGGCGGTCGTGGCCGGGGCGGTCCTTCACGTAGCTGATCTGGCTGGCGTAGGGCTGGCCGTCGCTGCGTGGGCGCAACTCATCCAGCAGCGCGCAGACGGTGCGCACGATCTCGAGGTTGGGCTTCTCGTTCCAGCCGCCCACGTTGTAGGTTTCGCCCAGCCGGCCGCCATCGAGCACGCGGCGGATCGCGCTGCAGTGGTCTTTCACATAGAGCCAGTCGCGCACCTGCATCCCGTCGCCGTACACCGGCAGGGGTTTGCCAGCGAGCGCGTTGACGATCATCAGCGGGATCAGCTTCTCGGGGATGGTGAGCACCGGCAGGCCGTGGGTGTGGTGCCAGGCGCGCACCAGGTGGTCGCTGGCGGCCTTGCTGGCCGAGTAGGGGCTGTTGGGCTCGAAGCCGTGGGTTTCGGTGAACGCGGGCGCGTCGGGTGCCAGGCTGCCGTAGACCTCGTCGGTGCTCACGTGCAGGAAGCGGAACGCAGACTTCTCGTCGGCGGCAAGACCGGACCAATGCGCGCGCACCGCTTCCAGCAGGCGGAAGGTGCCGACGATGTTGGTCTGGATGAAATCCTCCGCGCCGTGAATGGAGCGGTCCACGTGGCTCTCGGCGGCGAAGTTGATGACCGCGCGCGGCCGGTGTTCGGCCAGCAGGCGGGCCACCAGCGCGCCATCGCCGATGTCGCCTTGCACGAACACATGGCGCGCGTCGCCCTGCAGGCTGGCGAGATTCTCCAGGTTGCCCGCGTAGGTGAGCTTGTCGAGGTTGATGACGGGTTCTTCCGACTGGGCCAGCCAGTCGAGCACGAAGTTGCCGCCAATGAAGCCAGCGCCGCCGGTGATCAGAATCATGAAACGTCCCTAAAGGTGGCTGTCTTGGGGCAGCAGCACGCTGCCATGGACCACGCATTATCTTCATCAAACCGCTGTTGCCAGCGGACACACCCGACGGATCAATGTCCGTGTGAAACCGATTCGCCGGCCTTCAGGCGGTAAACCGTGCCGCAATAAGGACATTTGGCCTCACCGCTGTGACCCACGTCCAGGTACACCTTGGGGTGGCTGTTCCAGAGCTTCATGTCGGCCAGCTTGTTCGGGCAGAACACGCCGCCCTGGGCGTTGAGGTCGCTGGCCTGGAGTTCGATGGCTGGGGTGCTCATGGTGTTCAGACCTTCGTGAGCCAGTGGGCGTACTTGGGATTGCGGCCGTTGACGATGTCGAAGAACGCGCTCTGGATCTTCTCGGTGATGGGGCCGCGGGTGCCCACATAGTCGCCCTTGCCCATCTCGATGCGGTCGAGTTCGCGGATGGGGGTCACTTCGGCGGCGGTGCCGGTGAAGAAGGCCTCGTCGGCGATGTAGACCTCGTCGCGCGTGATGCGCTTCTGGATGATCTCGATACCCAGGTCCTTGGCGATGTGGAAGACGGTGTTGCGCGTGATGCCGTTGAGCGCGCCGGCCGAGAGGTCGGGCGTGTAGATCACACCGTTTTTCACCACGAAGATGTTTTCGCCAGCGCCTTCGGACACAAAGCCCGAGGCATCGAGCAACAGCGCTTCGTCGTAACCCTCGTCGGTCACTTCCATGTTGGCCAGGATGCTGTTGGTGTAGTTGCTCACCGCCTTGGCCTGCGTCATGGTGATG
>LNFM01007377.1_pt1 | contig 17305 bp, 15 predicted proteins | sample 596031 | NCBI WGS metagenome assembly LNFM01 (sample SAMN04254537, study PRJNA301005) | activated carbon metagenome | isolation source: dual media filters at the Ann Arbor, Michigan drinking water treatment plant | place: USA: Ann Arbor | reverse complement strand
CGAGCGCACCGGTCTTCCTGCCCTTGCATGCCGGCGTTCGCTTTCGGATCGGCGGCAAGGCCGTGATCGTGAACAGCGTCGTCTCGCCCCTCCAGGCTGTCGCGGCCGTCGAGGAATCGCTGGGCGGCACCGCCGCCACCGCCGACTGGGAGGAAGCCGCCTTCAGCCCCGCGCGCGGCTGGCCCGTGAGCTGCGGCTTCCACCAGGACCGCCTGGTGGTGGGCGGGTCGCGCGATCTGCCGAACCGGCTGTGGTTCTCCCGCACCGGGGACCTGTTCAACTTCGACGCCGGCAGCGGCCTGGATGACCAGGCGATCGAATTCGGCCTTGTGTCGGACCAGGTGAACGCGATCCGCGGCCTGTTCTCCGGCCGGCACCTGCAGGTCTTCACCTCGGGCGCCGAATGGATGGTGAGCGGCGACCCGCTGACGCCGGCCAGCATCCAGCTGAACCGGCAGACGCGCGTCGGTTCGCCGGTCGATCGCCTGGTGCCGCCGGTCGATGTCGATGGCGCGACGGTGTTCGTGGCGCGCGGCGGGCAGGGCGTGCACGAATTCGCCTATACCGATGTCAGCCAGGCCTATCAGGCGAATGACCTCGCGATCCTCGCGCGGCACATCGTCTCGACGCCGGTGTCGGTGGCGTATGACCAGCGCGCGCGCCTGCTGCACATGGTCATGGCGGATGGCAGCATCGGCACGCTCACGCTCTATCGCGCCGAGCAGGTCACCGCCTGGACACGCCAGGAGACCGCCGGCGCCTTCCGCGCCGTGGCGGAATCCGACGGCACCGTCTGGGCGGTGACGGAGCGCGACGGCGCCTTCGCGCTGGAACGCTTCGAGGCCGGCCTCGCGCTTGATGCCGCGCTGACCGGGAGCGCGAGCGTGCCGCAGGATGAATGGAGTGGGCTGTCGCATCTCGAAGGTCGTGCCGTCGGCGTGCTTGCCGATGGCGCGCCGCGCGAGGGCGCCACCGTCCTCGACGGCAAGGTCGTGATCGACCCGCCCGCCAGCGCGGTGCAGATCGGCCTGAGTTTCCGGCACGAGGTCGAGCCTCTGCCGCCCGACATCATCACGCCCTCGGCTGCCGCGACCGGGCCGCTGCGCCTGGTGGCGGTGACCTTCCGGCTGCTGGAGACCGCCGCGCTGTCGGTCGACCTCGGCCGCGGGGTGGAGGCGGTGCCGTTCCGACGGCTCGACACCTCGCTGCTCGATGCCGCGCCGCCATCCTTCACCGGCGACGTCACGCTGCGTGGCCTCGGTTGGCGGCGCGACCGGCTGCGCCCGATCTGGCGCGTCGAGGGCGATGCGCCGCTGCCCATGACGCTGCTTTCCGTCACCACCGAGATCAGGATGAACGACTGATGGCCCAGCTCGCTTCCATCGCCTCGCTCGCCGGCACGGGCCTCGCCGTCTATGGCCAGGTCCGGCAGGGCCAGCAGCAGCAGGCGACCTCGCGCGCGCAGGAGGAGAACCTGCGCGCGCAGCAGGCCGCGCAGACCGACCAGGTGGCCGTGCAATCCGCCGTGCAGGAGCGCGAGCGGCAGGACCGCCTGGCGCGCACCGTCGCCGCCGCCCGCGCGCGCGCGGCGGCTGGTGGTGTCGCGCCGGATGAAGGTTCGGCCGCAGCGCTCACCACCGGCCTGCGGCGCGATGCCGCGCTGGATGCGGCGGAGGATGCGGCGGTGACCAGCGCGCGGCTCGCCGCCGGGCGGCGCTCCCTGCTGACGCCCGATGGCAGCCTGAACACCTTCCTGCGCGCCGGGCAGACGCTCGGCGGCGCGGTGCGAAGTCTCTTGGATTGACCCTCAGGCGGCGGGCGCCGGCCGTCCGGCCGGCTTGCCTTCGCGCCATGCGCTGGAGTGCCCGGCGCGGATGATGGTCTGGGCGCGGTCGCGCCGTGCGCTCCCGGATCGCGGCAGGGCCGCGATCCGCGTGACCAGCCTGTTCCGGCCGGCTTTGGCCGCCCACCCCTTCAAGACATCGAGGACCTCCCATGGCCGAACACATCACGATCGGCGATGTCGCGCCGCGCGTGCAGTATGTCGCGGACGGATCGCTCGCCGACTTCACCTTCCCCTTCCCGATCTTCGACGAGGCCGACCTCGAGATCCGCCTGGATGGCGCGGTGCTGGCCGGCGGCGCGACGATCATCGGCGCGGGGTCGTCCGATGGCGGCACGGTCACGCTGGCCGAACCGCCCGAAGCCGGCACGCGCGTCACGCTGCGCCGGCGCCTGAAGATCGCGCGCGCCACCGACTTCCAGGACAACGGCATCCTGCGCGCCCGCGCGCTGAACGACGAGCTCGACTACCAGGTCGCCGCCATCCAGCAGGTGGCGGACGAGGTCTCGGGCAGCCTGCGCCTCGACCCCGCCGATGGCGGCGCGCTGGTGCTTCCCCTGCGCGGCGCGCGTGCGAACCGCGTGCTGGGCTTCGATTCCGTCGGCAATGTCACTGTGTTCGACCGCGGCACGCAGTCGCTCGGCGTGCCCTATCCGGGCGGCGTGCCGCGCATGGTCGAGGACAAGCTCGCCGAGCGCCTGACCGCGCGCGACTTCGGCGCGACCGGCGACGGCGTGACGGATGACGGCCCCGCGCTGGCCGCCGCGATGGCCGCCGCGGCGGCGTCCGGGCGCGTGCTCGAGATCGGCGAGGGATCCTTCCGCACCACCTATCCGCTGACGCTGGGCGGCGGCGCTGCCGGCCTCGTCATGCATGGCGCCATCATCTATGCCGGGCCGGCGGGCAACACCGCGCTCACGCTGGGCGATGGCGCGGCCGTCCGCAACGCGGCCAAGCGCTACGAGGGCCTGCGCGTGCTGCGCGCGACGATTTCGTCGTGGGACGACGAGGCCGATATCGGCCTGGTCATGCGGAACCTCGATGCATCCTTCGTCGAGATCCGCCAGGTGGAGGGCTTCACGATCGGTGTCCGCACGCTGGGCGTCGAGCGCGGCTTCGAGGACAGCACGCTGATGCTCGGCCGCATCGTGAACAACAAGATCGGCCTCGATGTCCGCACCGAGACCGCGGGCGCGTGGAACACCTCCGTGCGCTACTACGGCGGGCATTTTGCACTCGGCAGCACGGTCTATCCTGACAAGGACCGCTATGGCGTGCGCTTCTCGGCGGCCCCGGGCGCCTATGTCTCGCACAACCGGCATGTCTTCGACGGGCCGGGCTTCGAGCTCCAGGCCGCGGGCCGCCCGATCAGCGGCATCCCGTTCCTGGTCGAGGTGAACAGCCGGTCCGTCTGGGCGCGCGCGCTTCGCATGGAAGGCTGCTCGCCCTTCGTGGCGCGCCACACCGGCGCGGCGCAGGACCACATCTACGAAGTGGCCTGGGCCAGCCAGACCTACCAGGTCGAGGTGGACTACACCGACACCGCGACGCGCGTCGGCGCCGTGGTGCGGGCCTCCCACCAGGCGGCGGCGTTCCGCGAGGCCTCGCGCGAGGTCGCCGCGGTGCCGAGCCTGCGCGCCGCGCGCATCCGCTGGTCGAACACCGAATGGGGGTTCGAGAAGCTTGCCTGCCTGTCCACCAACGTGTCGGGTTCGCCGAGCACGTTGGCCGACTTCGCCTTCCCGGCGCTGGAATCCTACGGCTTCACCAATGACGGCGTGGTGCTGACCGGTGGGCGCGGCCTCGGCTTCGTGGTGGATGCGCGCGGCTGCCGCGAATTCGCGCTTGCGGTGGATGCCGATGCGCCGCGGCTTGTCGTGCAGTGCTTCGACGCCGCGCGCAACCTGTTGAGCGACACCGGCACCGCGCTGGTGCGCGCATCCGGCCAGTCGATGGTGTGGAACGCGGCGGCGCGCTGGTGGCAGGGCTCGGCCGACATGGCGGATGCGACCTTCACGCGGCCGCAGGTGGTGCGGCTGGCGGCGCATGTGGCCTATGCCATCATCGGCGTGGCGCGCATCGGCGCGGATTACGAACTGCGCGCGATGCGCCTGGCCTGCGATCCGCTCTTCGCGCCGCCATTGCTCTATGCCCGGCCGGACCTGCCGCATGGCGGGCGCGACTTGGTGGCGGAAGCGGCCTGGGATCCGCCGTCGATCGCCGCAGGTGCCATCGCGCAGATCAACGTGACGGTGCCCGGCGCGCGGCCGGGGGATTTCGCCTCGGCGGCCTTCTCGCTCGCCACCTCGGGCATCGTGTTCCTGGGGCAGGTGGGGGCGACGGATGTCGTGACCGTCACCGCCTGGAACCGTTCGGCCATCGCCATCGACCTCGGCGCCGGCACGGTGCGTGCGCGCGTGGTGAAGGCATGACGGGCCGCCGCGAGCCCGTCGTTCGCGGACCCGACCTGCGGAGCGCGATGGACCTGGTGGCGGAAAGCTACCTCGGCTTCGTGCGCTGCGGGCCGGAGCCCGGCACCGGCGACGACGCCAAGGCCTTCATGGCCCACCACGCCGCCTGCAAGGCCGCGCTCGCGCATCTCGATGCGCTGGTGAAGCTCGCGCGGACGATGGGCAGCGCGCCGGCCGAGGCGGAGGAGGCCGCGATCATGGTCATCGAGGCGCGCGAAGCGCTGTCCCAATACCAGGAGGATGATGCCGGTGAGGAGCAATGCTGATGCGGGCTTCCTCGAATTCGCCTGGGTGTGGAACCGGCGGCAGCGCATGGAGACGCCGCCGGTGCATCGCCGCATCGCGCGCTGGCTGGAGGCGCGCCAGGCCGCCGGCGAATCACGCCTGCTGCTGATGGCCTTCCGCGGCTGCGGCAAGTCCACGCTGGTCGGGCTGTGGTGCGCCTGGCAGCTCGCGCAGCGGCCGGAGACGCGCATCCTGGTGCTCGCCGCCGATGCGCCGCTGGCGGTGAAGATGGTGGCGACGGTGCGCCGCATCGTCGAACGCCATCCGCTGTGTCGGCACCTCATTCCCGAGGGCGCGGAATCCTGGGCGTCGGACCGCTTCACGGTGGCGCGGGAAGGTGCGCTGCGCGATCCGTCGATGCTGGCGCAGGGCATCGGCGGCAACGTCACGGGGTCGCGCGCCGAGGTCATTGTCTGCGACGACGTCGAGGTCGCGGGCAATTGCGACACGCCGGGCAAGCGCGCCGAGCTGCGCGAGCGCCTGGCGGAGACGGAGTTCATCCTGACGCCGGGCGGGCTGATCCTCTATGTCGGCACGCCGCACACGGAGGAAAGCCTCTACCGCCAGGGGGACGGCTTCCTGCAGGGCTATCACCGGCTGGAGGTGCCAATCCAGGACGCGGCGGGGCAAAGCGCCTGGCCCGAACGCTTCAAGGAAAGTGCCATCGCGGCCCTGCGGGAGCGCGTGGGCGCGCTGCATTTCGCGCGCCAGATGCTGCTGCAGCCCGTGGCCAACACGGCCGCGCGGCTCGATCCAGCCCTGGTGCTGCGCTACACGGAGGAGACAGAATACCGCGAGGCCAATGGCCGCGCGCAGCTCTGGCTGCTCGGCCGGCGCATGGCCTCGGGCGGGGGGTATTGGGACCCCGCCTATGGGCGCTCCGAAGGTGGCGGCGATGGCTCCGTCGTGGCCGCAACCTACACGGATGGCGAGGGGCGGCACTTCCTGCATCGCCTGACCTGGATCACCCAGCGCAGCGACGCGCCCGATGATCCGGCCACGCAGCAATGCCGCCAGGTGGCCGAGCTGGCGCGGGAGCTGATCCTGCCCGTGCTGCGCGTCGAGACCAATGGCATCGGCCGCTTCCTGCCGGCGCTGCTGAAGCGCGAAATGGCGCGGGCGGGGGCCGCCTGCGCCGTGCTGGAGCACAGCAACCGCCGCCCCAAGGTGGAGCGTATCCTCGCCGCCTTCGACCCATTGCTGGCGGCGCGCCGGCTGCATGCGCATGAAAGCGTGTTCCGCACGGGCTTCCCGCGCGAGATGGCGGAATGGCGGCCGGATGCGCGCGGCGCGCGGGATGATGGGCTGGATGCGGTGGCCGGCTGCATCCTGGCCGAGCCGCTGCGCCTGCCTGCGCTGCCGCCGCGCGCGCCCGGGCCCAGCTGGCGCGGGGGTTAGCGCCCCGCCCTCACGCCGGCTTCTTCAGGATCTCGCTCGCATGCCGAGCCCGACCGGGCGCGGTGATGGCGAAATGCCCATCCGCCCGCTGCTCCGCCAGGCCCATCCCCTGCAAGCGCAGGAGGCAGGGCTGGTCCTTCAGCTCCGGCGGCCTGCCATGCGGCCCCACCAGCGTCAGCCGGTGCAGGGCCGAACGGCAGCAGCTTTCCAGATACGGCTCACTCCACATTCCAACATCTCTCCCGCGCGCCCTCGTTGTGGCGATGCGCGCGCCCGCCCGCAAGGAGGCCCCATGGACCCCACAAATCCTTCCTCGCTCTGGTGGATGGATGCCGCCCAGGCACCTGTGATCGCCGGGCTCTATTGGCTCCTCCTTGGCATCAAGCGCGACCTGGATCGCCGCATCGAAAAGGGCACCTCGCGGCATGATGACGGCCTCTCGCGCACCCGCGACGAGCTGGCCGCCTTCAAGCTCGAAGTGGCGCGGACCTATGTGCCCCTCTCGCTGATCCGCGACGTGGATCGGCGCCTTTCCGAGCAGCTGCTGCGCATCGAGGACAAGCTCGAAAACATCCGTCGCGACCAGGAGCATGACAAGTGAACCACACCGCCGCCCCCACCCGCATCGCCGCCCAGGCCGCCGCCGAGGAACTGCTGGCCCGCATCCTTTATGCCGAGGCCGGCGCGCGTTCGGTCCGCGCCATCGAGGCACTGGCCTGCCTGGCGCTGAACCGCGCCCGCGCCGTGCTGGCCTGTCCCACGGCGCGCACCCGCTTCGCCGGCGATGCGGCGCCTGAGACGCTGGCCCGCGCGGTCATCGCCGTGCTGCGCGCGCCGTTCCAGTTCCCGGTGCGGCACGCGAAGCACGAGCGTCACACGCTCTTCGCCACGCCGATCGAGGGCGACCCGGCGCTCGCCGTCTGCCGCCGCATCGCCGGCCGCGCCTTGCTGGGCGCCCTGCCCGATGCGACGCGCGGCGCCCTGCTCTGGCATGACGCGCTGCGCCAGCCCGGCTGGGCGCTCGGCCGCGTGCCGACGCTCGAAGCCGGCGGCTTCGCCTTCTATCGGGGCGAGGAGCCGTGATAGGAGCGCCGCATGGAACCCCTCATCTACACACTGATCCGCGAGGCCGATTGGCGCGCGGCCGAAGCCGCCGGCGCCTATCACGGCAGCAGCGATGACCGGCGCGACGGCTTCCTGCATTTCTCCACCGCCGCGCAGCTGCGCGCGAGTGCCGCCAAGCACCGCGCCGGCGTGCCCGATCTCTGGATGATCGAGGCCAATGCCGCGGCGCTGGGGGAAGCGCTGAAGTGGGAACCGGCCTCGGGCGGCAAGCGGCCCGGCCTGTTCCCGCATCTCTACGCGCCGCTGCCGCTCGGCGCGATCCGGCGCGCCATTCCCGTGCCGCTGGATGCGGCGGGGCTGCACAGCTTTCCGGCGGACATTCCGTAGGTCTGCGTCGCTTCTGGCGAGATCGATAGGGGCGTGAAGCGGGGCCGATCTGACGCGAAAAAAAGAGGCCTCCGGTGGCTGGGGCCATTGGTCCCAGCCGCCGCAGGCCCTTTTACCCTCCCATGCACCTCTTCCCGTCGGTCAGCCTTCCTCAAACCGCAGGTTTCGGGAGCGGATCACGCCACCCCACTTCGTCCCCTCGGCCGCGATGAATTGCTGAGCGCGGTCCACGCTCGTGCCCTCGGCGAGGAAGCCGGATTCCTGGATGCGTGTCTGTACATCGGGCTGCGCCAGCGCGTGCAGCGCCACCTGGTTCAGGCGGCGCACCGCGGCATCCGGCGTCCGCGCCGGCACCCACCAGCTGACGAAGCTATAGGCCTCGAAGCCCGGCAGGATGGTCTCGCCCATCATCGGCACATCGGCGATGGCCGGCACGCGGCGATTGGTCGTCACCGCCAGCGCGCGCAACCCGCCCTGGCGGATCGGGCCGAGGGCCGCGGCCAAATCGGCGAACATGAAATCGGCCGTGCCCGCGCGGATATCGGTCAGTGCCGGGGCGGTGCCGCGATAGGGCACATGCGTCATCTGCACGCCGGAGAGGCTGGCATAGAGTTCGGCCGCCATCTGGTGCGGCGTGCCGATGCCCGCCGTCGCGTAGTTGAAGCGGCCCGGATTTGCGCGGAGCACGCGGTCCCATTCCTGCACATTCTGCGCCGGGAAATTCTCGCGCACGACGAGCACGAGCGGCGTGACGGTGAGAATGGAGACGGGGCGGAAATCCTCGATCCGGTAGCCCGGCTCGCGCGCCATGAAGGGCGCCAGCACGGCGGAAATCGCGGCGAGGAAGACGGCATGGCCATCGGCCGGCTGCTGCGCGGCATAGCGCGCGCCCACCATTCCGCCGGCGCCGGGGCGGTTTTCCACCACCATCGGCTGGCCCAGCATCTGCTGCACATGCGGCGCCATGACGCGGGCCAGGATGTCCGGGCTGCCACCCGGCGCGAAGGGATTGATGAGCCGGACTGGCTGGTTCGGCGCCCATTCGGGGCTCTGCGCAAAGGCCGGTGCGGCGAGCAGGGCGGGCGCGGCCAGGGCCAGGCGACGGGTGATGCGGCTCATCATGAACTCCGGGTCATGTACAGCCCCGCTACTGCCGCCTGCCGCGTCCCGTGGCAAGCCTGATTCGCAGTCCTGGCCGGGGCTTGCGCGGGAAAGCGCATCGTGACAGGTCCGCAACTCGCTGCGAGACAAGGTGCCGCCCGACCGATGACCCCGCTGGATTCCGTGACGCTCGCCATCCTCAAGGGGCGGCTGGAGCAGATCGCCGATGAGATGGACGCGACGCTGTACCGCAGCGCCTTCAACCCGATCATCGCCGAGGCACGGGACGCCTGCCACGGGCTCTACCATCCCACCAATGGCGACACGCTGGTCCAGGGCACCAGCGGACTGCCGATCTTCGTCGGCGCCATGTCCTTCGCCGTGCGCGCGGTGATCGAGAAGGTGGCGCGCGAGGGCGGGCTGGAGCCGGGCGACACCTTCCTGTTCAACGACCCCTATGCCGGCGGCACCCACCTGAATGACTTCCGCCTGGTGCGGCCCATCTTCCGCGAGGGGCGGCTCTTCTGCTGGCTCGCCAGTGTCGGCCATTGGCTGGATATCGGCGGCAATGTCCCCGGCAATTTCAATGCGCGGGCGACGGAAAGCTTCCAGGAGGGCGTGCGCATCCCCGTGGTGAAGCTGATCCGCGCGGGCAAGCTGGACCAGGACATCCTCGACATCCTCACCGCCAATTCGCGCGTGCCGCAATCCAATTGGGGCGACCTGAACGGGCAGATCAACGCGCTGGATCTCGGCCAGCGGCGCCTCGATGCGCTGCTCGACGAATATGGCGCGGCCACGGTGGAAGCCGCCTGGGACGCGCTGCTGGATCGCGCCGAGGCGATGATGCGCGCTGAGATCGCGCGCCTGCCGGATGGCACCTACGCCTTCGAGGATTTCCTCGACAATGACGGCATCACCGATGTGGCGCTGCCCGTGGCACTTGACCTGACCATCGCGGGCGACACGCTGCATCTCGATTTCACCCGCAGCGCCGAGGCCTGCCAGGGCCCGCTGAACATCAGTGAGGCCACGACCATCGCCTGCTGCTATGTGGCCCTGAAGCACGCCTTCCCCGAGGTGCCGGCCAATGCCGGCGTGCTGCGCGGCGTGCGCTTCACCATCCCCGAGACCTCGCTGCTGCATGCCAAGCCGCCACGCCCGGTGGGCGGCTATACCGAGACCATCCTGCGCATCATCGGCGTGGTCTTCGGCGCGCTGGCCGAGGCCGATCCGGCGCGTGCCACGGCCGCGCCCTTTGGCACGATCAACGCGCTCTCGCTCTCCGGCGCGCGGGCCAATGGCGCGCGCTTCGTCATGTTCTCCTTCTTCGGCGGCGGTCTGGGCGGCAATCCGGAGGGCGACGGGCTTTCGCACGCCAACAACCCGATCAGCACCGCCACCATGCCGCCCGCCGAAATCCTGGAAGCCGCCTATCCCGTGATCTTCACGCAATGGGCGCTGCGGCCCGGCAGCGCGGGTGAGGGGCGGCATCGCGGGGGCCTGGGCGCGATCTATGAGATCGAGACGCTGGCCCCCGGCACCACCGAAGTCTTCCTGCTGGGCGAGCGCGGGCGCTTCGCGCCCTTCGGCGTGCAGGGCGGTGGCCCCGCCGCGCTGAACCGCTTCAGCTGGACCACCGATGGCACGGTTTGGGAAACGCCGCCGCTCGCCAGCAAGATCGTCGGCGTGCAATTGCCGCAGGGCGGCCGCGCGCGGCTGGAAACGCCGGGCGGCGGCGGCTGGGGTGAGGCGAGCGCGCGCGATCCCGCCGCCATGGCAGCCGACCGCAAGGCGGGATACGTCTGATGGCCGCGATCATCGGCGTGGATGTCGGCGGCACCTTCACCGACCTCTTCCTCTTCGACCCCGCGACGCGCGAATTCCGCGTGGCCAAGGTCCCCTCCAACCGCGGCGACGAGGCAGCGGGCTTCCTGAACGGCTTGCAGCAGCTCGGCGATGTCGCGGGCTTCTCCGCCATCGTGCATGGCACCACCGTGGGCACCAATGCGCTGCTGGAGCGCAAGGGCTGCAAGCTCGGCGTCATCACCACCGCGGGCTTCCGCGACGTGCTGGAAATGCGCCGGCGGGACCGGCCGCGCGCCTGGGGCCTCTGGGGCAATTTCACCCCCATCGCCGAGCGCGCGCTGCGCCGCGAGGTGGCGGAGCGCGTGCTGAGCGATGGCACCATCCGCCAGCCCGTGGACCCGGAAGAGGTGCGGGAGGCCGCCCGCGCCCTGCTGGCCGAGGGCGCGGAGGCCGTCGCCATCATCTTCATCAACGCCTATGCCAATCCGGCGAATGAGCGCGTGGCGGGTGCCGCGGTGCGTGCCCTCTGGCCCAATCCGCATGTCAGCCTCTCCAGCGAAATCCTGCCGGAAATCCGGGAATTCGAGCGCGCCAGCACCACGGCGCTGAACGCCTATCTCCAGCCCAAGGTGGCTGATTACCTGCAACGGCTCGAAGCAGCGCTCGCCGAGCGGCGCTTCGCCGGGCAATTCCACATCGTGCAATCCAATGGCGGCATCATGTCCACCGCGCGTGCCCGCGCGACGCCGGTACGCACGGCGCTCTCGGGCCCGGCCGCCGGCGTGATCGCGGCGGCGGCCATCGCCCGCGCCGCCGGCTTCCCCAACGTCATCACGGGCGATCTCGGCGGCACCTCCTTCGATGTCTCGCTGGTGGTGGATGGCGCCATGGCACTGGCCGCGCAGACGACGATTGATTTCGGCCTGGTGATCCGCAGCCCGATGATCGAGATCTCCACCATCGGCGCCGGCGGCGGCTCCATCGCGCGGGTGGATGCGGGCGGCATGCTGCAGGTGGGGCCGGAATCGGCCGGCAGCCGGCCCGGCCCCGTCTGCTACGGCCAGGGCAACACGCGGCCGACGCTGACCGACGCCAATCTTGTGCTCGGCCGCATCAATGCCGAGCGGCCCATCGGCGGCGCGCTGGCGCGGCTGGATGTGGCGGCGGCGGAGGCCGCGATCCTGGAGCATGTGGGCCAGCCCCTCGGCCTCGATGCGGCCAGCGCGGCCGAGGCCATCATCCGCGTGGCGAATGCGCGCATGGCCGGCGCCATTCGACTGATCTCCATCGAGCGCGGGCATGATCCCGCCCGCTTCGCGCTGCTGCCCTTCGGCGGCGGCGGCGCGCTGCATGTGGGGGCGCTGCTGCGCGATGTGGGGCTGGCGGCGGCGCTGGTGCCGCGGTTCCCGGGCATCACCTCGGCGCTGGGCTGCGTGCTGGCCGATGTGCGGCATGACGCGACGCGCACGCTCAACCTCAACCTCGATGGGCTGGACGCGCCGGCGCTTGCTGCCCACCTCGCCGCCGAAGCCCGCGCCACCCGCGCCGTGGTGGAGGAGGCGGGCCTGCCGCTCACCCGCGTGGATGTGATCTTTGAGCTCGACATGCATTATGTCGGCCAGACGCACACCGTCGCCGTGCCGCTGCCCTTCACACCAGAGGCGCTGACCGAGGAAAGCGTGCGCGCCGCCTTCGAGGCCGCCTATGGCCGCGCCTTCTCACGCCTGCTGCCGGGCATTCCCGTGCGCATCCTGGGCAGCCGCGTCGCCGCCATCGGCCGCCGCCCCGAATTCGACATGACGGCGCTGGCCCCGCCCGCGGGGGGCCGCACCACGCCCGTGGCGCATCGCCGCGTGCGCTTCGACGGCGCCTGGCATGAGACGCCGGTCCATGCGCGGCTCGACCTGCCGGCTGGCCATGTGGTGCCAGGCCCGGCCATGCTGGAGCAGCCGGACACGACCATCCTGGTGGAACCCGGCCTGCTGGCGCGCACCGACGCGCTGGGCAATCTGGTGCTGGAGCGCGCATGAACGACCCCTCCTTCAAAGATTGGGCCCTGCTCATCTGCGACCTGCAGAATGACTTCCTGCACCCCGAGGGCGCCTATGGCCGCGCCGGCCAGACCGCCCCCGCCATCGCCGCCCTGCCGGCACGCATCGCCCCCCTCGCGCGCTGGCTGCGCGCGCAGGGCGGCGTGGTCATCTCCACCCATTTCACCCTGATCCCCGGCCGCGATGGCGAGCCGATGATGGACCCACATCTGCGCCATCTCCGCCCCTTCCTGAAGCGTGGCGACTTCGCCCCCGGCTCCTGGGGCCATGCGCTGGTGGATGTGTTGCAGCCGGCCGATTTCAGCGTGGAGAAGGTGGCCTATTCCGCCTTCTACCAGACGCGCCTCGAATGGATCCTCCGCAAGGCGGGCGTCCGGCGGCTGCTGGCCTGCGGCATCGTCACCAATGGCGGCGTCACCTCCACCGTGCGTGACGCGCATGTGCGTGAAATCCCCGTGACGGTGCTGAGCGATGGCTGCGCTGCCTTCAACGACGCGGTGCATGAATCGGCGCTGGCCTCCCTCGCTTCCGTGGCAACCATCAGCACCGTCGCCGAGGCCATGGCGTGAGCGAATTCACCGCGCCGGTCCTCATCATCGGCGGCGGCGCCGCCGGGCTGGTCGCGGCGCTGTCCTGCCTGGATGCCGGGGTGGAGCCGGTGCTGGTGGAGCGCGACCCCATCCCGCGCGGCTCCACGGCGCTCTCGGCCGGGTTGATCCCGGCCGCCGGCACGCGCTGGCAGAAGGCGCTGGGCATTGCCGATGACGCAGGGCTCTTTGCGCGCGACGTGCAGAAGAAGGCGGGCGGCCAGGCGGACCCTGTGCTGGTCCAGGCCGTGACCGAACACGCCGCCCCCACCCTGGAATGGCTGGCCGACCGCTTTGGCCTCGACTTCTCCCTGGTGGATGATTTCGACTATCCCGGCCATGCCCGCCGCCGCATGCATGGCCTGCCCAGCCGCGCCGGCGCCGAATTGATGGACCGGCTGCGCGCCGCCGCCGAAGCCGCCGGCCTCACCTTGCTCACCGAAGCGACCGCGACGGCGCTGCAATCCGACGCCGATGGCCGCGTCACCGCGGCGCGCATCAGCCGCCCGGATGGCAGCGCGGAATGGGTGGGGTGCGAGGCGCTGATCCTCGCCTGCTCCGGCTATGGCGGCGATCCGGCGCTGGTCGCCCAGCACATCCCCGAACTGGCCGATGCCGTCTATTTCGGCCATGCCGGCAATCGCGGTGATGCGCTACGCTGGGGCCAGGCGCTGGGCGCCGCGACTCAGCATCTCTCGGGCCATCAGGGCCATGGCTCGGTCGCGCATCCCGCCGGCATCCTGGTGAGCTGGGCCGTCATCATGGAGGGCGGCTTCCAGGTGAACCGCGACGGCCAGCGCTTCTGGAACGAGGCGCAGGGCTATTCCGAGGCAGCGCAGGCAGTCCTCGCGCAGCCCGGCGGCGTGGCCTGGAACATCTTCGATGCGCGCATCGCCGGCATCGCCCGGCAATTCGAGGATTTCCGCACGGCCGAGGCGCATGGCGCCATCCTCACCGCCGAGACGCTGGAAGAACTCGCCGCGCGCATCGGGCTGCCCAGCCTTCCACCGCGCGCCACGCCCGATCCCTTCGGGCGCGACTGGTCGGGCGTGGCGCCGCTCGCAGCGCCGTTTCATGCCGTGCGCGTCACCGGCGCGCTGTTCCACACCCAGGGCGGGCTGGTGGTGGATGACCAGGCGCAGGTGCTGCGGCCGGATGGCTCGGCGCTGCCCAACCTGTTCGCCGCGGGGGGTGCTGCCTGCGGCGTCTCGGGGCCGGAGGCGCAGGGCTATCTCTCCGGCAACGGCCTGCTGACGGCCGTGGTGCTGGGCCGCCTGGCCGGCGCCACCGCCGCGCGGAAAACCCTGACGCCGCCTGAAGGCGGGCACAGCCCATGACCGGAGAAGCCGCATGACACACCTGACCCGCCGCGCCGCCTTGGCCAGCGCCCTCCTCCCCGTCGCGGCCAGCGCGCAGGAGGCCTGGCCCAATCGTGACCTGCGGCTGATCGTGCCCTTCCCGGCCGGCGGCACCACCGATGTCGTGGCGCGCCTCCTCGCCGCCGAGATGGGGCAGCGCCTGGGTCGGCCGATGATCGTGGACAATTTTGCCGGTGCCGGCGGGATGATCGGCGCGCAGCGCTTCGTGCGCGAGGGCAATGACCACACGCTCTTCCTCAGCCAGATCGCCTCCAACGCCATCGTCCCCGCCCTGCAGCGCAACCCCGGCTATGACCCGGAGCGCGATTTCAGGCCCGTGACCGAGGTGGTGACCGTGCCCAATGTCTGGCTCGGCAATCTCTCCAAGACCGGCACGCGGGATGCGCGCGAATACATGCGCCGCGTGCGCGCCAGCCCGCCCGGCCGGCCCTTCGGCAGCGCGGGCAATGGCACCTCCACCCACCTGACCGGCGAATTGGTGAGCCAGCTGGCCGGGCTGCGCATGCAGCATGTGCCCTTCCGCGGCGCGGCGCCCGCGATGACGGCGCTGATCGCCGGCGATATCGAGGTCTTCATGGACAACCTGCCCACCGCCCTGCCGCAGATCCGTGGGGGGTCCGTGGTCGCGCTGGCCGTGACCTCCGCCCAGCGCGTGCCGGAATTGCCCGATGTGCCGGCGCTGGGCGAACTCGGCGCGGAATTCGGGCTGGCGGGCTTCGAGAGCGTGGCCTGGTTCGGGCTTTCCGCCCATGCCTCAGTGAGTGACGCCAACCTCGCCCGCTTCGTCGCCGCCGCCGAGGCCGCGATGGCCGACCCCACCATCCGCCGCCAGCTGGCCGAGCGCGGCACCACGCCCACGGGCGGCGGCCCCGTCCCCTATGCCCGGCTGATCCGCGCCGAGCGCGAGCGCTGGGCCCGCGTGGTGCGTGATGGCAATATCCAGGTGGATTGAGCGCCGGCGACCTTTCCCGCATCCTGCCGGGACATGCTGCCCGATTTCGGCGATGTCATCGCCGGGCCTGGGAGGGTCCGCCCCCTGGCTCGCCCGCCGATGCGGCCGCGCGCCTGCTGCTGCTGGACAGCCTGGGCTGCGCCCTGGCCGGGCTGACGCAGCCCCGCTTCGCGGGTTTCGCGGCCGGCCGGGCCGGCGTCTTTCCAGCGCGGCGATGCGGGACATGCTTCTGCGCATGGCCACCCCGGCGCTCGGCGGCGCTGCGCCGGCCCTGGCCGAGGCGGTCCTGACGGCTGCGCCCGATGCGCCACTGAACCTCTTCGGCTGAGTCCCGGCTATTCCGCGCGCAGCTCGGCCCGGGTGGCGCGCAGGGCGCGGCGCAGCTTGGCGATGCCGGTGCGGACATGGCCATTGGCGCAAAGCCGCCGCCCCTCCTCGCCCAGATCGCGCGAGGCCTCGGCCACCGGCTGCGGGCTGGCCGCAAGCCGGGCGGCCAGCGCCTCGCAATATTCGACGTTGTCCGTGGTCACGCGTGGCCCCGCCTCATCGGCCAGGGCGGGCCAGAGCGTCAGCAGCACAATCGTCAGGGCGGCGATGCGGAGCATGGGAATGACATGCACCGTGCAGTGTCTCGCCGTGATGGGCCGGCCGTGAAGCCTTGGTCATGACGCGAATTCAAGGATTTGACCGTTACGGCGGCGGCAGGATCAGCGCAACCTTCAGCCCGGGCGGGGAGGTGCCGGGCACGGCATCGGCCAGCATCACCTCACCCGCATGCAGCTGCGCCACCGCCCGCACCAGTGCGAGGCCCAGTCCCGAGCCCGGCAGGTTGCGCGAGGAATCGGCCCGGAAGAAGCGGTCCATCGCCCGGGCGCGATCCTCGGGCGAGAGGCCGGGGCCGGAATCGCTGACGGCGATTTCGATGCCATGCTCATCCTGGCGCGCGGTCAGCCGCACCACGCCGCCGCTGGGCGTGAACTTGATGGCATTGTCCAGCAAATTGGCCACGGCCTGGAGCAGCAGGTCCCGGTCGCCCAGCATGGGCAGATGCTCGGGCATGTCGGTTTCCAGCACCTGCTCCCGCGCCTCGGCCATCACCTCGTAGAATTCGGCGGCGTCGCGCAGCACCTCCGGCAGGTTGAGCGGCGCGAAGGCGGCCCGGCGTGCGCCGGCCTCGGCCTCGGCGATGCGCAGCAGGGCCTGGAAGATGCGGGTGATGTTGTCGAGGTCGGCGATTCCTTCCTCCACGGCCGCGCGCAGCTCTTCCTCGCCGGACGCGGTGCCGAGGCTTTCCTCCAGCTTGCTGCGGGCACGGGCGATGGGCGTGCGCAGGTCATGGGCGATGGCATCGGCCACGCCGCGCATGCCGGCCATCAGCGCCGCGATACGGTCCAGCATGGCGTTCATGGTGGCGCCGAGCCGGTCGAACTCGTCGCCATACTCGACCCCGTGGGGGGAAATCGGCACGCGTTGGGAGAAATCCCCCGCGGCGATGCCCTGCGCGGTGGCGACCGCCGGGCGCATGCGGTTCTGCAGAGCGCGCCGGATCACCGCCGCGCCCATCACCGCGAAGATCAGCACCGCGCCGAGCGACCAGGCCACGCCCTCGGTCAGCAGCAGGCGCAGCTGCACGCGCTCGCTCTCGTCCCGCCCGACCAGCAGGCGCAGGCCGGGCAAATCCCGCCGATGCACCCGCGCCTCGGCCGTCGCGCCGTCATGCTGGATGCGGGTGCGGAACCAGACTCCCTCCTCGCCGATCGCGGTGGGCCAGGTGGAAAGATTGCCGGCGAGCTTCACCCCTGCGGCATTCACGAGGAGGTAGATGGTCTCGTTCTCGGCATCGAGGGCCAGGCGCTCCTCGATCGCGTCCATCAGCCCCTGGGCGCCGGCGTCGCGATAGCGCTCCACCAGGGCCGAGGCATCGGTGCGGATGGCGGCAATGGTCTGCCGGTCCAGCGCACCCGCCGTGGCCCACCA
>LNFM01007376.1_pt1 | contig 17309 bp, 15 predicted proteins | sample 596031 | NCBI WGS metagenome assembly LNFM01 (sample SAMN04254537, study PRJNA301005) | activated carbon metagenome | isolation source: dual media filters at the Ann Arbor, Michigan drinking water treatment plant | place: USA: Ann Arbor | reverse complement strand
ACGTCGTAGCGCCCGGTCGCCGGGTCGTGGAGGTAGCCGCGATGCGTCACGCCGACGAGGTAGGTCAGCGCACCCGTCTCTTCGTACGTCGCGTTGGTGCTCGCCACCAGCCGCTCTGCCCTACCCGCCGCGAGCTCGGCGAAACGATGGAACATCAAGACGCGTCGACGGCGACTCGCTGGTCGCATCGAGCGGGAGGACCTCCATCGGCCCTCGACCACCCTCTCACCACCAGCGCATCCGGAAGGATTCGAACCTCCGACTTTCGGTTCCGTAGACCGACGCTCTATCCAGCTGAGCTACGGATGCGTGGTGCCTCGCGTGGGGCGAAGCGGCGCGGAAACTAGCAGAACCGTCCTGGGCTCGCAAGTGGGTGCGCAGGGCAGGCCCGGACGCGGTGCGAGCGGCGCTTGGGAGCCGATCGACTGGCCCCGGCGCCTTCCGTCGCGCGCCCCCTCGGCGACCTCACGGCCCGAGCAGCAGGGCCGCGAACGCGAACGCGTTGTTGCCCATGTGCACGAGCACCGCCGAGCTGAGCCGCCCGGTGCGCTCGAGGGCGAGGGCGAACACGACCCCGAGCCAGCCGTAGACCAGGAGGCCGGCGGGGTTGCCGTGGATGGCCGCGAACCCGAGGGCGCTCGCGAGGTACGCGACCGGTCGGCCGCTGCACCCGCGCAGCCGCGTGAACAGCAGGCCGCGGAACAGGCTCTCCTCGGCGAGCGGCGCGAGCACGACCGCGCTGACGCCGAGGATCACCATCGTCGTGCGGTCGGTGCCGGCGTGCCAGTCGGCGACGATCTCGAGGATGCCCTCCTGCTCGCTCACCGGGGCGCCGAGCAGCTCCATCGCCGCGCCGATCACCATGCTACCGCCGAGCGCCGCCCCGATCGCGAGCACCGTGACCACCGCGGTGCGGCCCCAGCCCGCGCGCGGCAGCGGCGGGTGCACCGGCGCCGCGTCGGCCCCGGCCTCGACCAGCCGCGCCTGCGCCCAGAGGTAGAACAGCGCGGCGATGCCCGTGATCGTCGGACCGCTGACGAGCCCGAGGCCCCGCGTGCCCGTCGGCCACAGGCCGAGCGCGCGCAGGACGAAGAGCGTCGCGACCCCGAGCACCATGCCGAGCACCACGAGCGCGAGCTCGGTGAGGGCCGGACGGGCGCGATCGGGTGTCGACATGCTAGCGGAACGGGAGGGATTCGAACCCTCGGTAGAGGTTTAAGCCCCTACGCAGGTTTAGCAAACCTGTGCCTTCAGCCACTCGGCCACCGTTCCCGGAGTTCGCGCTGGTTGTCTCGCGGACGCGGGAAGCTAGCCCGCAACGCGCTCGGGATCAAGGGCCCAACGTCGGCCGGCCGTCGAAAGCGCCGCGCCGGGCGATCCCCCCACGGCGGATACGGCTCGCGACGGCGCCCAGCACCGCGCCGATGCCGAGGGCGACCACGAGCCCGAGGGCATCGGCGACCACGTCCCACGCATCCGCGCTGCGCGGCCACGGCAGCGAAGCCTGCACGATCTCGGTGATCGCACCGAGCACGGTGCCCGCTCCCAGGACCCACGCCGGACGCAGCCCGGCCGTGCGCCACGCCAGGCCGATCCCGAGGAAGAACGCGAAGTGCACGTACTTGTCGAAGTGCGGGATGATGACGTCGGGTGGCGGCGGCGGCGGTGCCCACAGCATCGCCAGCACCGCGGCGGTCCAGCCGATCGCGACGGCGAGGCGCCAGCGCGGCGGCGCGGTGAGGAAGGCGGGCTTCACGGGGTGCGCGGGCGCGCAGCCTAACCGACGGGGCGCGAGCGGTCACGCGGCGGGCACCCGTGATAGCGTTCGGCCCGCCGATGCCCCCGTCACGGAGCTTCCACCGCCTGTTCGTGGCCAACCGCGGCGAGGTCGCGGTCCGCGTCGCACGGGCCTGCGACGACCTCGGAATCACGCCGGTGTTCGGGGTCTCCGAGGCCGATCGCGACGCGCCGTGGCTGCGCGGCCGCGAGTCGATCTGCCTCGGCCCCGCGCGCGCGACCGGCAGCTACCTCGACGCGGCGCGCGTGGTCCAGGCCGCGCGGCAGACCCACTGCACCGCGCTGCACCCCGGCTGGGGCTTCCTGTCCGAGAACCCGCTGCTCGCCAGCCTGTGCGAGCACCACGGCGTCACGTTCATCGGGCCGCCTGCCCACGTGATGCACCGGATGGGCAAGAAGATCCCAGCCAAGCGCGCGATGGCCGAGGCCGGTCTGTCGCTCATCCCCGGCAGCGACGGCATCCTGCGCGACGCCGACGACGCGTGCGCGGTCGCGGACCGCATCGGCTTCCCGGTGCTCATCAAGGCGAACAGCGGCGGTGGTGGTCGCGGCATGCGGATCGCTCGCTCCGCCGGCGAGGTCGCGGCCGCGTACGCCGATGCCCAGGCCGAGGCCCGCGCGGCGTTCGGCGACGAGCGCGTGTACATGGAGCGGCTGCTCGAGGGCGGACGCCACGTCGAGATCCAGATCATCGCGGATCGGTGGGGCAACGTCTGTCACCTCGGCGAGCGCGACTGCACCGTGCAGCGCAACCACCAGAAGCTCATCGAGGAGTCGCCGTCGCCGGTGCTCGACGACGTCGTGCGCGAGCAGACCCTCGCCGCGGCCGTGACCGCGGCGCGCAGCATCGGCTACGTCGGCGCCGGGACCATGGAGTTCCTGCTCGACACCTCGGGCGAGCGCGGCGTGCTGCGCTTCATGGAGATGAACACGCGGCTGCAGGTCGAGCACTGCGTCAGCGAGCAGCGCTCCGGCATCGACCTCGTGCACGAGCAGATCCGCGTCGCCGCCGGCAACCCGCTGTCGTTCCGCCAGGCGAGCATCGAGCTGTGTGGGCACGCGATCGAGTGCCGCATCAACGCCGAGGATCCGAACGACGGCTTCCGCCCGGCGCCCGGCCGCATCACCGCGTGGCAGGTGCCCACGGGCCCCGGCATCCGCGTCGACACCCACGTCGAGGCCGGGTACGTCGTGCCGCCGCACTACGACAGCCTGCTGTGCAAGGTCATCGCCACCGCGCCGACCCGCGACGCGGCGGCGGACCTCATGATCGCCGCGCTCGCCGACCTGCGGTGCGAGGGCGTGCCGACCACCGTGCCGATGCACCGGCAGATCCTCGCGTCGCCCGCGTTCCGCGAGCACCGCTACGACACCCGCACGATCCCCGGCTTCGCGCCCGCGAAAGGCAACGGCTAGATGGTCCACGTACCGGTGGCGCCGATCGGGCGCCCGCGCAAGAACTTCCTCGACGACGCGACCTTCGCGTCGAACCTCGACGCCGTCGCCGCGCGCGAGGCCACCCTGGCGGCGCGCCGGACCGAGGTCGCCGCGGGTTGGGGCGACGAGTACATCGCGCGCGTGCATCACAAGGGCAAGCTCACCGCGCGCGAGCGGCTCGCGGCGCTCGCGGATCCCGGCACGCAGACCTTCGAGGTCGGCACGTTCGTCAACTACGGCCTCGAGTTCGGCGACGGCAAGCAGAAGTGCCCCGGCGCCGGGGTCGTGACCGCGTTCGCGCAGATCCACGGCCGCTGGTGCATGGTGATCGCGAACGACAACACGGTGGCCTCGGGCTCGTGGTGGCCCAAGACGCCGGAGAAGATCGAGCGCGCGCAGATGATGGCGCTGCGCCTGCGGCTGCCGACGGTGTACCTGGTCGACTGCAGCGGCCTGTTCCTGCCCGAGCAGTCGCGCTCGTTCCCCGGCGCCACCGGTGCCGGGCACATCTTCAAGATGAACAGCCTGCTGTCGGCCTCGGGTGTGCCCCAGCTCGCAGGCGTGTTCGGCGACTGCATCGCCGGCGGCGGCTACATGCCGATCATCAGCGATCGGGTCTACATGACCGAGCAGGCGTACATGGTCATCGCCGGCGCCGCGCTCATCAAGGGCGCGAAGAGCCAGAAGATCACCAGCCTCGACATCGGCGGGCCCGAGGTGCACGTGCACCAGAGCCGCTGCGCCGACGTGCGCGTGCCCGACGACGCGACGCTGCTGATGGCGCTGCGCAACGACATCGCGCGGCTGCCTGGTTCGGCGGCGGCGTACTACCGCGGCGACATGGGCCCGGTCGATCCGGCCTTCGGTGCGGGCGAGCTCGCCGGGATCCTCCCGGTCGATCACCGCGAGGCGTACGACGCCACCGAGGTGCTCGCGCGCCTGGTCGATCAGTCCCTCCTCTGGGAGGTGATGCCCTCGGTGGGCGAAGAGATGCTGTGCGGCATCGGCCGCGTCAACGGCCTGTGGACCGGCTTCGTCATCAACCGCCAGGGCCTGGTCGGAGATCCGGCGCGGCCCGGCGCACGGCGCCCGGCGTCGATCCTCTATCGCGCCGGCATCGCCAAGATCTCGGCGTTCTCGCGGGCGTGCAACGACGACGGCATCCCCTTGGTGTGGCTGCAGGACATCGCCGGGTTCGACATCGGTCACGAGGCCGAGCGTCAGGGCCTGCTCTCCTACGGCAGCAACCTCATCTACACCAACTCGACCAACACCACGCCGATGTTCACGGTGCTGCTGCGCAAGGCCTCGGGCGCCGGGTACTACGCGATGGCGGGCATGCCCTACGATCCGGTGGTGCAGCTGTCGACGACGATCTCGCGGCTGTCGGTGATGGAGGGTCGCACGCTGGCGATCGCGACCTACAACACCAAGCTCGACGACGACTTCCAGATCACCACGACCGATCCCGACGAGCGGCGCAAGATCGAGGCCGGCATGCGCGCGGTCGAGGCCCGCATCGAGGGCGACATGGATCCGTGGGTCGCCGCACGGCAGATGGACACCGACGAGATCGTCGGCCTCGGCGAGCTGCGCGGGTACCTGGCGATGCTCGTCGAGGCGAGCTACCAGGCCACGGGCTACCGGCGGATCAAGAACAGCCGCATCTGGTCCATGCACGATCTCGCGATCCTGTCGGAGGGGCTGCGCTGACATGAGCACGCACGAACGCGATGGACGGACCACGCAGCCGCGGCGCACCGCCGGGCTCGGCCAGGCGGACGACGATCAGGTGCTGTTGTCCCCGGGTGTCGGGCTCGTCCGCGGGCTACCGGTGGCGGGGTCGTGGATCACCGAGGGCACCGTGCTCGGCGAGCTCGACGTGCTCGGCGTGCTGCACGTGGTCGTCGCGCCCGCGGGTGCCGCGGGCATCGTCGCGCCGGCCGATCGCGTGGGCGAGCGCGCGGTGGGCCACGGCGACGTGCTCGTGCGCCTGAAGTCCGCAGAGCTCGGCGGCCTCGGCGACGCGGCCGGACGCACCGGGACCACGGGCGCCGCGGCCGGCACGGCGGGCGCGCTGCTGTTCCGCTCGCCGCTGTCGGGCCGCTTCTACGCGCGCCCGAGCCCCGATCGCCCCGACTTCGTGAAGCCCGGCGACGAGATCACGACCGGCCAGACCGTCGCGCTGCTCGAGGTCATGAAGACCTTCAACCGCCTCGCCTACGGCGGCGCCGACCTGCCCGAGCGCGCCCGCGTGCGCGCCGTGCTGGTCCGCGACGAGGCCGACGTCGAGGCGGGGACGCCGATCCTCGAGCTCGAGGTGGTGTAGCGCCCGGCGCCGCCCCCCGGATCACCCCGCCGCCTGACGCAGGGCCGCGATCATCTCCGGCGTGGCGCCGTGGCGCTGCAGCTCGGCCGCATACAGCTCGCGCTCCTCGGCGAAGGCCCGCGCACACGACGGGCGCTGGCGCATGCGCTTCTGGAAGCTGGCCACCGCCGGCCACCGGCCGAGATCGACCCCGGTCACCGCGCACCAGTTGAGCACGGCGAACAGGTAGAGATCGGCGACGCTGAACCGCTCGAGCAGGAACTCGCGGCCCGCGAGCTGGTCGGCGATCCAGGCGATCGCGACCTCGACTCGGCCGCGGGCGTGCGCCTTTCGGTCGGCTCCCGCGGCGGGATCGAGGAGGGTCGCGAGGGGCTTGTGCAGCTCCGACCCGACGAAGCTGAGCCACTGCTGGAGTCGGGCGCGGTCCCAGCGATCGGTCGGCGCGAGCAGGGCCGCCGGGAACGCATCGGCGATGAACTGCAGGATCGCGGCGTTCTCGGCGAGCCGGCGCCCGTCGTCGAGCTCGAGCAGCGGCACCAGACCGAGGCCATGGATGTCCAGGTAGTCGGCACCCTCGGCGGTGCGCTTGGTCTTCGAATCGACCTCGACGAAGGTCACGTCAGCGCCGGCCTCGTAGACGGCGCAGCGGGTGGCGAGGGAGCACGCGAGCGGGGCGAAGTACAGCTTCATGGATGAGGTCCTTTCGAGACCGGCCCAGCGTGGGCGACACCAGCCTCGTGCGTCCAACGCATTGATCCGATAGCATCGATGCGTGACGCGCATACCCGCACGAAACAGCCCCCAGCCCCACGAGCGCCCCCAGCTCGAGACCCGCGATCTCGAGCTGGTGCTCGCGCTCGCCAGGGCCGGCACGACGTCGCGCGCCGCCGCACATCTGCACGTCACGCAGTCGGCGATCAGTCGCGCGCTCGCGAACACCGAGGACCGCCTCGGCGCGCCCCTCTTCGACCGCGGGGCGCGGGGTCTGACGCCGACGGCCGCCGGCGCGCGACTCATCGCCGGCGCGCCGGCGGTGCTCGAGCACCTCCGGGCCCTCGAGCGCGAGGTCGTGGCGCCCGAGGCCCCCGTCACGCGGCTGCGGCTGGTGTCCGAGTGCTACACCGCGTATCGCTGGGTTCCGTCGGCGATGGCCCACCTGCGCCGCTGGGCACCGGGCCTCGTCGTCGACGTCGTCGTCGAGCACACCCACGATCCCGTGGCCGCGTTGGTGCGAGGCGAGATCGACATCGCGCTGCTGACCACCGCGACGCTCCCACGGGTGACGAACGACGAGGTCCCCCTGCTCGAGCGCCCGCTGCTGACCGACGAGGTGGTGTTCATCGTCGCGGCCGATCACCCACTCGCGCGCGCGAAGGCCCTCGACGTCGCCCACCTGAGCGCGTACCCACTCATCACCTCGGCTGCCCCGCCCGAGGAGGCGCGATGGTTCGCAAGGAGCGTGTTCGGTCGCCGCCGACCGAAGCTCGAGTTCATTCGCCTGCCGCTCACCGAGGGCATCATGGATGCCGCGCGCGCGGGCATGGGCATCGCGGTCGTCTCGGAGTGGATGGCCAGCGGCTACGTCGGTGCCGGCGGCCTCGTGGTCAAGCGCCTCGCTGCGGGCCCGCTGCTCCGACCGTGGCGCATCGCGTACCACCGCGGCTGCGCGGCTGCGGCCGACCAGCTCCGCGAGGTGCTCGCGTCGGCGCGCCCCGGCCCGATCGGGCCCCCACCCCCTCGTCGCCGCGGCGATGGCTGACGGATTCTCCCGACCGCCCCCACTCACGCACGTGGGTCAGCGCCGGCTGTCACGACCACCGCGGGATGCCCTCGCGGCGTCGGGCGCTGGCGTGCCCGCAGCACGAACGGGAGCACGAACCATGAAGAAGCTGGCACTCACCCTCACGATGGCCATGGGCCTGACCGCCGGTCACGCCGAGACCGGGAACGAACCCCACATTGGGATCATCATCATGAACGGCGTCATCATCGGCAACGGACGCGCGCTCGCCGGTGATGCCCAGGTCGGGGACACCGGCGTGCAGCTCGCCGGTGCTCACGTCGAACACGGGCGACTGGTGCGTTAGGTGACGGAGACGGACGCGAGCCACGACGCGCAGCCGCGTGCGCCCGCACGGGCGACGTCGTGGCTCGCGTCCGCATGTGCGCTGATCCTGGGCTGCGGGCACGCCGACGAGCCGACTGCGCTCGGCGTCGGCGACGAGATCGACGGCGTCGACGAGCGGGGCCGGCCGATCCATCTGCGCATCGACGACGTCACGATCGATCCGCGCGACCCGGCGGGCGAGCTACCGCTGTACGTCTTCTCCGAGCGCTCGGCCGACGGCGGGTGGCGTCCGCACTGCAACGCCGACGGCGCGACCACGGTGCCAGCCATCGTGGTCCCCGGCAGCTGGGATCCGCGGGGCGCCTACGACGATGACCCCTCGCGCACGACGTTCGCGTGCACCAACGGCGCCGTCGCCAAGTGCGTGCGACTCGGGTACGCACCGTGGCGGTCGTTCGATGGCGCGTCGCTGCGCGAGGAGCTGCTCGCCTGCGTGCGGATGATCCGGGCCGACTACTGCGGTGACGGTGTGACACACACGCGCGAGGGCACGCCGATCGCGATCTGGGACGCGCGCGGCGTGATCCCCCGGGGCGATGCAGACCCGGACCACGAACGCTTCGAGGCCGCGTGGTCCGCCGACGGCGCCGTCTACCTCGCAGCTCCGCGGCTGGGCCAGTCGATCGCCTCCATCGTCGCGACCTGTCCGACGCGCCTGGCCGGGCGGACCTCGTCCGACCTCCCGCTCGACGAGGCGGGCGTGCGCGCCCGCTTCCCCGAGGCGAGGCTCTTCGACGCGCGCGTGCTGCCGTGAGGTCGCCGAGCAACGCGAACGGTCAAGGCATGTCGTTGCCGACGCAGGTGTCCGACCCGTTGTTGCAGTCGTCCGAGCAGCAGTCGTTGTCGTTGTCGCACGGGGCACCCGCGGGCAAGCAGCAGCGGTTGTGCTGGTTGTCGCACTCGAGGGTGCCGCAGCAGTTGCTGTCGTTGTCGTCGCACGCCGCGCCGAGCTCGGTCGTGCAGCACACGGCGGGGCCCGGCCCGCAGTCGAGGGCGCCACAACAGTCGTCGTGGTCGCCACACGCTCGGCCGAGCTCCGTGGAGCAGCACTGCTGGACACCCTCGTCGCACTCGAGCGTCACGCCGCAGCACTGCGCGTCGTCGTTGCACACACCGCCGAGGTCGTTGTGGCAGCACATGCCCAGATCGATCGTGCAGTCGGGCTGGCACGAGAGCGTTCCGGCGTCGTAGCCCTGACCCATGCAGCCGCCGCCCGGCAGCGCGACGCCGTCGCAGGCCTCGCCGTCCCCCGCGTCGATCACCCCGTTGCCACACGAGTCGCAGCCGGCGAAGTCGAGCTCGCAGCCGGCGGTGCAGAGCACGGTGCCCACGTCGGGCGCACAGGTCGCGCCGCCGATCGCCGCGCCGTCACACGCCTCGTCGCCGTCGATCATCGCGTTGCCGCAGGTACCGCAGCCGCTCACGACGTGGCTGCAGGTGTTGGAGCACGCCAGCGTGCCGCTGTCGAAGCCCAGGGTCTCGCAGGTCTCCTCGAGCGCCGCCATGTCGCAGCTCTCGGTGCCGCCGATCATGCCGTCGCCGCACAGTCCGCAGCCCGACGTCTCGAAGTGGCACGCCCGCGTGCACGACAGCTGACCGCTGTCGAACATCACGCCCAGATCGGTGCACAGGGCCGTCGTCGCGCCGTCGCACTCCTCGGTCACCGGGTTGACGATGCCGTCGCCACACACCGGCAACGTGCACGCCTGGCTGCATCCGTCGTCGTCGATCGCGTTGCCGTCGTCGCACTCCTCACCGGGATCCGTGTCACCGTCGCCGCACGTGTCCGGTCCGCAGAACATGCTGCAGCCGTCGTCGTCGACGAGGTTGCCGTCGTCGCACGATTCGCCCGGTCCGACGTAGCCGTCGCCGCACACGTTGAGCAGGCACTGCTCGCGGCACTGCCCCGTGCCGTTGGCGTCGCCGAAGTCGCACTCCTCGGCGCCTTGCTTGATGCCGTCGCCGCACACCGCGGCGGGGCCGCCGGTGGTGTCGTCCGCCGAGTCGCTCGCCATCGTGGGATCGCTGAGGCTGGACGACTCGCTCGGCGCGCTGGCCGCGGAGGTCTCCCCCGACTGCCCGTAGGTCGCCGCTTCGACGGGGTTGCCCGTGCATGCACCGAGCGACAGAACCCACCCGAACACGCCCACACCCACGACTGCATCGCGTCTCATCAAGTGAATCCCACCCAAACCTGCCCGAGTTTCGCGCCTGCGTCGATCCCGGCGCGGCCTCGTCGGCGGCGTGGACCCGGCGCCGCGCGGGTTCGGGGGCGACGGGCCACGCACGCGAGGTGGTCCGCATGTGGAACCCCGTTCGTGTGCCCCTCGCGTCCCGCTCGCTTCACGGACCGACGCCGACGTGACCATGGCCCCTCGTGGAGTCCGGCGCCGATGGTTCGTAATGTTCGCAGCGATCCGGGCAATGACTCCTTGGAGTCCGGTCGAACGGTGTTGGGAGACAAAATGGTCGGCTGGCTCGTGCGGATGGCAGTGCTCGTTCCCTTGATGGGGGGCCCATCGGTCGCGTGGGCGTCCGAGGGACACGCCGACACCGCCGCGGTGACGCCCGCGCCGGTGCAGCGCCCGCGCGCGATGGTCGCGGCGACACCGGCCGCCCCCACCGCCGCAGCGACGGTCGAGCCGCCGCAGCCCGCGGCACCGCCGGCGCCGAGTCGTCCCGTCGCCGAGATCGCCTCGCCACCGCCCGCACCTCGCATCGCCGCGTCGAGCCCGGCGGGTGCATCGCCCGAGGCGAGCGTCCACCGCAGCGCGGCCGCGCCGGCGAAGCCGAAGTTCGAGCACCACGGCTTCACCACCGACCTGCGCATCGGCACGCTCGGTTGCTTGCGCGGCCTGTGCAACGGCGGCCACAACGTGCGCCCCGGGTTCCGCGTCGATGGATTCCTCGGCGGCAACATCCGCGGCTGGGTCGACTTCGGCCTCGCGGGCGGCTGGGGATCGATGACGTCGAGCGTCACGCCGGGCACCAACGTGCTGTCGCTGTACGGGCTCGATCCGTTCCTGCTGCAGCAGGCCCTCGGCGTGCTCGGCGGTCAGGCCCTCGGCATCGATCTCACCGCGCTCACGGTGAACGACGCCAAGCTGCGCACCGCACAGGCCGGGCCGCTGCTGCGTGTGCACTTCATCCCGCGCGGCCGCTTCCTCGCGTACGTCGGCAGCGGCATCCAGTACAACCTCTTCCGCGCGCGCTACTCCACCGCGGCCGGCGACGCGAAGATCGACTTCCACGGCCTGGCGGTCCCGATCGAGGCGGCGTTCGGCGTGCAGGTCCACGAGCACGTCTCGGTCGGCGTGCAGTTCGACTACCTCTGGACGTGGTACGCGCTGGCGAACCTGAAGCAGGGGGGCCAGGCGCTGACGGTCCCGGTGCGGATCCTCGACGAGGCCGCGCGGATGCAGAACAGCTCCCTGCGGGGCCAGCTGCCGCAGTTCTGGACCTTCGGCCTGATGCTCCGCGCCCGGGTCTAGGACCCCGTTTTCCGGCCTCCCAGGGCCGGCCGTGTCGTCTCGGCCCGCCCGCGGCCGCCCCGCCTCGGGGTCGCGTCCCGCGTGCGTTGACGGCCCGCGGCCCGCCGGCCTATTGTCCGCCGGCGCCGGTCGACACCAACCGCGCGCCACCACAGGAGCGAAAGTTCATGTCGCGCTCGTTCGTCACTCTCGCCCTCGCGTCCGTCCTCGCGTCCGGCCTCGGGCTGCTGTCGTGTGACAAGGCCGGCGGCGGCTTCAAGATCCCGATGAACAAGGATCTCAAGGCCGGCGGCGTGTTCATCTCCTACAACCTCGGCTGCGAGAAGGGCTGCGATCAGGTGCAGAAGGGCGACCTCCTGCAGAAGATCGACGGCAAGCCGGTGAAGACCGGCGAGGACTTCGACGCCGCGAACGTCACCGACGGCAAGCCCCACAAGCTCGATCTGCTCGCGGCCGGCAGCATGGCCCCGAAGACGGTCGAGATCACCGCGACGCCGAAGACCAACCTCCCGCCCCTCGAAAACGCCCCGCCGTTCTGGACCGTCGGCGCCGAGAAGCTGAACGCCGCGCCGGACTGGGCGCGTCGCCGCATGTTCGGTCACGCCAGCCCGATGATCCAGATCGTCAGCATCAACGGCGGCATCCTCGACGGCCGCCAGCTGAAGGGCAAGAAGCGGCTGCTGGTCTACTGGGACTGGGGTGATCGCGTCGAGGAGGGCAACGCGGTGGCCTTCATGCAGGTGCTGCAGAAGGCCCAGACCGACCTCCAGGCGAAGGGCGTCGAGATCATGTTCGCGCACGTGCCGTTCCCGACCGCGCGCAAGCAGCCGATGAACGACAGCGATCTCCGCGCTTGGTCGGACAAGTGGGCGGTCAAGGACGCCGCCGGGCAGAAGATGCCGATGATCCCGTTCTACCGGCGCCCGAACAAGACCGAGTACAACGAGGCGCGCGAGCTCGGCATGGAGAACGCGTACACCGTGATGGAGAACCTCGGGCAGAGCCCGGCGATCCTCCTGCTCGACGAGCGTGGCATCGTCCGCTGGCACTCCGAGGGCCTCGCGACGCCGCCGGGCGACGCCGAGGTGCAGAAGCCCGAGCAGTACACGATCATCGAGGCGGTCAACTTCTCGCTGAACGAGCTCTGATCGCGCCCATCGGCGATCGGCCAAGAGGGCTCCCGGGTTCGGACCAGGGGGCCCTTTTCGCGTGGTTCAGCCAAGCGCGGGGCGACGCAGCGCGAGCCAGCGGTTGCGCGCGCCGACGTCGACGTCGGGGGCCTCGCCGACCGCCCAGCTCGCGACCCACGAGCGCACGCACGCGACCGCACGATCGACGTCGTTGCGCGCGCCGGTGAACACCACGCCGCGCGGCGGATCGTCGGGTGTGTCGCCGAGGACGACCAGCGGCACGCCCTGCACGAGGCTCTCGACGAAGGTGCGCGAGTACGGCAGGCCGGCGTCCTGGCCCGCCACCACGGCCGACGCGGCGCGACGACGCGCGGCTCGATCACGCGGCGGCACGTCGCACTCGTCGTAGACCTCGAGCCGCACCTCGGGGCGGCTGAGGGCCTCGAACTCGAGGCGCAGGTGGCCGCGCACTCCGTCCGACAGGGTCTCGGCGAGGCAGATCACCGCGAGGCGACCGCAGTCGTCGAGGACCAGCGGCAGCGGTCCGCAGGCGCGCGGCAGGAGATCGGGGGCGTGGACGTCGAGGAACAGGTGGCTCGGCGCGCCCGGTCCGGTGGACTCGACGGTCGCCGCGGCGTCCCGGTCCGCGCTCACGGGTCCCGGCCACGGCGTCGTCGACTCGCCCGCGTGCTCGCGCGGCGCCGGCACGCGTCCGTGCACGACCACGGAGATGCCCGCGAGCACGGCGTGCTTCACGTCGGGGAGGCACCGCAGCGCGACGCGGGGATGGATGCCGTGCAGGTGCAGCTCGGTCGCGTCGTGCAACACCGCGGCGATCTCCGGCACATCGCGCTCGGCGAGGCTGAGATCCACGGTGCTCGCCCCGGCGCGCGGCTCGAACAGCTCGATCACGCGCACCGTGATCGGCTGCTCGGACCAGGGCGTGTTGGCGAGATCGCGCGCGAGCGAGCTCGGCTCCGTCAACACGGGTCGCGGCACCAGGTGAACGACGGCGGGCACGCGGGCTTCTTAACGCGCCGCGGCGATTCGGCCAGGCGAGCGGACCCGCCGTGCCGAATCGGGACCGCAGCACCAGACACGCCGGTGCGCGCGCGCGACGACGCGGACGAACCGCTCAAGGGTTGCCCGGCGGCTTGTCCTTGCGCCGCAGCGGGTGCTGCAGCGTCGGCGGCTTCTCGTGCTCGCCGCGCTCGACGAGGAGCTCGAGGCCATCGACGAGGAGATCCGGCGTCGTCACCTGGGCGTCGACCGTCTGGCTCAGCGCGCCGTCGATCCCGACGTCGGCGCCGAAGCCACCGTACGCGCCCACGGCCACCCGCATCGGGACGGTGCGCGCTCGGTTGCCGACGGCGCGGATCCGTCGGAGCACGCGCATCGACGCCGGCGCGAGCAGTGCTCCGCGCACGAGCGTGCGCTTGCCACCCGGCTCGATGCGGAAGACGCGGGCGGGCAGCGGCAGGTTGAGGTTGCCGGTGCCGGCGTACGCCGCCGCGCTCTCGCGCGGCACCGGACCGAGCACCGCGCCGTCGCGCAGGCTCTCGATCACGTACGCGAACTCGTAGCCGTCCTCCTGTGCGCGCGACAGCAGCTCGCGCTCGAGCTGGGCGAGCGTGCTGCCCCTGCGCTTGCTGGTCAGCGTCAGGTTGCTGATCGTGGCGCCCGACTCGAGCGCGGGGCTCATGCGCGCGCGGCCGTTGCTGCCGGTGACCTTGGCGTTGGGCACCCGCGTCATCAGCAGCGCGTCGAGGCGACCGTCGTCGACGAGGACCAGGCGGCGGGCCGCGACGCCCTCGGCGTCGATCTGGTAGCTGCCGAACGCGCCCGCGAGCGTCGGATCGTCGACGAGGTCGATGTCGTTCGGCATCACCTGCTTGCCGAGCTTGGCCTGCCACGCCGGCTCGAGGTCGACCATGCGCCCGTTCTCGCCCAGCGGCGCCGGGGTCCCCACCGCCTCGGTGGCCACGGTCGCGCCGAGCAGCTGCGCTGCCGCATCGCCGGCGAACAGCAGCGGGCCGTCGTAGTCCTCCTCGATCATCGGCGCGGCGGCCATCTCTTCGAGCTCGCGCAGGGTCTGATCGACGAGCTTCTCGCCCGCCGCGAGCAGCTCGTCGTCGGCCGAGGGGATCCCGCGCAGCTGGATGGCGTACCCGTGATCGAGGTGCATGCCATCGGGGGCCTTGGTGTCGGCGACCACCGCGAGCACCGCCCGATCCCGGGCCCACTGCAGGACCATGCCGTCGGTGTTCACGACGGTCTCCTGGGTGCGGAGGATCTGCACGTGCACGTCACCGTTGTCGACGCCAGGGTGCTCCGAGAACCGCGCCGACAGCGACGCGACCATCGACGCCAAGCCATCGCGATCGATCGTGGCGGGCGCGAGCTCGGCGTGCATCTGCACGGGGGCCGCTGGCGGCGTGAAGTCGGGGGCCGGCTCGCCGGTGGCGAGCCGCTTGAGCACGACCTGCTTGATGGACCACGCCTTGGTCGCGCCGCGGAACGCGTTGTCGAGGGAGAGCCACAGCTTCTTCGCGGCGAAGCGCGGCGCCGGATCGAGGGCGACCTCGAGCTGGGCGATGCCGCTGTCGCCACCGAAGAAGTTCGTGTTGTCGCGCGCCGGCGAACCGACGCGGACCTCGACGGCACCCGCCGACTGTCGATCGAGCACGTTGACGATCACGCCGCCGTACGAGCCGTCGAGGCTGAGCAGCTGGGCGCGGACGGTGCGGACCTCGGCGCGGTACGGCGCCGGCGCGCCGGGGACCCGCAGGCCCGCGAGCCCGCGCGCGAGCTCGTCGCGCAGCGCCACCGTCTCGGCGTCGAGCTCGGGATCCGGCTTCGGCGTCGCGACGGGGGCGACGGCGGGAGCCACGACCGCCGGCGGAGCGCCGCTCGACGCGGTCGCCGGCGGCGCGAGCAGCAGCGCGGCGAACAGCCACGGCGACGACATCATCGCGACCTCCGCACCGCGCGGGGCGGCGCTGCGCCGGGAGGCGTCAGCAACGGCGGCTTCTCGCGCTCGTGGATGCCCCGCTCGATCTCGAGGTTGCGCAGCAGGAGCGACGGGCTCACCGCGCTGACCGGCACCCAGCCCGACTCCGCTCCGCACACGCCGTTGAAGATCCGGGGCGAGTCGTCGGTGGCGATGATCGTCTCGAACGCCTGCAGCGGCGTGCCGACGATCTCGACGCCGCGCACCAGCTCGTCCGGGCGACCGTCGGGATACACGCGGTACACCAGCAGGGGCTCGACCTTGAACGCCTGCGGCCCGCTGCGATCGGTGATCGTGTAGCCGCCCGAGATGTCCGTGAACCAGAGCCCGTAGGGCTTGTCCTGGCGCTCGATCTCGTCGAGCAGCGCCGCGCGCAGCTGCTTGCGCGACAGCGTGCGCCGCGAGCTGACGATGAGGTTGCCTTGGCGCGCGACCACCTGGTAGCCGGGCTCGCGGCGGCCGTGGCCGTTGCTCTTGAGGAACGGCTTCACGGGCGAGCGCCCGAGCAAGAACGTCTTGAGCTTGCCCTTCTCGACCAGCACCGTGCGCCGCGCGGTCACGCCTTCGTCGTCGACGAAGTAGTGGCCCGACAGCGGCTGGCCGTCGAACATCGCGATGGTCGGGTCGTCGGCGACGTCGAGGAACTTGGGCAGCACCGGCTTGCCGAGGCGATCGGTGAACGTCTGCCCCTCGGCGTCGTCCTTCTGCCGGTGGCCCTCGAGGCGGTGGCCGAAGATCTCGTGGAAGAAGACGCCAGCGGCGCGGCCCTCGAGCACGGCCGGCCCGGTGTACGGATCGGCGATGGGCGCGGCCTGCAGGGCGAGCAGGTTGTCGCGGAGCTTGTCGGCGGCGGCGAGCAGCACCTCACGCGGGGGCAGCTGCTCCAGCGTGTGCGCCTCGAAGGTCTCGGTGAGCCCGAGCCGCATGCCGTCCTCGGCCTGGGTGTGGGCCTCGATCAGCACGCGCAGGCGTGCGCGGCCGCTCTGCGCCCGCGTGCCCTCGGAGTTGACGAAGTAGTGGTTCTCGGTCGTCGCGGTCATCGACACGCTGCTGCCGAGCACGCGGGGATCGGACCCGAGCCGCACCGAGATCTCCGCCGCCAGCGGCCGCATGCGCGCCGCGATCGCGGTGAAGTCGAGGTCGGCCTCGGACTGCATGAGCCGAGTCGGCTTCTCGGTCGAGAAGTCCGGGTGCTGCTCGCCATCGCTGCGCAGCTGCTCGCTGCTCTCGACGTCGCGCAGGGCCGACACCGCGTTGTGGTACTGGGCCTCGGTCGCCAACCACAGGCCCTGCGCCAGGGAGAGATCCTCGTCGTTGAGGCTGACCGAGAGTCCCGAGCCCAGGCCGTTGCCCGGCCCATAGTCGCCGTCGCTGCTGTGGCTGTTGTCGAGCGTCGGGCTCCCGACGCGCACGTCGACGTCGAGCGAGCGATCGGTGTCGAACTCGTCGCGGACCAGCGCGCCGTCCTCGGCCGCGACCCACAGCTGCTGCTGCGCGACCAGGTCGTAGGCGAGGAAGTACGCGGCCTGCTCGACCCCGTCCCCGGACAGCTGCGAGAGGTTCTGCGTCAGCTCTCGCTCCAGGATGTCGAGCACGGGCGCCGGATCACCGGCCTCGAGCGCCGGCCGCACCAGCTTCGGCGCGCGCCCGGGCTTCGTCCCCCGCGCCGTCCCGTCGGGCGCGATGCGCCCCGTGGTCCGACAGGCCGCCGCCGGCGCCAACGCCACGGCGAGAACGAGAGCAATGGCGAGCCGCGTGGATGACACCGCGAAGAAGCCTACCACGGGCAAGAAAACCCACCGCCAAAGGCGCTGGGCGCAGCCCAGCCCCCGACCAAGCACCGACCGGTCCCCCGATCACGCACCGACCGGCTCCCCGATCACGCACCGACCGGTTGCCCGGTGACGCAGCGACCGGCTCCCCGGTCACGCACCGACCGCTTCCCCGATCATGCACCGACCGGTTCCCCGGTCACGCACCGATCAGC
>LNFM01007375.1_pt1 | contig 17311 bp, 18 predicted proteins | sample 596031 | NCBI WGS metagenome assembly LNFM01 (sample SAMN04254537, study PRJNA301005) | activated carbon metagenome | isolation source: dual media filters at the Ann Arbor, Michigan drinking water treatment plant | place: USA: Ann Arbor | reverse complement strand
GCTCGGCAGCGAGTGGATCGGCTATCGCGCCGAGGTCCATACCTTCCTGGAGGATGGCGACCGCGTCGCCGCCTTTGGGGTGTATTCCGGCACCTACAAGGCGACCGGCAAATCCATGCGCGCCGAGTTCGCCCATCTCTACGAGGTGCGCGATGGACGCATCACGCGCATGCGGCAGTATGTGGACACGGTGATGGTCCGCCGGGCGCTGCCCGAAGGCGGCTGACACGCCAGCCTGCGGCCGGCCACCCGGCCTGTCGCGCGCGATGCGGCGACGGTGGCTCCGGCCCGTGCCGTCGGTGTTACCGCGCCAGTGGGCGCCGGGTGGCCATCGCCGCCCGCCGCCCACAAGCCAAGCCTGCTAGATTTTGATGAACTCATGCACCGACAGGGGCCCGAAGGGCAGCGACGCCAGCGGCCCGCCGATGTCGAGCGCGCCGAGATCGACCGGAAAGAAGCCGGTCGCTTCGATGATCTTGCGGATCTCGGCCTTTGCCTCGGCGTCGTCGCCGGAATAAAACAGCACCCGTCGACCCTCGCCCAGCGTCGGCTGCGCCAGCAGTCTCGAGTCGAGGTGGTTGAACGCCTTCACCACCCGCGCCCCTGGCACGAAGCGGCTGAACAACGCACTCGAATTCTGCCCGTGCAGGTCGATCGCCTTGACGCCATAGACCGCCAGGGGGTTGGTGGGGTCCTTGGCATCCGGCGAATCCGGGTCCAGGAATTCCAGGGCATTGGTACAATCCACCACGATGCGGCCAGCCCAAGCGGGCAGCGCGGTGAACACGGTTTCCACGTCGGTCCAGCGCATGGCGGCGAAGACGATGTCGGCGCGCGCTGCCTCTGCCACCGTGCCGGCGGTGAGGAAGGGGCCAAGTTCCTCGACCAGGGCGGCAAGGGAAGCGGGGCCACGGCGATTGGCGATGGTGGCGGCGATGCCCTTGCCGGCCAGAATGCGGGCAATGGTGCTGCCGAAGGCGCCGGAGCCGATGATACCAATGGTCATGAGAGGTTTTCCTTTCGGTTGAGGTGAGGGCAACACAGTCGCTGGGGTAAAAAGATTGTGTGTCTGCGACGTAACAACACTTTCGGGCAAAGTATCACCAGACGAGCGGCAGGGCGAAACGGCCCAGTCGCGACACCTCGGCGGCGATATCGGCGATGCTGGTCTGTGCCAGCTCATCCTCCAGCGCCCGGCGCGCTTGCGCGAAAGCCGGTTGGATCGCTTCCAGGATGGTGCCCCCCACCGCGCAGTCCTTGCAGGGCGGGGAGCGATGCGTCGGGAACAGGTCCGTGTCCTCGACTGCCTGATAGACATCAAGCAGCCGTATCGCCGCCGCGGGCCTGGCCAGCAAGGCGCCGCCGCCGGCACCGAGCTGAGATCGGGTCAGCCCGGCCTGCGCCAGGCGGGATAGCAGGCCGCGGATGACGACAGCCCCGGTATTGGCTGACTTCGCCAAATCCTCCGACCGCAGCGGCCGGCCATCGGTGACGGCAAGCGTTGTCAGGATGTGGATGGCCACGGCGAATCGGGTGCTGGTTGGCATGGTGGTTCCGTTAGTGTGTCGCTGCTTCTATTTCACATTGGGCGCATCGTCAAGGTTGTCTTCGTCATCCGGCGCCCGGCACCGACACGGCCGCGGCATTGGCGCCGGAGCATTGCTTCAGACGCTCCATCATCCAGCGGCCGGCGGGGCCTGGGGGGCTGGCGATCCGGTAGATTGCCGAGATCTGCAACTGCAATCCGCCCGGCGGCACATCTTGCACGGATAACTCGACCAGCCGTCCTTCGGCCAGGTCCTGCGCCACGGTGTGCACCGGCATGCCGCCCCAACCCAGGCCGCTGAGCAGGAAGGCGTGCTTGGCGAACAGGTCGGCCAACCGCCAGGTCATCGGGGACATGACGCCGAACTCGCGGCCCGCCGAAAGGTCGGACCGGTCGGTCAGCACCAGCTGGACGTGGCGTGCCAGCTCCTCCCGCCCGATCATGCCGCGATGCGCGGCCAGTGGGTGGCTGGCGGCGGCGACCATGATGAAGCTCACGGTGGTCACGGGCTCCGCCAGCAGCCCCTGCGGCAAGAGCGGCAGCGACCCAACCAGGGCAAAGCTGGCACGGCCGTCAATCACAGGCTGCACCGCGCCCCCAAGCGCTTCGACGTAAAGCCGGAGGGGCGTGGCGGGAAAGTGGCTGCGGAAGGCGTGTGAAACCTCTGCGATGGCTGTGATCGGGAAGAACACATCGATCACCGCCGCCAGCTCCGCCTCCAGCCCGCCAGAGATGCCTTTCGCCCTTGCCTTCATGCAGTCTACGCCGGCCACGATGCCGCGGGCGTCGCCCAGCAGCACGCTGCCTTCCCCGGTCAGGCGGGGATAGCGGCCGCTGCGGTCGAACAGAGTGACCGAAAGCTGCGCCTCCAGATTGCCCATGCTTTCACTGATCGCGGATTGCGTGCGCCGCAACCTCCTGGCAGCGGCGGAGAAGCTGCCCTCATCCGCGGCTGCCACGAAAATCCGCAACTGATCAAGCGATACACCGTCCAGCATGCCTTCTCCATCGGCTGAGCCGATGGATAGTAACAGAAAATCGGGACTTAAACGATGGTTTGCGACTTGCCATCTCAAACTCCGAAATGACGAAACAGGAGCTTCGGATGGCGGATCATGCATCCCATGAAGGCCGCGTGGCGGTGGTGACGGGCGCGGGGCGTGGCATCGGCGCAGCCATCGCTGCCGAATTTGCCAGCCGCGGCGCGCAGGTGGTCTGCGTGGACCTGCAGCCGCCGGAGGGCACGGTCGCAGCCATCGGCGCGGCTGCCATTGGCGTCGCCGCCGATGTGTCCGACCGGGAAGGCTGGGCGGCGGTTGCCCGCGCCGCGGAGGCCGCCTTCGGCGATGTGGGTATCGTCGTCAACAACGCCGCCTTCTATCCCAACCGGCCGATCGAGGCGCTGGATATCGAAACATGGCGCAAGACCATGGCGGTCAATCTCGACGCGCATTTCCTCTCGGCGCAGCAGTTCATACCTGCGATGCGCCGCCGCCGCTGGGGGCGCTTTGTCGGCATCTCGTCCAACTCCGTCGGGCTGACGTTGAAGGGCATGAGCCATTACATCGCCTCCAAGATGGGCATCATCGGCTTCATGCGGGGCCTGGCCAATGATGTCGCCAATGACGGCATCACCTGCAACGCGGTGCTGCCGGGCCTCACCCATACCGTGGCGAGCGAGGCGCAGGGCGAGGAACAGCGCCGCGCGACCTGGCAGGCCCAGGCCATCCAGCGTTTCGCCGAGCCGGCCGATATCGTGGGGCCGGTCATGTTCCTCACCACCGAGGATGCTGCCTTCATGACCGGGCAGGCGCTGGTGGTCGATGGCGGACAATACCGGCTGGGATAGCCCGCGGCCCGCGCCGTGCAGGGCGACCGCCGAAGGCGCTTCACATCATCGCTTCGCCTCCACCGACACGATCAGGATCAACGTCATGACCGATACAACCGGCCTGCCTGAAGCGGGCGCCGTCCGCACGCAGCCAGCGGCCTATTTTGATACCATCATCGTCGGCGGCGGCTCCGCCGGCGCGGTGCTTGCCAACCGGCTCAGCGCCGATCCGGCGCGGCGCGTCCTCCTGATCGAGGCGGGCAAGGCCTATTCGCCCGGTGCCTATCCCGACGCCGTGCGGCGACAGGACCTGCTGGGCGGCGACGCGCCGCATGACTGGGGCTTCGAAAGCGAGCCGGGCGTGCTCGGCCGCCGGCTGCCGCTCGCCCGCGGAAAGGTGCTGGGCGGGTCCTCCGCCATCAATGGTGCGGTGGCGATGCGGCTGCCGAAATCGGACCATGAGCGCTGGGCGCGGCAGCATGGCCTGGCCGGGTTCGACTGGGCCGGGGCCCGCCCCTTCTACCAGTCGCTGGAGCGGACCTCCGGCCTGGGCGGCACGGGCCGCGACGGCCCCTTCCCGATTCACCAGCTGGGCGAGGAGGAAGTCTCCGAGCAGCACCACGCCTTCATCGCGGCGGCCCTCGCGGCCGGTCATCCGCGCTCCGCGGGCTTCAACACCGACCAGCCGCTTGGCGTCGGTCCCTATGTCATGAACACGCGGATGGGCGTGCGGCTGAACACCGGCATGACGCTGCTGGGCGATGCGGTGCGCGCCCTGCCCAACCTGACGATCCGCGACGAGACGCTCGTGGATGCCGTGATCCTGGACGGCGAACGCGCCACCGGGATCCGCCTGGCCGATGGCGACATCATTGCCGGGGGGGAGGTTATCCTCTCCGCCGGCACCTATGCCAGCCCGGCGATCCTCATGCGGTCCGGCATCGGCCCGGCGGCAACGCTGCGCCGGCTTGAGATTCCGGTGGTGGCCGACCTGCCGGTCGGCAGCCGGCTTCAGGATCATCCCCTGTTCCCGACAGTGTGGTCGATCAGGCGCGATGCGGTGGGCCTGCCCTATCCGCCGATCGGCGCCATGCTGTGGGGCCCGTCGCGCCATGCGGCCGATGGAGAGGCCGACCTGAACATCAGCACCGCGCCCCTGCCGGAAGGCGGCCCGACCGGCGCAATGTTCCTGCTGTTCGCGGCGCTGGTGCGGCCGCGTTCCCTGGGTTCGCTGACCATCACGAGTCGCGATCCGCGCGTGCCGCCGATGATCGATCCCGGCTTCCTCAAGGATCCCCTGGACCGTGAGCGGCTGGTCGATGGTGTGGAGATGATCCGCGACATCGCGCGCCAGAAGCCCTTCGCCGACATGGTCGGTGGGGAACTGGTGCCCGGTGAGGCCGCGCGGGACCGCCCTGCGATCCATGCCGCGCTGCCGGCGGGCATCGCGACCTATCAGCACCCGACCTCCACCGTGCCGATGGGTGGCGACAGCGATGCGACCGCCGTGGTGGACCTGCACGGACGTGTACGCGGCATTCGCGGCCTTCGGGTGGTCGACGCCTCGATCTGGCCCGACGTGCCCTCCGTCGCGACGGCCTTCCCCACCATGATGCTCGCCGAAAGCATCTCGGCGCGCATGGCCTGACGGACCTGCCCCTCAACCGCATTCCCCCCACCAGACAGAGAAAGAAGACGCCATGAGTGACAACCCGACCGCCGTGGAATTGCTGCGGCGCAGCCTGGACACGTTCCTGGCCAAGGACATGAAGGCCTGGTCCGAGCTGTGCCACGAGGATGTGGTGGTGGAGTTCCCCTTCGCGCCGGCGGGATCGCCGAGCCGGCTGGAAGGCCGCGCCGCGATCTACGAATACCTGCGCAACTATCCCGCTGTCATCGACGTCAAGTCCACCTTGATCCTGCGCATCTACGCCGCGGAAGACCCCGCTGTGGCCATCGCGGAATGGAGCGCATCCGGCCGCGTCCTGACGAACGGCAATCCCTACGAGATGCGCTACGCGACCTTCGCCACCTTCCGCGACGGGCTGATGGTGAACTACCGCGAATACTGGAACCCGGCCGCTTTCATGGCCGCCATGGGTGGGTCCGGATTCTAGCGCATCCTCGCGGCCTCCTTTCCAAGTGGAAACAAGGGAACATCATGAACATCACCTCAAACAAGGTTTGCCTTGTCACCGGGGGCAGCCGCGGCCTTGGTCGCAGCACCGCCCTGGCGCTTGCCCGCAGTGGCGCGGGCGTCATCATCACCTCTCGCACCCAGGCGGACAGCGCGGCGGAAGTGGTACGTGAGGTGGAGCGGCTGGGCGGCAAGGCCGTCGCGCTGCGGCTGGACATGGCGCAGGCCGCGACCTTCCCCGCCTTCGTGGATGAGGTGCGGGCGGCGCTCCAGGCGACATGGTCGCGGGAGGGCCTGGATATCCTCGTCAACAATGCCGGCATGGGCATGATCGCGCCCATCGCCCAAACCGACGAGGCGATGTTCGATCAGTTGATGGCGGTGCATCTGAAGGGCGTGTTCTTCCTCACGCAGTCGCTGCTGCCATTGATCGCCGATGGCGGCCGCATCGTGAACCTCTCTTCGGGACTGACCCGATTCTCACTGCCCGGCTACGCCGCCTATGCGATGATGAAGGGTGGCATCGAGGTGTTCACGCGCTATCTCGCCAAGGAGCTCGGCCCCCGCGGCATCGCGGTGAATACCGTTGCGCCTGGCGCCATCGAGACGGATTTCGGCGGGGGTGTGGTGCGAGACAATGCCGGCCTCAACAAGATGATCGCCGGGCAGACCGCGCTCGGCCGTGTCGGCCTGCCGGACGATATCGGCCCGGCGATCGCGGCGCTGCTGTCACCGGCCAATGGCTGGGTGAATGCACAACGCATCGAGGTTTCAGGCGGCATGTTCGTCTAGGCCGACCGTCGCAGTAGCACGTCTGGGACCATCGCCGCGGCCGATGTGTAGCATCGAAAGATCATGGCTGTTCCGGATTTGGCCGCGCGTTGCATCAACGCTGTGCGAAGCGCCATCCGGCTCTCACCTCGTCACCTGGCGCACAAGGCGCCGTCAAAGGATCATCACATGACAACCATCCTGCATATCGATTCCAGCATCCTCGGGGACCATTCCACCAGCCGCATGCTGAGCGCCGAGATCGTGGCGCGGCAGCAGGCGCTGCATGCCGGCGCCAAGGTCATCCACCGCGACCTGGCCGCCGACGGCGCGATGCATCTCTCTGGCGCGCATCTGGCGGTGTTCCAAGGTGCGGCGGCGGGCAGCCCGGCGCTGGGCGACGATGTCGCGACCGGCGGTGCCTACCTGGCTGAACTGCTCGCCGCGGATGTCATCGTCATCGGCGCGCCGATGTACAACTTCTCCGTCCCGTCACAGTTGAAAGGGTGGATCGACCGCGTCTGCGTCGCCGGGAGCACCTTCCGCTACACCGCCAACGGGCCTGAAGGTTTGTTGACCGCGAAGAGGGTTCTGATCGCCTCGACCCGCGGCGGCATCTACAGCCACGGCCCCGCCGCTGCGCTGGAGCACCAGGAATCCTACCTGCGGACGGCGCTGGCCTTCATCGGCATCACCGATGTCACGATCATCCGCGCGGAGGGCCTGAACCTCGGCGATGACAGCAAGGCGGCCGCGCTGGCCGGCGCGAAGGCGCAGATCGCGGCGCTGGCCGCCTGACAATCCGCCGGAGGACACCATTCATGATTCCGTACAGCTATCTCGCTCCCGTCGGGCGTCTTCTCCTTGCGCTCATGTTCATCCTGAGCGCGCTGGGCAAAATCGCAGAGCCGGCGGCGACGCAGGGCTTCATCGCATCGGTCGGGCTGCCCCTGTCGATGCTCGCCTATCTGGGCGCGATCGTCATCGAGCTCGGCGGCGGCATCCTGCTGCTGCTGGGCTTCCAGGCGCGGGCCACGAGCCTCCTCCTGGCCGGCTTCACGCTGCTGGCGGCGGTGGTTTTCCACCACGACTTCGCGAACCAGAATGAGATGATCCACTTCCTCAAGAACCTCGCGATTGTCGGCGGCCTTCTCCATATCGCGGCGGGTGATGCGGGTGCCCTGAGCCTGGATCACCGCCGACTCAATCGGACCTGAAGGACAACGGGCCTTTGGCCCAGGGGAAGAAGCATGGAAATCGGCATCGACAGTTTCGTGGCCACCATCCCGCATCCCGTGACGGGGCATCTGGTCTCGCCCGCGGATCGGATGGAGGCGCTGCTGGCGGAGGTGGAGACGGCGGATCGCGTCGGGCTCGACGTCTTCGGCATCGGCGAACATCACCGGCAGGAATTCCTGGATTCCGCCCCGCCGGTGATCCTGGCCGCGGCGGCGGCGCGCACGAAGCGCATCCGCCTGGCCAGTGCCGTCACGGTGCTGAGCGCGGCGGATCCGGTGCGGGTCTTCCAGGAGTTCGCGACCATCGACCTCATCGCCCGCGGCCGGGCGGAGATCGTCGTGGGGCGAGGGTCCTTCGGCGAAGCCTATCCGCTGTTCGGCTTCGCAATGGCCGATTACGATGACCTTTTCGCGGAGAAGCTGGACCTGCTGCTGATGCTGCGGGATGAGGAGCGCGTCACCTGGCGCGGGCAGTTCCGACCCCCACTCGACCAGCAGCGCGTATTTCCGCGGCCGCACCAGGATCGGCTGCCGATCTGGCTCGGGGTTGGCGGCACGCCGCAATCCTTCGTCAGGGCCGGGGCGCTGGGCCTGCCGCTGATGGTCGCCATCATCGGCGGCAGCTTCGAACGCTTCCGCCCCCTCGTTGATCTGTATCGTGAGGCTGGCCGGCGGGCCGGCCATCCGGCGGAATCGCTGAAGGTGGGCGTCCACGCCATGGGTTTCGTCGCGGACAGCGATGCCGCCGCGCGGGACGCATTCTTTCCGGGATGGGCGCACATGTTCACCGAGATCGGCCGCGAACGTGGCTGGCCACGCGCGACGCGGGGGCAGTTCGATGCGATGTGCGGGCCTCAGGGGGCCTTCCTGATCGGCGACCCGCGGACGGTGATCGACAAGATCCGCGCAGCCGACGAGGCACTGGGCGGCATCTCCCGCCTCACCTTCCAGATGAGTTCCGCCATGCTGGAGACGGCGGCGATGCAGCGGTCCATCACCCTGCTGGGCACCGAGGTCGCGCCCATCAGCAGAAACGCATCCGGCCTGGCGCCAGCCCGTGGGTGAACTGGTTGGCGGCATCTGGCGCCGCGGGGGGATGGAGAGCGTGCTGGCCGATGGCGAGTTGAAGCGCCCGCCTTCGGTTTTCCGCCACTGGATCAAGCAGGATGGCGACAGCCCCTTCAGGCCCGCGCCGGGGCGCTACCACCTTTATGTCTCGCTCGCCTGCCCATGGGCGCACCGCACGCTGATCATGCGCAGCCTCAAGGGCCTGCAGGATGCCATTGGCGTCTCGGTGGTGCATTGGCTGATGGGGGATGATGGCTGGTGCTTCGATCCCGGGCCGGGCGTCATTCCCGATACCGTCAACGGCACAAGCCTCCTGCATCAGGTCTACACCTTGTCGGACCCGGCCTGCACGTCGCGCGTGACCGTGCCGGTGTTGTGGGACAAGCTGACGCGCCGGATCGTGTCCAATGAATCGGCCGACATTCTGCGCATGTTCAATGCGGCATTCGACGACCATGGCGCGACACCGGGCGACCACTACCCGGTGGCCCTTCGCGATGAGATCGACGTGGTCAACGCGCGCATCTACGCAACGCTCAACAACGGCGTCTATCGTGCCGGCTTCGCCGCGACGCAGACGGCCTATGAGGCAGCGGTGGCCGAGGTGTTCGGGACACTCGACTGGCTCGAACATCGCCTGGAGGGTCGGCGATACCTGGTCGGCGGGCACCTCACCGAAGCCGATATCCGCCTGCTGACGACGCTCCTGCGCTTTGACCCCGTCTATCTCGGGCACTTCAAGTGCAACCGCCGCGCGCTGGCCGACTATCCCGCGCTCTGGGGCTATACGCGGGACCTGTATCAGCATCCCGCCATTCGTCCGACAGTCGATATCCGGCATATCAAGGGGCACTACTATGGCAGCCATCGATGGCTGAACCCGAATGGCATTATCCCCATCGGCCCTGACCTGGACTTCGATGCTCCTTCCGGGCGTGAGCGGCTCTTGTAGATTCCATTGTTTCATCCGGCATGCCGGGTGGTGGCTTGATTCTCAGTCCGGGCCGCGATGGTTGCCCGGTCTCCTCGGACCCACTGACACCTGCGGGGCTGGAGGCTGTCTCACCGCTCGGGATGAGGGGTTCTGCGCACCACCCGCAAGTCGGTGCAGATGGCCTTCATCGCCCCCCCTGCACGAAATGGGCACGACGGATCGGCGCAATCGTCTCCACGGCAGACATCCCAATCCACCCCCCGTGCATCGCGAGAGCCAAGGTGGACCCCATCACCCGATGGGGGCCCTATGGGACGCCCGATTACCCCGCCGACGGGGTCCCTTCTCCATGCCTGTCCACACTCCGGAACCGGCGCTGCCTGCCGGATCAGGCTGCTCCCCCTGCTCTCCACCGATAACTGAGCGGTGCTGCTACACGAAGTTTTCGGACGGGTGAGGTCATCTGACCTCCCGCCGGTTCCAGCCGGCGCGGGGGAGGGGGCATTGAGCAGGGCATTGGGGCGTGACGCCCGCCCCGCCAACGGGATTCGTCGTGCTTGCCGACCAGCGCAGAAGGAACATAGTGGAGGGCAATCCTTCGTCATCGCCGCCGCCCCCGGGGCGCCCGCGATCCAGCTGAGCAAGGGAGTGCTTCATGCCCGACGTTATGGTCCAGCTCTGTCTGCATTGCGCGATGCGGCCCGCGAGCACGGATGGCGCCGAGGAGCGCCGGCTTCATCGCCCCTGCGGCTGTGCCTGGCTGAAGCGAAGAAGCGCGGCCTGAAGCCTTCGCCATGAACCAGGATCACGGTCAAGCCGCCCAGCACCTCTCTCGCTTCGCGGTGAATGAATATGCGGTACCGATGGGCTTCGCGCCGCCCGCGTTCTTCACCCAATTGGCCCGGCGCGGCATCGGTGGTGTGGGGCTGACGGCGAATGCGGTGCAGCAGTTGCCGCCCACCGCGCTGCGCCGCTTGCTGGCCGAGCACGGGCTTCGGGCGACCTCCCTGAACAGCGTTGGGTATTTCCTTCACGCTGATCCGCGGATGGCGGGCGAGCAATCGCTGCTGGATGACCGGCATTTCGCCGCCGCCGCGGAAATCAACGCGCCGATCAACCTGATCCCAGGCGGGTTGCTGCACGCGCAGCCTGGCACTGGCCTGGAGGATGCCCGGGCCCGCGCGCTGGAAGGGCTGGAACGCCTCGCCCGGCGCGCCGAGCGTGCAGGCGCGCTCCTGTCGCTTGAACCTTTCCACCCGATGGCCATTGGTCCGCGCAGCTGCATCAACCAGATTTCGGCGGCGCTGGCCGCCATCGCGCGCTGGCCCCGCATGGGGCTGACTTTGGACCTGCATCATTCCTGGTGGGACGCGGATCTGGAGGCGCTGATCCGCGACGCGACGACGCGGATCTTCGTGGTTCAAATCTGCGGCATTGCGCTGCCGGCCGATGGCGGCCCACCCGCCCGGGCCGAGCTGGGCGGGGCGGGCAGGGCGGAAGCCGCGCAACTCCTGCGCAGGCTGCGCGCCGCGAATTACCAGGGCGCCGTCGAATATGAGGTCTTCCACGACCAGCTTGGCCAGCCCCCGCTGGAACCGCTGCTGGACCGCGCCGTGGCGGCTTATCTGTCCCTGATGGAGATGGCGTGATGGCGAAGAAGATCCTGCTGACGGGCTCCAGCGGCTTCCTGGGCGCGGCCGTCGCGGCGCGGCTGGTGGCTGAGGGGCATGCCGTGCTGGGGCTCGATCCGGTGCGGCCGCCAGCAGGCATCCCGTATCGTCACCTCCATGAGGATCTTTCCAGTGAGCCGCGCCTCGCCGCCACCCTGGCCGAGTTCCAGCCGGATCTCGTCATCCATGCCGGCGGCGTCTCGGGCCCCATGGTGCTGGCGGACCAGCCGGCGCGCGTCATGGCGATCAACCTCGGTGGCAGCCTGAACCTGCTGCAGGCCAGCCTGGCCGCCGGTGTCGGGCGCTTCGTCTTTTGCTCCTCCACCTCGGCGATCGGCGAATTCACGCATGGGCCCATCCCCGATGATGAGCCGATGCGGCCGAACACGACCTATGGCGCCTCCAAGGCCGCCATGGACCAGGCGCTGGCGGGGCTGCATGGGCGTTGCGGCACCACGCTGGTTTCGCTGCGCTTCACCGCGGTCTATGGGCCCGGGCGGAAAACGGCGATGCCGATCGGTGAGATTGTCGCGGCCGCCATCGCCGGGCGTTCCATCCGGGTGCCGGTGCAACCGCCCTGGCCCTATGTCTTCATTGACGATGCCGTCGAAGCGACCTTGCGCGGCAGCTTCTGCGATGCGGCGGGCTTGCGGCGCCTGTTCTATCACATCGCACATCCCGAACTCGTCTCGCTCCCGGATGTCGCCGCCGCCCTCGCGCTGCAGGGGCTGCCGGTCCAGGTGCTGGAGGATGGGGCGCTGCCGGCCGTGGCCCGCGGCCCCCTGACCGTCGTCGCCGCCGAGCAGGAGCTTGGTTTCCGGGCGGTGATTGACCATCACGCAGGCATTGCGCGGATGATCGCGGCCGCGCGCTGATTTTCTCGGCGTTTCGCTGATTGACTCATAGGTCCCGCACCGCCCTATCATTCGTCCGGACGATTGATCCGGTGCGGGCGAAGGAGAATGGGCCTTGGGCGGAGTGGCTGCCACGCGGGCTCGATCACAGATGGACAAGCGCGCCTGGCTGGCGCTTCCGGCTGCACTCTGGCTGCTGGTCTTCGCGGTGGCGCCGCTTGGCATGCTGGCGGTCATGTCGCTCTGGACCTCCACCATCTTTGGACTGACGCGCGAGGTCACGCTCGACAATTACCGCGTGCTGACGGAGGACTGGGTTTATCTGCGCGTCCTCGGGCAAACGCTGCGCATCGCGCTGACCGTGACGATCATCTCGCTGCTCGTCTCCTATCCCATCGCCTACTTCCTGGCTTCGCTGCGCGGCACGCGGAAATCCGTGCTGCTGCTGCTGCTCTTCCTGCCCTTCTGGACGAGTTATGTGGTCCGCACCTTCGTCTGGATGCCGATGCTGGGGCGTTCGGGCCTGGTGAACCGCGTGCTGCTGGACCTTGGCCTGATCGACGTGCCGCTGGACTGGCTGCTGTACAATGAGGGCGCGACGACGGTTGGCCTCGTCTATGTCTACACGCTGTTCATGACGCTGCCGATCTACCTCTCGCTCGACCGCATGGATCCGCGCCTGATCGAGGCCGCCAGTGATCTGGGTGCCGGGCCGCTGCGCAGCTTCCTGCGCGTGACGCTGCCGCTCTCCAAGCCCGGCGTGATCTCGGGCTGCGTCATGGTCTTCCTGCTGACCTGCGGTGCCTATGTGACGCCGCAATTGCTGGGCGGCACCAGCGGGCTGATGTTCGGCAATCTCATTGCCGCGCAATTTACGCATACGAACAACTGGGCGCTGGGGGCGGCACTGTCGGTGGTGCTGATTGGCGTGGTCTTTCTCTGCCTGGCCATCTTCGGGCGCCGCGTGCGCCTGAACGATGTCTTCCTGCGGGGCTGAGCGCATGCATGGCGCCCGCACCCGCCGCCTCGCCCTCGGCGCCTATGCGGCGCTGTTCTATGCCTTCCTGTATCTGCCCATCCTGCTGCTCATCGTCCTTTCGGTGAATGACAGCCAGGTGATCGGGCTGCCCTTCCGGGGCTTCACCTGGCGCTGGTTCGAAGAGGTCTGGACCACGCCCGCCCTCGTGCAATCCATCGTGAACAGCGCGATCCTGGGCGCGGTCAGCGCCATCATCGCCACGGTGCTGGCCTTGCTGCTGGCACTCGCCTTCCGGGCGGAGTTTCCCGGCAAGGCGCTGCTGATGAAGGCGCTGCTGCTGCCCATCCTGATCCCAGGCATCGTCGGCGGCATCATCTACCTGATCTTCTTCGGGATCACCGGCGTGCCTGTCGGCCTCTGGCCCGCCGTGCTCATCGCGCATGTCACCTGGGTCTTGCCCTTCGCCTTCCTCACGCTGTTTCCCCGGCTGCACGGCTTTGACCGCAGCATCGAGGAGGCGGCGATGGATCTGGGTGCGACCCCCTGGGATGTGTTCCGCCTCATCGTCCTGCCGCTGATCCGCCCCGGGCTGATCGCAACGGCCATGTTCGCCTTCACGCTGTCCTTCGACGAATTCATCCGCACGCTGTTCGTCATCGGCAATGACCGCACCGTGCCCGTGCAGCTCTGGACTCTGCTTTCCGACCAGATGGCGCCCTTCCTGCCGGCGGTGGGCGTTGTCGTGATGGCTGTGTCCATCCTCGTCTCGCTGGCCGGCTTCATCGTGTCATCGCGCGCCAATCGCGGCGCCGGCCCATCGCCCCACGGCTGAAAAGGAACACTCCATGACGCAGAACCTGATCGCGACCCGTCGCGCCATTCTCGGCGGTGCCGCCGCCTCGGGCCTGTTGCCCGGCCTGGCCCAGGCACAGGCCCCCACCCCCATTGATGTGCTGCTGAACAACGCCACCGTCCTGCCGCCCCTGAAGGCGACGCTGGAGCAGGAGGCCAATGTCCGCATCACCGATGGCCCCTGGCAATCCTCGACGGACGTGGTCTCCCGCGTCTCGGCGCCCGGCGGCACCTCGCGCTGGGACCTGGTGTCCAGCAGCTTCGATTTCTCGCGCCCCGTGCTGATGGGGGCGCGCGCGGGCGATGAGAAGGTGCGGCCGATCGACCTCTCCCTCATTCCCAATCTCGCGCATCTGACGCCCGAATCGCGCGCGGGCGGCATCGCGGAGCGCGGCGGCAACACCTACATGCTTCCGCTCTACTGGGGTTTCGACAGCGTTCTGTTCAACCGCGATGTGGTGCCGGAAGCCGATCCCTTCACCCAATCCTGGGCGCCGCTCTTCGAGGACAAGTATGCCGGGCGCATCGGCTGGTGGGACATTGCGCACCAGATGCTCATGGCTGCCGGCCTTTACATGGGCCATGCCGAGCCCGAGAAGATGGATCGCGCGCAACTGAATGAGGTCACGCGCTTCCTGATTTCCCGCAAGCGCAATGTGCGGACCATGTACACCACCTTCGCGCAGGGCTCGGCCCTGCTGGCCAGTGGCGAGATCGTCTGCGGCTATGGCATCGTGCCCATGCGCGTGGAATTGCAGACCCGCGGCTTCCCCATCTCGCAATGCTTCCCGAAGGAGGGTGTGCTCTCGCTCATCCTGGCGGCCTATATCCCGAAGGATGCGCGCCAGCCTGCGGCCGCCGCCCGCGTGATCAACTCCATCCTGGGCGAGCGCTACGGCAGCCAGGTGACGCGCGCCACGGGTTATCTCTCTGCCTCCAAGCTGGGCGAGGCAGGCCTCTCCGCCGAGGAGCGGCGCAGCTACGGCTTTGGCATGTTCGACGGCTCGGTGAAGAATTACCTGCTGAAATTCCCCACCAACATGAACATGTGGATCGAAGCCTGGAGCCGGGTGAAGAGTGCCTGAAGCCGTGGCGTCCGATGCGCCCGCGGTTTCGATCCGCGGGATCACCAAGCGCTTCGGGGCTGTCGTGGCGCTGGATGCCGCGACGCTGGACATCGCGCGGGGCGAGTTCTTCTCGCTCCTCGGTCCCTCCGGCTGCGGCAAGACCACGCTGCTGCGCATCATCGGCGGTTTCGAGGAGCCGAGTGCAGGCGATCTGCTGATCGGCGGGCGGCCGGTGCTGGATGATCCGCCGCATCGCCGGCGCACCAACATGATCTTCCAGCATGGGGCGCTGTTTCCACACTTGTCGGTCAGCCGCAACATCGCATTCGGGCTGGAGATGAAGCGCATGGCGCCGCCTGAGATCGCGCGGCGGGTCAAGGATGCGCTGGCCCTTGTGCGCCTCTCGGACTATGGCGAGCGCGGCGTGGACCAACTCTCGGGCGGGCAGCGGCAGCGCATCGCCCTGGCGCGTGCGCTGGTGAATGAGCCGGAAGTGCTTCTGCTGGATGAGCCGCTCTCGGCGCTCGACCTGCAACTGCGCCTGCAGATGCAGGAGGAACTGCGCCGCATTCATCGGGAGACGGGCAGCACCTTCATCTTCGTCACCCATGACCAGGGTGAGGCGATTTCCATGTCGGACCGGCTGGCCGTGATGAGCGGGGGCCGCATCCTGCAGATCGGCACGCCGCGCGAGGTTTACGAAACCCCGGCCCGCCGCTTCGTCGCGGAGTTCATCGGCCATTCCAACTTCATCGAGGCGCGCGTGGCCGAGGGGGAGGATCTGGCTGAACTGCCCGACGGAACCCGCCTGCCAACACGCCTGCCGCCTGGCGCCAGGCTTGGCACGCCCGTTCTGGTGGCCCTGCGCTACGAGAAGGTGGAGATCACGCCGCCGGGCGAAGGCATGCTCGACGGTGTCATCGAGGATGACGTCTACATGGGCCCCAGCCTGCGCCGCTCCGTGCGCCTGGATGCCGGGCCCGTGCTGCAATCCGAGAGCGGCAACACCGGCATTGTCGCGCGTTTCGCGGCGGGGGATCGCGTGGGCGTGCGCTGGGCGCCGGGCTCGGCGCTCGGCCTGACCGATTGAGGAGGAATTCCATGCCAGACATCATGCAGGTGGCGCTTGTCACCGGCGCCTCGCGCGGGATCGGGCGGGAGGCAGCCTTTGCCCTGGCGGCGCGCGGTTTCGCCATCTATCTGGCGGCCGAGGGCACTCCGGAGGAACTCGCCGCGGCCGAGGCGAAATGCATTGCCGCCGGCGCGCCCGAGGCGGCGCACGGGGTCTTTGACCTTTCAGTGGCGGGCAGTGCGGAGGCCATGGTCGCGGCGGCGCTGGCGCGGTTTGGCAGGGTGGATGTGCTGGTGAACAACGCAGGTATTCGTTGCCGCAAATCCTTCGGCAACTTCACGCGCGATGATTTCACGACCCTGATCGAAGTGAATTTCGCCACGGCCTTCTTCGCGAGCCAGGCGGTGCTACCGGCTATGCGAAGCCAGGGCGGTGGGCGCATCATCCATGTGGCGAGCCAGATGGGCAGCGTCGCGGCCGAGGAGAACGCGCTCTATGGCAGTGCCAAGGCCGCGCTGATCCATTTGACGCGGAACATGGCATTTGAGCTGGCGAAAGAGGGTATTCATGTGAATTCCGTGAGCCCGGGCCCCATCGCGACCCAGTTCAACCTGGACACCTGGGGCCGGCAGCAGGGCAAGCTGGAGAGCATGGTGACACGCGTCCCGGCTGGCCGCATGGGCCGGCCTGAAGAAATTGCGGAGGCGATCGTTTTCCTCGCGACGACCGAGGGCGGGTTCATCCACGGACATGATCTTGTTGTTGATGGTGGCTACCTCATTCACTGAGAGCCCATCCGGAAAGGAATTGGATCGCCTGAACCGGATGTGATTCGCTGCTCCTACGGACGATTCGCGGGAGCAGACGGATGGCGTGGACGGCAGAACATCGGCGTGCGGCGGACCGGCGCGGCCTGCGCTACCCGTCTGACATGACGGATGCGGAGTGGGCGCTGGTGGCGCCGCTGATCCGGCCAGCGAAGCACGGCGGCAGGCCGCGCAGGGTGGATGGGCGCGAGGTGCTGAACGCAATGTTCTACGTGCTCTCGACGGGGTGCCAGTGGAGCGCGCTGCCGAAGGACCTGCCCCCGAAGAGCACGATGCGGGACTACTTCTCGCGCTGGGAGTGGGAAGGCACCATCGAGCGCATCCACCATGCGCTCTACGTCGCGGTGCGCGAGCAGGCAGGGCGTGAGGCCAGCCCGACGACGGCGATCATCGACAGCCAGACGGCGAAGGCGGCGCAAAAGGGGGCTCTACGCTCGACCCGTCCGGCTACGACGCGGGCAAGAA
>LNFM01007374.1_pt1 | contig 17311 bp, 12 predicted proteins | sample 596031 | NCBI WGS metagenome assembly LNFM01 (sample SAMN04254537, study PRJNA301005) | activated carbon metagenome | isolation source: dual media filters at the Ann Arbor, Michigan drinking water treatment plant | place: USA: Ann Arbor | reverse complement strand
GCATCGCCATCAGTTCCTGCCGCTCGGAAGCACTCAGATTCATTTTGTTCATGCACCTTCGACTGGGTGCATATTCATTGGTTCAATGTACTAGTGCGTGCAACGTAGCGAGGATCTGGTCAACCGCATGCCCCGACGCCACTCCGTTGCTGACAACATAGGGAACACCCTCATCATGCGTCTTGACCTCAATGACATCGATACTGAGCTCCCCGCCCTCCTCACGGATACCAATAAGGTCTGCACGTTCACCCGACAGCGCGCCCGCTGATAGCCACCGCGTCGCGTTCTGCGTATCGAGACTTACCGACAGGCCGCTCGGTTCCATGCGTCGGTACCAGCGCATTGCGATCAGCTTTCCCAACGCACCCTTCACATGCTTGCCCTTATCTCCGCCCACAAGGCCAAGGATGCCGTTGGGTTCCATCGCGACTAGATCACGAATGAGATCCTCAAGCGTCGAGTTCTCTGCGATAAAGTGAGTCCCTCGCAACTGGCGGTCGAGCTTTCTCACGAACGGACTGAGATCGCGCCCGAACGTCGTCAACTGCCTCCCGCGCTCTGTGCGACGATCGATGACCTCCGCATCTGTGAGTCGCGGAATCAGAACTCGGTGCGGATCCGCAATCACGGTCCAAGTACTTGCCGCTGATAGTTGATCAAGCCAAGAGCGAACTTGCGCAACCTGGGGCTGATGAGTAGCCGTACTCTGCTTCAGTTCGCGATGCACAAGCTTCGCTGTCGAGAAATAGGTCGCAAATACTTGCTCCTCAGCAATCGGAACGATGACGATCTGCTTCTTGAGCTTGTTGTAACGGTACTCGCAACTTGGCATCCACGGGCTCATATCATGCAAGCCTGCCCGCGCTACCAACGTAGTACGAACTTCAAAGGGATCGAAAACCACGGTGAGGTGACTAGGAACACTCTTCATCTCGTGAACGAGGTCACCCCAGCCCGTCAGTTCCGACCGAACGGAAAGACTGACTAATCCTCTATCTTGACCCGCCTTCAGTTGATCCTTCAATTGATCGTCCAGTTCTTCCAACTCGCTACTCCATCCCTTGGTGTCCGCCAAGGTGTAGCGAAAGCGAAAGTGAACTCCCCAAAAGGAGTCCTCGGTCGACGGATTGTCGAAGTCCAACTCGTTCAATACTGCTTCGAGCAACTTTCCTGGCCTCGGTGCATTGACAAACAATACTTGGAGTCCAGACCTGACAAATGGCCGCAGTTGCGCCAGGAGTGATGAGAGATACGCTACCGTGTGAATTCCATCGGGTTCCAAGACGCCACGTGGCGACTCCTTGAAAAGCGGTAGGTGATGGACAGTTCCCGCCTGCCCCAGCAGTGAAGGGCTTTCCGCGACGCCCGGAATGCGAGGCAAGACCAGAACATTGAGAAGTTGCAAGTCCTCGGCAGAAGCAGCGATCAGCGTCTTCTGCTCTGATCGGCCCAACTTCCCTCCGAGAAGTTGGAGATCCTTGACTATGGCTACGCTACGCCACAGGTTGAGCGGATGAAGCGGTGACAACAAGACCTCAGTGACGTCCCCCTCGCGCCGATAGACGTACAACTCGATAGAGAGCAACCAGTGAACGAGAGTCTCAGCCTCATCGCCTGCGTCCGCATACATCTGAGAGTAGGCCGCCTCTACCTGCTTCAGAAGTTGGTCGTAGCCATTCAGATACCTCTCAGCAGCAGCCAACACCGCCTCTCGGCCGGCAAGAACAGTCACAGGAGATGTGGCCAGTTCTCCCAAATGCTTCAAGAGATCGAGCCGTGCAGCTGCTAGCGAGTCCGCCAAGTCCACTACTGTGCTGGGCGCGAGTTCAGCTTCAGTGAACTGCAGAAGCAATCTACGAAACACATCAAAACTGAAGGGCTGCCAAGCCTTAAATGAACTGACCTCCGTCAGTGCCTCCAAACGGTCGGACTCAATATCGATCACACCGCCCCACTCCGACTCCGTCGATCGAGACTTGGCTAGTTGAATGATTGGTGAACTAACGTCGACCACGGGCAGAGCATCGCCAGTGCTACCATCGTTGCCGGGAATCACCAAAGACTCGGCGTCTCCGGAGAATTGCTCGTCCTCCGCATGGTCCGCCAACTGGTGAACAGCTTCCGCAAGATCCTTAAGTTTGTCTGTCTTCCCGTCGAGCAGAAACTCCGCAGCAAGGGACTCCACTGCTACCTTTCCAGGGCCCCTTGGTTCGCCTCCACCATTTTCCCGGTCGTCGCTCCTTGCAATCTTGCCGCGCCAAAGTGTCTGCACATCTGCAAGTTCGATCCCCGCAAGATCATCGGTACTACGCTGATTTACTCTACGAATTCGCTTACGAATTGAGTTGAACTTGACCTTGTCCGGGCCGGTCAAACTGCGACAGAAGTTGGCCATTCGGTCCAAGTCTTCCGGCGCCGCGTTGTACACCTGAGCCAAAACAATCGCATTTTGCTTTAGACGCTTGATGATTCGACTCTCGGTGCTCTCCTCTGCAAGATGCGTATCGGGAAAGAGTCCCAGCGCGTAAAGCGACGCAGAAGCCTTTACAGATCGCTCGGAAGCGTCGAATTGGTCTAACGTTTGCGCGAAGGTTGCGAGCGACTTCAAGGAGAGGCTAGGCCCCCGCGGAGAACTCAACGCATCCCATAGCGTTCGGAGCCACAGGACCTCTGCCTTATCTCGAGCCTCGGCACACATTCTCGCAATGAGGTGCTGCTCCGAAAGCCGAGAGAACTCCTTAAGAGAGCCATGCTTATTCAGTTGGCCATTGGCGACTACGAATATCGTCTTCAGCAACTGATTGCGCCACTGGACGACCACCTCCTCATCTGCGGTGATGAAGTCCTTGTACCTGGGAAACGCCGCGGCAAACGACTCGACGGCCGCCGATTCCCCAATGAGGGCGACCCGTACACGCTTCTTTGCACTCGAAAACAGATCTGCCAGCTGAGCAACCAGATACCCGCGATCGACGGCACCGATGTCTTGGACAACGACGCCAAACTCATTGCGCAGATATGCAGCCTCAATCTCTAGGAGGATGAGCTGAGCGGTCCTCCTCTGGATGGCCGCATTCAGATCGTTAGCCATGGGCCATCTCCAAGAGACCCACGACCGCCACGCTATCTGCAAGTCTTCTTGCAAGTCCCAACGACTCAAGGCGATCCAGGAATCGTTCGCTATTGTCGCGAAGCGCTCTTCCGGGGACGCTCACGCCGCCGCCCGCTAGCAAATCGGCATCCCCCACTCGACCTCCCACAATTATTGACCAGCGCTCACTCAATTGCTCTAGGAAGTCCCGATACTCAAGCGGTGGCGCCTCGATGTCGATCGTCGACGTCACCAACACCTCAAGAGTGCGGTCGGATGGATTTAGGCGCTTGTTGGGGTTCTTCTGGACCGGGTAGAGAAATCCGCTACGGATGCCTAGCATTCGTAGGTAGCCGTCTAGTCCGCGCCGTTGATTGCCCTCTATCTCACGTATGAGTTCCTCGCACACTTCCCTTCGTACTTCGTCGAAGTCGTCGATATCGACAATCGATTCGAGGATTCGACGAGCCAGTTTGGAGCGACCGTCGATAGGAGCCTGGCCACGCGATTCCAACAAGGCATTGATCGCACCCAAGGGATCGCTCGGCCAGTTAGGCACCCCTTCCTCAAGCAAGTCTCCAATTACAATGCAAAGGTAATCAGATGCGTCCTTGATAAGTTGTGCAACGCACCAGGTACTAGCCTGAGCGACAACAGAATCATGGTCGCCAGAAGCGTCAAGCAACAAGAAGCGACGTTCCAGCCCCCCTCGCTCTTGCGCCCGTGTCGCTGCGTGCGTGAACACCGAGAGGCTTGCCAACAGAACGATGCGCTGCAGCGTCGCGATAGGGTTCGGCTTGAGCTTTCGCTCGTAGTTCGCCAAGCGGTCGGCGGCAGCGCGCAGTTCGAGTTCTACTCGAGAAAAGCCTGTCGAAAGATCGCCCGAGGCCGGGTCGGCCGCCGCCTTCTTCTCGCGAATGTTGTCGACCAGCGGAGAAAGTAGCGCAGACAGATCGTCCATGTCGGCCGCATTCTTGTTTGGATCAGTCAGTTCTGCCAAGAGACCAAGAATGTCCTGTCGATAGACGCCTCTACCTCCCCAGAGTCGATGTATGAATGCACCTGCGCCATCGTCCGACGGATCGCCGGTGACCGTAAGCGCAGTCGGCGAGGAGAATGAGGACATATCTGGCGAGTTTCCGAATGCAGCCCCGTCTGCACCAAGCAAAGTCCGAATGAGAGGCAACACCTTAGTCATCAGCGGGGACGTACGAACGTCCGTTATTTGCCCGAGAGCTCCCCACCGCTCCTTCTGAGAGGCGATCATCTCTTCCACGGCAGTAACGCGCTGCTCGGTGCTGTTTTTCTTGTGCGTGGCCACAAAGAGTTGCTCCAAGACACCCATCCGGCCAACGCACTGATGCTCAACGCGCATTAACGCGTTGGCGATGTGAACGGGCTTAATCTTGGATTCCATGGTGCGGTAGCCGTGCCGTCCGTGAAGTTCATCACTAAGAATCTTGCGGAGTGTTTGGCTCATGGCATGCTTAGTTGGCAGAGTCGTAACGACGATTGACTAGATCGACCACCACGGCGGCTCGCATCTCACTCTGAGGATCGAGCACCTCGATAGTGCGTACATCAGGACTACGATCACCATACTGTGATAGTGCGTCGTTGAACTGAATAAGCCGCCTAACTGTGGGGGTCTGTCCGTCTGAAAATGCACCGTGAATCAAGCCGTCGATCAGTTCCGGATCGACCACCAAGCGGGCGTAGCGAGGGTCGTCGGCAGAAGCAAGCAGTAGGTGGGTGACAGGTTGCCGTCCAAATGCACGGCGCAGTACTGGCGCGAGTTGCGGCCGATATAGCCGCAGTCTCATGCGGTTGACGTTAAGCCCCGACACCATGGCAAGCGTTCGTCCACGCGGCTGATAAGTCAACTTCGTCCACAATCGCAAGGCGTCGTCCTTCGGCTCGGAAGAACGGTTCCACCAGGCATTGATTAACTTGATCAACATCCCGAGGCGAATCGCCATGGGCGCCTGCGTGTCCTGCAACTTCTCGAATCGAGCATTCGCCTCTGAGAAGTCTAGGAGGTGTCCCTCCGGATGTTCAAAGTACCAGCGACGTTTCAACTGACCAAACTCCTCAGTCGCTTCTCGATTCTCTTGCTCGCTGATCTCATCAAGATTCCGCTGCTCGACTGGCAACCAAATGTGGCCGAGGAACTCTTCTGGCATGAACCGGCCCCGCCAAAGATCTTCATCTATCCGAGCGTTGGTTTGCTTAATCGGGTCAAGGCCTGCATCAAGCAATTCGAAAACGGCACCTTCACCCTCGAAGGCATTCCAGTAGTAGCGAACCTCTTCGCTGGTCCCCGCTTGGCGCAACTCGTCACAGGATTTTCCAGAGAACAAGCAATAGGAAAGAAAGGCCAATGCTTCACGAAACGTTACCTTCCGCCCCTTCCTTCCCGCGCTCGTCAAGAGCTTTGTCATCCTTGATTTCGGACGCTCTTGGCGGAGCATCTTGCGGTTGTATGTAACTGCACATTCGCGATTTGCTGGGCACGAGGCACATGATTCGTACCAACTATCGTCGGTGAGTTTCTCGATCATGCTCCCGACCAGTTGCTCGGACAGCACCTGCCGGTGGCTAAGGTCGATGATCACGGTCTCGCCTGGCGTCGCAGAAAACTTCTCGCCATCCTCGTCGAACTCGTGCTCCAGTGGTTGATATGAAACCAACTTCAGCAGTTGCTCGCGAACTGACTCAAGCCAAGGGTGTTCGACCCGGTACTGCCGTACAAGATCGACAAGCGGACCTTCATTGATGGCAATGCAGAATGGACGTTTGGAATCCCGCGCGGCCTGCCAACGCTGCAGAATTTCTTGGTATGTCAGCTCACTGGCATCGGTAACGACATCAGCTCCCTTGAGTTCCTTTTCCATCAGGCGGATTGCATGGGTCTTTCCATCCCCCGCGTTCCCAGTAATGACAATTGAGCCACCCGCTCGCACTACCTTGCGGACTACGTCCTCAAGGTTGGTCTTGATGTTCAGTTCACGGAGTCGACCAACCAAAACGTGGTCAGCAAACGCGGTCTCATTTCTGTAGAGGAGTCTGATGAATCGGATCCGGTCATCCTCGCGGACATCAAGCGACATTTTGTCGTTCCTCCCCATCACATTGAAAAGCAGCGATCGCTGCATTTCATCTTTGTCACGTCGCGTTGGAATCAAGCGACTAACGCGCTCGGCAAGTGGCACAGATTCCGCCACCTTCTGCATCGCTGGCTGATGATTTAGCCTGCTTGCCAGCCATCTCTTGATCCAATAGGTGACGATTGCCGTCTCCGCCTCCGGGTTGTCAAGAGGCAGCAGATACTCCGGTCGATCGTCGACTCCCAACAATACACGCACAGCGTTCCGCGCAAGGTGAACGCCATAGACGATCCGCGGACTGCCGTGCTGGAGTAGGTTCGATTGATTTAGACCGAGCGCTGCAAACCCCTCGCGAAGGAGTCTCAATTTTGGGCTCTGTCCTTCGCCGAAGACGAAGTTGACATTGCGGTAGCCGCTTGCCATGACAGATATCGCAGCCAAGCCGCGCTCGGTATCCGCAGAGAGGTTCGGTGAGCCGAAACCGATCGTCCTTCCCAACTTCTCATACCGAAGTTCTCCAACCTGGCCCTGCATCGAGCCATCGGGAACCTTGACGCGGTTGTACTGAGAGGAGTTGTCGGTGTAGAGGCTTGTCGTACCCAAGAACACGAGGCCTGGATCCTTGACGATTGGTCGGCCGGCCATCTTGCTTGCAATAATGCTGACAGTCCCTCCATACCGCTGCTTGTAGTCAAGGACAACCTTCGGGCTCATCATCATCAGACAGACCAACTTTCCACCGAGCAGATGGTTGTACGGTGCGATAGCCCCGCACACCGTTATCTCCATCATGCTCGTGGCGGAGTGACGTTTCTTCAATTGCTTGAGAACTGTACTGAGCGCCCACACTCCGTCCTCGGTGCTAGCTAGTCCCTCAATCCCAACCACAGTCCCTGAGGCGATAATCCGATAGGCCCGGAGGACCTCACGAAGGGCGCGCGCCCGCTTGGAGCGAAACAGTGGTGTTGTGGTTGCTGCCAGCAGATCCTCAAGCGTCAGTAACTCATCTTTCTTGGGGACGTAGGTATCGTCGTCCGAGCGCAACGTGTCTTCCCGGTTCCTCGCTTCATCGTGCTCAATGACGGCTAAGCGACTCAGCGTCTCGTCGTTAGCGTCGGCTTCGATGACCCCGATCAACGGCAGGTCATCTCGGTAGACTTGCTCATAGTCCTCGCGTAAGCGATGAAGAAATGCACTGAGCAACTCGTCATTTCGGACAACTCCGTCGCGGTGCCTCTTCAATAGCCCGGCGATCGTCCACCCCAGCATCTCGTCACGCGGGGTGAGTTGCATCACTGTGTTTCCAAGCGCGGAGATCCCGATTACGGGATGGTTGGGCTGTGCGGCATCGCGAACCAAGTAGAAGAGGTTCCGCCCTGGCGAACTTCGATACCTCATGCTCCAACTGTGGCGAAAGTACCTCCAGATGTCGATGAGTCGAATATTGGTGAACTGGTCTCGCTCATCGCTAACGAGTTGGAGGTACGGTCTGCAGATCGACGACAGAGCACCAATCCGTTCGGCTTCAGGCAATGACTGAATGACAATCAGTTGCTGGTGAAGCCTTCTACCGTCGGCGATCAAGTCCGAGATTGGCTTGCATGAGGAGTAGCGGTTTGGTCGCTCAACGCCGTAGATGAAGCGCTTGTGGGAATCCTCGGCTAGTTGGTTGTCGCGCCCGTACAGCAACTGCTTACGTATCTGCTCCTTCCGCTCTTGGGGCTGACGCGATGACTGGGGTCGAACATAGATATGGTGGCCGGTGATTCGAACATCCCAACCGATCTGAAGAAGATCACGCAGCAGCATTGCAGCTACTCGCGCGCGCAGACCTTGTGGGGAGGAGACGTCGAGCGTTGCGGCAAATTCGGTAAGTCGGCTCACAGACTCATCATGAGGTAGCTTCGCTATGCTGCGAAGCTTCCCGTAGGAGGCGCCATCGTCTCCGACGTCAGGCCTAAAGAGGCGCCAGTCATCATCTGCGGCGATCTCTTCCGCGGCAGCGTCTCTGGCAATTGTTAACTCGAGTATCTCTTGCACAAGGGAAGTGACAGCAGTTGCGTACGTGGAGCTCAGTTGGCCTCAATTGGCATTGAGGGACGCGCGCGAAATCATGGATGTATAGGCAGTTGTATTGTCACTATGTGATGGTTCCCTACTTCAATATCTTGGATTCGCGTTGGTCCGCTGTTCCTAGGGCGCCCCTCGGTGCGGCTTGGAACTAAACGAGTTGGACTTGCAGCGTTCTCCCGACCAAGGCTGCTGCTCGCTGCAGAGTTGAAAGCGTGACGTCTCTGTCTGGGTCAAGCAATCGATCAATTTGGGATCTACTGGTATTGAGTAGGACGGCCATTCGCGCCTTGGATATTGATTTTTCCTTCATCGCAGCGGCGAGTTGCCAGGAAATTGCTTCCTTAACTGCTTGTCCTTCGGGTCGCCTCATCGCTATCCCCTCCCTCAAGTGCATCGCGTCCCAAGAGAATCAGTGACGTCGCTTCGGAACCGTCCCCTCAGTGCATGCTCGCGCGAACTGTCGCCAACAATCGAGCGTCTTCTGACGGGAACCAGATTTGCGCGATGATTTCCAGTAGGAGTCCTCCGCACGATGTCGACCATCCCTTGCTGAATGAGCGGGATCGTTCATTCTCCCGTGGGCTTGTACCGGCTCACACCCATGGTGCGAAGCCGTCGACAAGTAACGAATCAGCACCGCGAATCGACACACCACGAACTTGCATCCGGCAGTTGACGACTTGAGGGAGGCTGATGCGTCGGACTCGCCTCCTGGTGCCATGTCCGGCCGACACTAGAGTCGTAGATCACCATTAGGTCGACGAGCCTCACCAAGTTGAACGTACCACTTACGGTGCACCCTCGGCAACCTGGGGACTGGCCCGATGGGTTCTGGCCAGTTGGACATTGCGTGTTCGAATTCAACTAGGGGGATGTGATGCCAGCGTCGATCGTATAGAACTCGGGACACAATCCCGTCGATCTGGTCAAATTTGTTCGCTGCGAAGACCTCGCGGGAGAGGCGAAAGCGCGCACGACGTCCATCCACAATTCGGAGCGGAAGATCAGATCGGAGCACCAGGTCAGCGTCGATTCGCCGAGCAGCCTCGATCGAGACCCACGCTCGTCTTGCCAGTTCGATTTCGGCGGCTTTCCCAAGGGCTACCCGTCGCTCTGCGCAATAGGCGAACTCGGATTCGCCTCGGAGCGACGCTCCCGTCAAACGGGGCGAAGTCGCAGAGCAATACGGAACCCGTGCATTCCACACCTAGTCAGATTCAAGTTAACTGGTTGCGCGTATTGGTAGTACACCTCGGCCCTATCTCTCGAAAGCCGACGGCTGAAAAGCCCGGAGATACCGTCATCCCCAGCCGTCTCTCAGCAGCGGCAATCGTCAGCCCCCTTCCAGCCGGAAACCCTGCGCCAGAAGCGTCGTCACTACCCCGGCGCCAGCCGGTAGTGACGACGCGCAAATTGCCCCAGCCACCAACGGCTTACCGGTAGCTGGCGCAAGTGACCACCCCAAGTGACGGTCCTCCAGACCCGTCGTCACCCTCGACCGCGCAATGCGGTCGCTCTCCTCCCCCGCTCTCCGCGGGATCCGTGCACTACCGCGCCGAGACGGCGCCCCCCACTTCGAGCCCGGGTCAACGGCTCGACTCGATGGCATCCACACGGACCGCCATCGACGCCAATACCGCGTGCCGCGGTGGCAAGCAGCAAAGCAACGGCACAACATGGGCGTGGTGTCCCGAGTCCCTCGTAGATCCCGACACGCAGAGCGTGCGGGACGGACAGAAACACTAACCGGACAGGTTACTCACACCAGCAGCAGAACACGGGGCAGGACAGAATCATCGGCGAAGGGGAATCAGAGCCATCTGACGAACACCAATGCAGGACCTGAACTTTCAACTGAAGCAGTTGTGCCATCGGAATCGCGACGGCAGTTTCGCCACGCAGCGGGATCGCGAGCGCGTGCTGGACTTGGTGGCCAGCCAACTTCGAGAGTTGGGGTATCGCCACATGAGCGCGGATAGCCTGAGATCCAAGCACGTCGAGCGCCTTGTCGCGAGCTGGAAGGCTGCCGACCTGGCTGTCGGCACGATCAAGAACCGCTTGGCGGAACTGCGCTGGTGGGCAGAGAAGATCGGCAAGCCCAAGGTCGTCGCCCGCGACAACGCCCACTACGGCGTTGGCCAACGCCAGTTCGTCACCAACACCAGCAAGGCGCGCGAGGTGACGGCCGCGGACCTGTCGAAGATCACGGATCCGTACACCCAGATATCCCTGAAGCTCGCTGCCGCATTCGGTCTGCGTCGAGCCGAGTCCATCAAGATCCAACCAGCCTGGGCTGACCGTGGTGACCAGCTCGCGCTGAAGAGCAACTGGACCAAGGGCGGCCGCGCACGCGAGATCCCGATCCGGACGGAGGCCCAGCGCCAGATCCTCCAGGAAGCGAAGCACCTCGCCGGCCGGGGCAGCCTCATTCCGGCCGACCGGAACTACGTGCAGCAGCTACATCGCTTCGAACACCAGTGCGCCGCCGCAGGCATTCATCGCGTACACGGTCTCCGGCACCAGTACGCGCAGGCGCGCTATCGCGAACTCACGGGATGGGCTGCGCCTGCCGCGGGCGGACCGCGGTCGAGAGCCCTTACTCCGGAACAGAAGCAGATCGACCGCGAGGCACGGCTCGCCATCAGCCGAGAACTCGGGCATAACAGAGAACAGGTCGCCGGGATTTATTTAGGTCGGTAAGTTGTTGTGTGCATACGTGGTGCACCACGTGATCACACGCCACCGCTCGCCCGGGCTGGGCTCACGCCTGCGCGTGCCCGACAACTCGCTGAAGCACCGCCGTGAACGATGAACTGCTCCGCCAGGCTCCGGCCTAGTAACCGCATCCTGCTCGGGAAAATCGAGTCGACGTACGTCACCTACCCCGCACCTTCGGGAACGGAGCCCGCCATCCTGGTCAGCACCATGCGGAGGCGCCACCAGGACAGCGTACTGGTGAGCCGGAATCTGATCCGCCCGTACTTCGGCAACTCCGAGCAGATCCCCGTCGCCATACGCGCGTCAGTCGGGTTCGAGTGCGAACTGGCCAGCGCCCGTTGCCGCCGGTACCGCGCCAGCCTACGGGCCGCTGCTGCGTGCCTACGCCAGTGTACCGCGACCAACTCCTTGAGGTCACCGGTAAGGCCTACGCCATTGCCGTGGCGTACTTCGAAGCAATGAGCGGGCAGGGCGCCCGAAAGAACTGGCAGCTCCCGCCCGCGCCAGGGTTCGCGCCCTGCGCCTAGCGGCCCTGCATCTTCACCCGGCGAACCCGGCGCCCTCGACGACATCCAAGCCTTCGGCGGTAACACTGCCACCGCCCATGCACTTGTTCAAGCAACGGAAGCCGCCAGCGAATGCGGGTACTTCGACGTCTGGCCTGAGAACTGGGAGACCGTACCGATCGTCATGCGCCTGCAGGCTCAATGGATCTGCGACCCCATGAGTGGGGAACCGCTGCGGTTGGACTTCCAGGCGGCGCGAGTGGTGCTCAAGTTGCACGGGGTGGGGGATATCGCGGAGGTGTTCGGGCGGCTGCAGGTGATGGAGCAGGAGGTGACCGACTGACTGCGTCAGGACGTAGGAACCGTGTTCCGCCGAGTGCTAGGATAACGTCAGCAATTCTCACGTTCGCGAAGGTGCAGGCGCCTCTGCGTAGGTTTTCTGGATAGCGACGCTATCGGAAGAAGATCGAGGCAACAGCGACCGTTGGCGAGGCGCGAGGCGCGATCCGTGGTCGATATCCGAATATTGGCAGGCCGAGTAGCACCACCAGCGGTAGCAGTTCGAAAGACCCCAAGCCGCGCAACCCCTCGGGGCGCGGCCGTCCCGGTGCGGATGCTCAATGCCTCAGGCGGACATCGTGGCGTACCCGGTCGAGCAAGCGTGATCGCGGCGTGACAACGTCGCCAGGTGGGGAAGCCAGCAGCATCGGGAGGCTCCAGGTGCGGTACGGCAAGTCAGTCCGTGTGCTGCGTCATAGATGTCAATTTGCGTGTCTCATCACCTCACAGGAAAGGAGCGCCGCGTGTTGGACGTCAAATCCCTGTCCATATTTTGTTGGGCAACTTACTTTCGGAGAATTTTGAATGGGGACTGACCGAAGGAGTGAGTTCTCGGGGCCATGCGCCTGCGGCAAGGGAAGTTTCGAGATCGACTATTGCACACCCGACCACGGCTGGAGCGTCTCTACACCTGAATGGTACGAAGCGAGCATCTCGTGTCCCACTTGTCGTGCGACCTATGAACTCCAACAGTTTGGTAAAGCGTTCCACCTCGTTTCCAAGGTCGAATTGGCAACGATTGAAGACAAATTGAAGAAAGTCTACGCGGCGGAAAAGAACCTTCATGGGATGGCGGACGCCAAGGGGCTAATTCAAGCGCTAACAAACCTGCTTGATAACCAATCTTCGCTAGCGGCGACGCATCGTCTTCTGTCATCCGCCGGTCTCGAACATAAATCTCTAGCTACGTTTCGGAAGCGTTGGCGCGGGAGTACTGCGTGGGTCGAGACCCAAATCTCCGGGTACAGCGTCAAGCGAGTCCTCAAACTGACAGGAGTTCAGGATGCAGAACTCCAATCGGGTGCTACACAATTGGACCAGTTATCGACGGAAAGCAATTTGCCACCCACTCCGATCGAACCGCCAGTATATGTACTTGCCGATTAGCCCAACCCATCATTGCACTGGATCTGCGTGAAAAGCAGCGCAGGCCTGTGAACTCAAACCTTAAGCGCCTGAACACCATGGCACGAGTCCCCGTCAGTCGCCCCCTCCAAGACCCGAGGCGCGCGAATAGTTTCCTCGATACGTGTGCCTTCGACCCCAAGTACGCGCCAGAAGACGCGGCTGCGCGGGAGATTCGAGGAATAGCCGATGCCGGAAGAATCAGCGTTCTTCTCGCCCACTCAAACCAGAAAGAGCTTGAGCATCCCAACACCCCGGAAGACGTAAAGCGCGAGGCCAGAGCGATGATCTTTACGATCGAGACCGATCTCACCGCAGAAGAACAGGCGCGGAAGGCGCAGATCCACGCTGTACTCACAGGGAATGGCAACCCTGAAAAGTATGCTGCCGACGCTTCTCACGTCTTTGAAGCGGGCAAGTATGTTGGCTACTTCATCACCACGGATCGCAGAATCCTAGACAAGCGAGATGAGTTGCGAGCCGCCTGCGCCGCAACCGTTGTCACGCCAAGTGAGTGGCTGCGCATCTACCGTGAAGCCGACTAACCCTTCGCTCGCTCGGACCTCCAACGTCGTGGCACTCGGCGTGCGCACCGACCGGTGCCGTCGTCCGCTTCGCGGACCAAGTACCACACTGGAGGCGTCCGCTCATCTCAAACGATATACCCCACTGAGGTAGCCCCGTGCGGTTGCTGCAAGAAATCATCGACCTGCTCAGTGCAAGTGCACCAAGCCTTGAGAATGCGCTGTTCAAAGCGCAGGTTCTCGCTCATCAACTGGGAGAGCAAGAACTTAAGCAATGGGTGGCAAGTGAGCTGAAGGGCTATCCCGATCGTGCGCTCCTTCCACCCTACCGCATCATCCCGGTCACGGTAATGGCAAACCTCAGCAATGGCGTGGTCAGGTACACCGATCAACCTCTTCCTCTCATGAGTGTTGAGAAGCGCCTCCGAGAAAAGCTGGAAACAACGCACCTGACACAGAGCATCGCAGTTATCGAGGAATGGTCGAAGCGTGATTCAGATCTGTCAGTTGTACTTGCACCGGAGTACTACCCGCACATCAAGAATGGCATCGATAGAAGCTTCAAGATCGAGCGTGCCTGGGGTAAGCATTCCGTTGGAGCGATGCTCCAGGTGGTGGTGGAGGTAAGGTCGCGACTCCTTGAGCTGGCTCTCGAGGTGTCAGATCGAATCCCCCTTGAACCGGAGCCAGACCGGATGAAACAAGTCTCGCAGGAGGTCTTAGTGTCAGAAGTGTTCAGGAATGCGGTGTTTGGCAGCAACACGACCATAGTTGTTGGTAGTGGCTCAATTCAGGGCGTGACCAACAGCATCGCAGTCAACGATCTGGAGAGTCTTGCGAAGGTGCTGCGGGCGCAACACGTTAGAGACGAGGACATTCATGAGCTGCGCCAGGCGATCGTAGCCGACGCAAACACTGACGATGTTCGAACTAGAATGCTCGGACCGGCTGTCAGAGGTTGGATAGCCGCAATGGTAAAGAAGGCGGCCGAAGGAGCCTGGGACGTAGGGGTTGCGGCCGCAGGCGGACTTCTAGGCAGCGCGATCAGCGCCTACTATGGGTTCGGTGGGGCATAACCCCTCCACCGAGCGGACGTGTTACAGCGGGCTTCACCCGCCTCCACACGCCGCTCATGCCAAACGTTGGCCGTCATGAATGGCGATGAGCGATGGGCGGCACTGACTGCCCTTGACGAAGAACTGCTGAAGGGCGGGGTGATCCTGTCCGAATGGTGCTGCTTCATTGTTCGCGAGGCGGATATTGCGTACGTGGGGGGCGCGCATCTCGCGTCAATCCTCACGGCTGTCTCTGGAATAGAGACTTACCTTCGGTCTGCGTGTTCGGAACCCGGGAGGGCGCGCCTCATCGATTTGATAGACCGCGCTTCACTCGACAACGGACTGAAGGAGGACCTTCACAGGTTGCGAAAGTACCGCAACAAGTGGGTACACGTTGATGATCCATGGAATGACGAGAGTCTTCTTGATCAGCCCCGAGAGACCGCATACGAGCTCGAGCAGATGGCGTTCTTTGCTGCACGAGCGCTTCGAAGGACCATCTATGAGCACCAGTGGATGTGACCGATGACGGCCACCGCACGTATGCGCTTGATCGTCAACGGCGTGCTTCGCACCGCGGCACCGTCAGGTGATGCTTGCCCTGGGGCGTCATGAAAGCCGCTTCGGAGCCACGCAAGCATCACTTCCTACCGCAGTTCTATCTGCGAGGGTTCTCTGTCGACCGACGCGGCATCTTTCAGGTCGAGAAGTCGACAGGCCGTCACTATGGGTGTCAGATCAAAGACATTGCAGCGATCCGCGATTACCACGAGCTGGATGGAGAAGGCACTGACGATCCCTACCTCTTCGAAAAGAATCTGGCCGAGGCAGAGAGCCAGCAAGCCGATCAACTTCAAAGAACCCTAGCTGAAGGAATTGGACTGGAACACAGGCGGCTAAGTCTGCTTGAACTACTAGCAATCATGCGAATGCGGGTTCCGGCCGTGAAACAGCACATCGATCGTTCATACGGTTCGACAGTGCGAGCCACAGCACTCGCACTTCAAAGAGCTGGCCGCCTACCACTGCCACCGAAGGGGCTAGAAGATAAACTGCGCGTGGAGAACCTTGATATAAAAGTCCTGAACTGGAAGTGTCTCGAGGTGATGTTCAGAATGGGATCGAGCGACAAGGTGCTGCAAATATTTGCCCGCATGCGGGCCACTCTCTTTCGCGTCCCCGCTGGCAGTTGCTTTGTCACGTCAGATCAGCCAGTCGCTCTCTACCACCCCACTCTTTGGAAGAGCGCCTGCGGCGCGGGGCCAGGCACACCCGGTGTCGAAGTAAGCTTCCCTCTGTCCAGTCGCGTCCTTGTCATGCTTGACCATGTAGCTCAGCCACACTCTGAACGTGTCGCAACCTGCGCTGAGGTTGAGGAGTTCAACAGAAGAACGGTTGTCATGGCGCGGGAATACATCTACACGGGAGAATCACCGCAAAGTGCGTCCACTCTTGCTCAGATGAACTCAAGAGTCTTCGCCGGCTTCCGCCACGACGATATCGATGCCGGCAAGGAGTTCTTGCAGATACACCGTTTCATTCCTGTTGGTCCTGTGGCGCAAGCATGACGTCCAACCCATTCTTCCAGGGAACCGCCAGAAGCGTGCTTCGCCCGCGCGCTGGCGCCCTCTGAAGCTCATCGTTGGACGTCATTGTGGGCCACACGAGCTCGACGCAGGACTAGTGGATCGCTGCAATTCACTGTCCTTCCCCGCCAGCGGCGTATCAGGGTGGGCGCCTCGCTCGGTGCACCTGAGCTTTCTTGTGCTGCGAAGAGATCCCTTCGCTGCGCGTGTCGACCGAGCGAGCGCTCGGTCGCGAAGTTCGCTTGATTCGGTTACGCCGGAGCGCCATTCGCCGCGTCGCACTCGTCGCTTCGGAACCGACAGACCGAAAAGAAAAACAGCCCGGGCAACCGTGAGGTCGCACCGGGCCAATGGCAGTACATCAAGTACTTCGAACCGAAGACACCCCGACAGGGAGCATCCACTCGTTCACGCCGCTTCCGCGATCTCCTGCCACTCACCGGAGCCGAGTTCGATCAGCTTGCCGCCCAGCGCTTCGAGTTCCGTCGCGCGGTCGTAGTCCTCGACCTCCTGCGAGTAGTGCGTCACGGCGTTCACGACCCCGTAACCCGAGAGATCCCCTTCCCGGATCAGATGCCGCAGCACGCCACCACGCTCGGTGTCGTTCAACCCGTGACGATTCGCCAGCACAGCAACCGCCATTACCGGATCCCCCGACAGCGGGATCCCGCGAGCCCGACGCATCCTGTCCGCCACCTGCCGGAACGAGCTTGCCGAGCCTGCGGCCTCCGAGACGGCCGACTCCACCACGTCCCGCACCTTCATGAAGAAGGCCCGGTCATCGGCGGCGAGCGTGTCATCCCGAAAGACGGCCACCGGCTGTGAATCGGTCGCCAGGCTTCGACCCATATGTGTCTTGCGCAGGCCACGATCGGGAACGATCAGACCGTTCCGACACACTAGTCGAAACACCAGCGGCTGCACCGACAACGTGCCCTCGCCCACTTCCGAGTTGGTGATCATCACACCGGCCTGCACCACATCCCCGGGAACGATCTCCTCTTGGATCCGCGATGTCACCACCTTCAGGTACATCCGCGTCTGGGTGAGTTCGACCGACTCGAAGGTGGCACCCGGCAGCCGCTGCAGGATCGGCAGCACCGCTTCCGCGAGGTCGTGATTGTCGAGGCGACGATAGCGGTCGGACAGCACCGCGCGAACCTGACCGTCCAGTGTCCGGA
>LNFM01012096.1_pt1 | contig 17314 bp, 21 predicted proteins | sample 596031 | NCBI WGS metagenome assembly LNFM01 (sample SAMN04254537, study PRJNA301005) | activated carbon metagenome | isolation source: dual media filters at the Ann Arbor, Michigan drinking water treatment plant | place: USA: Ann Arbor | reverse complement strand
TTTTAGGGATATTAAACGGGAAACTTAACGTTTCATTAAACTCATATTGCTTGAAATCAAGCTTAATATCCAATTTCTTCTTTTCAGAAACATGAATTGTACGCTTAGTAGAGAAGTTAACCCCCTTCTTGTTTTCATATTCAGTATAGGTAAGGTAGCAGGTTCTATTCCTTAATTCATCCATATCATCCAGCTTGCTGCTCTGTATCAGTTTTCCTGTTTCGCCTATTGTAAAAAGGTTTTTGAAAAAACTGCCATTACTCTGAAAAGAGATTCTTCCAGGCGATTTACTGTACGAAATAATATTTGAATCCAGGAATACCGGATTGCCGATTATTAAATCCTGTAGTGAAGATAATGTAAGTGGTAATGCAGTTACTTCCTGCAGATAAGACACACTACGGGCTGTGTAAATTTTATTCTGTTTGTCAAGCAGTTTTACCGAGTCACGGGTTATCAATGCCCTTAATCCTTCTATACCTAAAATAGCAGTTATTGAAACCCATATTGCACTGTCCTTATGCATTCTGATATGTGCATTGACGTCATACTTCTTACCCTCTGCATCTGTATAGTCCAGATCTATTTTAGCGGAGAATGTTGCAAAATCAATACGATTCTTAATAACCTCCGAATAATTTTCTTTAATAAATGTAATAGAATCTTCTGCGGGGTTACCGGGAGGTGGAGTAGCAATAACTACGGCTGTATCAATATTAGCTATAGCTGTCTGTATTTTCTTGGTGGACCTGCAGGAAGCAAGTGAAGTAATGGAAACAACCAGTATTACCAGAGCTCTAATCATTTAATATTTTTAATTTTTTCCGGTATGCCCGAATCCCCCGGCATTTCTATCAGTGGAAGTAATTTCCTCTACCTGAACCCACTTGCATTTTTCTACAGACTGAATTATCATTTGAGCGATTCTATCACCGGGCTGTATGACCTGTTCTTCATTGGAAAGGTTGATTAATATAATCTTAATTTCTCCTCTGTAATCAGCATCGATAGTACCTGGTGAATTAAGACATGTAATGCCCTGTTTTATTGCCAACCCACTTCTTGGACGAATTTGAGCTTCGTATCCTTCAGGAAGTTCAATAAACAATCCTGTAGGTATCAGGAGCCGCTCCATTGGCTGTATCACCTGGGAAGTAGTAAGATTGGCTCTTAAATCCATACCCGAGGAACCAGCTGTGGCATACTCAGGTATAGAATTAGTCAGCCATTCAAACAAAGATAAGCAGCATCATAAAGGATTAGCACAAATGCAATAACTTATTAGACATCTAAACGCACCAATAAAACAGATGCATAAGCCATCAAGCCTTCTTCTCTTCCAACAAATCCCATTTTTTCTGTAGTAGTTGCCTTAATAGAAACATCTTTAATACTGATATGCAATGTATCAGCAATTACTTTTTGCATGTGCCCCACATAGGGCTTTATTTTGGGTAACTCAAGGCAAAGAGTACTATCAATATTTATAATCTGGTATCCTTCATTTTTAACAAGCTGAGCTGTTTTCTCTAATAGAATTTTGCTGTCAATATCCTTGTAAGCTGAATCTGTGTCAGGAAAATGAACTCCTATGTCGCCCAGGCAAACAGCTCCAAGCATTGCATCACATATTGCATGCAATAATACGTCAGCATCACTATGGCCCAGTGCTCCTTTATAGTGAGGAATTTTTACCCCTCCTATCCAAAGGTCACGGCCTTCTACCAGTTTATGAAAATCAACACCTGAACCTATCCGATATGCCATTGAGTTTTTTTTACAAATATCCAATAAAGATGGGCTAATAATTACTTCTCTTCTATTTGATGGGCAATATTAAAAATAAAGCGTCCCGCTTTTGGGCGGGACGCTTTGTATAGAAAAGAGATCAACTTATTATTTATCTGCTTTCATTTTTTCACCACCATTGCCGAAATCGAACAATAGAGAGAAACGTAATGTGTTAGCAAGAGGGCTTTGATTTACACCAGATCCCTGAGGAATCAAATAAGCAAAATTGAAACCAAGCATATTGTATTTTACACCTAAGCCAGCTGTAAAATAACGACGGTCTCCTTTTACTTTATTCTCATAAAAATAACCACCACGTAAAGCAAATTGGTTGTTGTACCAATATTCAGCACCGATAGAAATTTGCATTTCTTTTAATTCTTCAGAAAATCCATCAGGAGCATCTCCGAAAGACTTAAACCAGCTAGAAACAACACCTCTGCTGCGATATGCATCCAAATCAGCTTGAGTGTAAGGATCTGCAGGAGGAGTAGGCACTAACAATTTGTTTATTTCCAAACCAAAAGCAATTTGGTTCTGGGCGTTAAACTTCTTTGTATAATTTGTACCAAAACCAAGATTTGCAGGTAAGAAATCTTTGCTATTAGCATTAGGAGAATAAGAAATTTTAGAACCAAGATTAGATAGAGTAGCACCCCAAGACCAACCTTTAGGACCAGTGTAGTACCATCCAAGGTCAGCAGCAACTGCGCTGGCAGCTTCAAATGTTGTACTACCAAAAGTAACTCCACCACCTGTAAGGTTTGAGTTAACAAATTTCAAAGCGATACCGATACCATGCTTTGAATTTAATTTTCTTGAATAACCTACATCAATACCGAATTCACGGGGACGGGCACTACCAAAATCTTGGCCAGCACCATCCGTAAATTGGATATTTCCTAGGCTGAAATAACGAAGTGAACCAGAAATAGCCTGGTTTTCGTCAAATTTAAAATACCCTGCAAGTGAAGCAAGGTAAACGTCGTTTACCAGATTTTTAAGCCATGGAGTGTAAGTAGCACCTATTCCACCTCTTGATTGATTAAAGGCAACTTTACCCATATTCCATAGACTTGAATATTGATCAGCTGAAGTAGCTACTCCAAGCTCACCCATACCGCCTGAACGGGCATCTGGTGAAATACGTAAAAAAGGAACGGCAGTTGTAACAACATTGATTGGGTTAACCTGAGCCTTTACGGTTGATGATAAACAGTTTTAAAGCAGTTGGTCTCATTAGTTAATGTTTAATATTGGTGTAAATATAGAGCTTTTGGTAAATTGTCAAACTAAAATATTGAATTTTAGTTTAAAACAAAAAAAACATGATTTTTTTTTGGTCTTTTCCTGAAAATCAGACCCGAAGGCCTAATTGAATATTGGTTTTGGTAATTCGAATGATTTGCAAATAAACGACTTTTATTTTTTTTTATTGCAAAAACCAAAGCTTTTTAATAAAACATCGTTAACGGTTGAATATGTGCTCTCTAATCACCATTTAATTCAGCTCGCCAAGCAGCTTTGCGTTTATTAAACCCAAGAGCTAACTTATATAAAAAATTCGTTAACGACCAAATTCTATTACATTTTTTCATTGTTGAATCCTTGTATAAACCCTTCTGGCCTTTTTATTTGATACTAAACTTACAATTAAAATTTATTCAGCTCCGTTAGCCGGCTTTTCCTTCTTTCTAAGCATTTTTAATATTATATATACCGGTTCTCAATGTCATTCATTCTATCTCTACTGAAAAGCTTCTTGCCTTTACATCATTTTTCCTGCTTACAATAATTATTCTTCTAATTAATATATAAAGTTCCCGTACTACCTTGCCAACCTTATTGTGCTCCAATCACAAGGATGGTCTTAATAAAAGAGCACTAAATTAAAATCATTGTATAGAATACAGCCTTGTCTTAGTTTATTTATACCAATAACCGGCAAAAGCCATTGAATCAGGCGAGCAAATGGCTAACCAACTTAAAAGAAAACAACCTGAAAGGCACAGACCAAATAGCAGTATGCGGAAACCTATTTCAATAGCTGTAAAACAAGGGGTTAATGGGGTTTTTACACCTTAAAAAAAGTAGTTCTGCGTATATCTGTTTATTGAAAGTGCATATATTCGCAATCCCGGCTGGGCAATTATTGGTGCTATGCAATAATTCAACCTCATCCGGCGTTAAATTTATTCCAATTCATAGGTTTATGCAAAAAACAATGACAGTGAAAAACTTAGTAATCCTTTTATCCTGTGCGGTGCTGCTCGCATCTTGCAAAAACGGCGGTCTTTTTAAGAAAAAACAAGACAAGTCCGATGTTACCGGCTGGAACTACAATGACAAAAACATGGGTGGTTACCAGGTAGCTAAATCAAAAGAGCAGGGCCTTGGGCCTGGTCTTGTGTTTGTTCAGGGTGGTACCTTTACCATGGGACAAACAGAAGAAGATGTAATGGGCGACTGGAACAATATTCCCCGTCGTGTATCTGTTCCTTCTTTCTATATCGACCGTACAGAGGTTGCCAATGTACATTATCGTGAATACCTCCACTGGTTAAATAGGGTGTTTGACGCATCTGATCCAGCTAATGCTAAAATTTTAGAAGGCGCACTTCCCGACACATTAGTTTGGAGAAGTGAGTTAAGTTATAACGAACCGATGGTGGAATTCTATTTTCGCCACCCCGGTTTCAACGATTATCCTGTAGTAGGCGTTACCTGGAAACAAGCTAAAGATTTTTGTCTTTGGAGAAGTGATAGGGTAAACGAAGGTGCTCTTGTAAAAGATGGCTATATAAATAAAGCCAATGTAAAACCAGGCGCACAGCAGGGTGATAACAACTTTACAACTAAGTCTTATTTATTAGGATTGTACACTGCACCTCCGGGCAAAGCCATGCAATCTAAAAAAGGAACTCCAGCAATGGCTCCTACCATGGAATCAGGAAAATTATTGCCTGACTATCGTCTTCCTTTTGAAGCCGAGTGGGAATATGCAGCGTATGGTTTGATCAATCAAAACCCTCGTCCTTCAGTTAAAGAAGGCAAAAGAGGTGAAGAATTACAATCTAACAAACAAGTTTACCCTTGGGCTCAGAATGTAAATGGCCTTAGAGATACCCGTCGTGACTTTAAAAGAGGTTCTGGTGATAACGCCGGTACTGCTGGTGGTTTGAATGACCGTGCCTTTTATACTGCTGATGTAAAATCGTTCTTCCCGAATGGTTTTGGTATTTATAATATGGCAGGTAACGTAAGTGAGTGGGTGGAGGATACTTATCGTCCTTTATCTACTCTTGATTTTGACGATCAACCTGCTCCGTTCCGTGGTAATAAATTCCAGAAATTATATGTGGCGGATTCTACAACTATGGATCCATCTACCCGCTATGAAAAAGATAGCACTGGCCGTGTAAAAATGGCTGATGTTACGGATGCGGAAAGTAAAAATCGCAGAAACTATCAAAGAGGTAATGTAATTGACTTCTTAGATGGTGACTCATTATCACAATCTCAATACGGATATGGTACAACTACTTTGATACACCCTGAAAAATCAAAAGTGTACAAAGGTGGTAGCTGGAACGATAGAGCTTATTGGTTAACGCCTAGTGCCCGTCGCCATTTGGAAGAAGATCAGGCATTAAGCACACTTGGTTTCCGTTGCGCAATGAACCGCATGGGTAGCCCGGAAGGTAATGGCCGCAAAACTGGTCAGCATTACAAAACAAGAAGACAGAAAAAATAATTAATAGTCTTTAAAATACTGGTTCTTAGCAAACCCTCCTGATCGGAGGGTTTGCTTTTTTTATGAACGCACTGCCTAACGGAAAGGCATACTTTTGCACTATGCAAATTGAGTCACTCTATAAAATTTATCAGCAATTTCCATCGGTTCAAACAGACACCCGCAAATTAAAATCCGGCGACATCTTTTTTGCATTGAAAGGTGATAATTTCAATGGAAATGAATTTGCCAAACAAGCTATTGAAACAGGTGCGTCTTATGCTGTAATTGACGAAGCAGCGTATGAAATTCCTGGCAAAACCTTTTTAGTAGATGATGTGTTATCTGCATTGCAACAATTAGCCAAACATCACCGACAAAAATTCACCATCCCTTTTATTGCTATCACCGGCAGCAATGGGAAAACGACAACCAAAGAATTAATTCATGCTGTTCTCTCCTCTTCATTTAAAACATATACCACTGACGGTAATCTGAACAATCATATTGGTGTTCCAATAACTATTCTAAAAATAAAAGCAGATGCCGAATTGGCGGTAATAGAAATGGGCGCCAATCACCAAAAAGAAATTGCTTCGTATTGCGAATATGCAATGCCCACACATGGTTTGATTACTAATTGTGGTAAAGCTCATCTGGAAGGTTTTGGTGGTGTAGATGGCGTAAAAAAAGGGAAAGGAGAACTATTCGATTACCTCAGAAATAATAATGGAACGGCTTTTATCATGTGGGACTATGATTACCTGCATGAAATGAGCAATGGCTTATCTAACGTTATTAAATATGGAACCATAGATGCGTCAATAGAAGGAACTATATCGCAAAGTGAACCTTTCTTAGCAGTGAATATTACAAAAGGTGCATCAACCGGAATTATAAAAACACAATTAGTTGGTGAATATAATTTTCCAAATGTATTGGCAGCTGTTACACTCGGAAAACATTTTGGGGTATCAGATGAAAAAATAAAAGCCTCCATTGAAAATTACACTCCTTCTAATAGCCGTTCTCAATTAATAGAAAAAGATTCAAATAAAATTATTCTTGACGCTTACAATGCCAATCCCAGCAGTATGAAACTGGCGATTGAAAACTTTGCAAAGATTCATGCAACAAACAAAGTATTGATGCTGGGCGCCATGGCTGAATTAGGTGAAGAAAGTATTTCTGAACACAATGCCATTGTTGAGTTGATCAAAAAAAATAACTGGGCCAACGTTGTGCTGGTAGGCGGTGATTTTTTAAAGATCGACCACCCTTATATTTCATTTCCCAATGCAATGGAAGCAAAAGTCTGGCTGCAACAACAGCATTTTGAAAATACCCATTTGTTGATTAAGGGTAGTCGCAGTATGCAAATGGAAAAAGTTTTATCGAACTAATTAATTATCATGAACTGGAAACAACTCTTCCCGCAATTTGAACCTGGTCTTATAGAGGTAATAGAAAAAGAAGCGGTACAAAAAAAATTTAAAGCCGGCGAAATCATTATGCGGACTGGTCAATACATCAAGTCCACAGCATTGGTATTAGAAGGCCAGATAAAAATCTACCGGGAAAACCAGGAAGGTGGTGAATTTCTCATGTATTATCTCGGCCCTGGTCAGGCCTGTGCAGTTTCTATGATTTGTGCTATTCAATCCCACACCAGCGAAATAATGGCAAAGGCTGAAGAAGATACAGAAGTACTGATGATCCCCGTGCAACTGATGGATGACCTGATGAATAAATATAAAAGCTGGTATCAGTTCGTTATTCAAACTTATCGTAGCCGGTTTGATGAATTATTATCGGTAGTTGACAACATTGCCTTTCGAAATATGGATGAACGATTAGAGTTTTACCTGAAACGATATGCAGATAAATCAGGCAAGAAGAACATTGAATTGTCGCACCAGCAAATTGCAGATGACCTGAACAGTTCCCGGGAAGTAATTTCCAGACTATTGAAAAAGATGGAACAGCGAAACATGGTAATATTACACCGGAATATGATTGAACTCTTGTAAAGCAGATTTGGCTGTGATTTCTGTCACATTGTGAGCAAGGCCTTTGATATAATCTTGCATAAATATTTTACATGGAAATCATTGGCTACATCGCATCACTTATTATCGGCATTTCCCTCGGTCTAATCGGCGGTGGCGGCTCCATTCTTACCGTTCCTGTTTTAGTGTACCTTTTTAAAGTAGAGCCAGTTGTAGCAACGGCCTATTCCTTATTTATTGTAGGACTGGCTAGCCTTGTGGGCGCCATTCCAAAATATAAGCAAGGGCAAGTGAATTTAAAGACAGCCCTGATTTTCGGTATCCCTTCAATTGCTGCCGTGTTTGCCACCCGCAAATTTATTGTTCCCCGCATACCTCAGGAAGTTTTTACCATCGGAGATTTTGTAGTAACAAAAAGTATTTTAATGATGATACTTTTTGCTGTGTTAATGGTATTTGCATCTGTTTCAATGATTCGGGAAAAGAGTAAAAAAGACAATGGAAACCCAGAAGAGATCAAACAAAAATTTAATTACCCGTTAATATTGGTAGAAGGTGCCGTAGTTGGTACGCTAACTGGTCTTGTAGGTGCCGGTGGTGGTTTCCTTATCATTCCTGCGTTGGTATTATTGAGTAAACTACCAATGAAACAAGCGGTAGGAACTTCCTTACTCATCATCGCTGCCAAATCATTGATTGGCTTTACGGGAGATTTATCTAATTATACCATGGACTGGAAACTATTGCTATCCGTAACAGCATTGGCAATTGTCGGAATTTTTATTGGTGATGCACTAAGCAAAAAAGTAGATGGCAATAAGCTGAAAAAAGGCTTTGGTTGGTTTGTACTGGTGATGGGTATTTATATAATTGTAAAAGAACTATTCTTTCCCGGCGGTGGTTCTCACTAATTGTGATTGAAGTCACTGTACAGAATTATTCAGAATCCGAAATTTGACATATCAATAAAAAATTAAAAACTAATAGTATGATAATCGAACAAATTTATACCGGTTGCCTTGCACAAGGTGCTTACTACATTGAAAGTAATGGCGAAGCAGTAGTTATTGACCCGCTGCGTGAAGTAATGCCTTACATACAAAAGGCGGAACGTAACAACGCAAAAATAAAATATGTATTAGAAACTCACTTTCATGCTGACTTTGTAAGTGGTCACTTAGACCTGAGTAAAAAAACTGGTGCTCCAATTATTTATGGACCAAATGCAAAACCAGAGTTTGAAGCTCATGTTGCCAAAGATGGCGAAGAGTTTAAAGTAGGTAATGTGACATTGAAAGTATTACACACTCCGGGTCATACTATGGAAAGTACTTGTTACTTACTAAAAGATGAAAATGGAAAAGACATAGCCTTATTCTCCGGCGATACCTTATTTATTGGTGATGTTGGTCGTCCTGACCTGGCACAAAAATTAGTGACTGATTTAACACAGGATAAATTAGCTGGTTACTTGTTTGATTCGCTTCGCAATAAAATAATGCCTTTAGATAATGATATTATAGTTTATCCTGCCCATGGTGCGGGTAGTGCTTGTGGTAAAAACATGAGCAAAGAGACAACTGATACATTAGGACATCAGAAAGAAACAAACTACGCATTGAGAGCTAATATGACGAAAGAAGAATTCATCAAAGAAGTAACAACTGGTTTAGTAGCTCCACCGGCTTATTTCCCACTGAATGTAATGATGAATATACAGGGCTATGATAGTATTGATAAAGTTTTGGAAAGAGGTCAACATGCGTTAAGCCCTGAAGCATTTGAAGCAGCAGCCAACGAAACAAGTGCATTAGTGTTGGATACAAGAGACCCGCAAACATTTGCCAAAGGCTTTGTACCTAACGCTATCAATATTGGCATTGACGGAAGTTTTGCCCCTTGGGTGGGTGCAATGATTCCAGACATCAAGCAAGAAATATTATTAGTGACCGACGAAGGCCGTGAAGAAGAAGTAATAACAAGACTAGCAAGAGTTGGCTACGATTTTACAATCGGCTATTTGAAAGGCGGATTTAATGCCTGGAAAAATGCTGGTAAAGAAGTTGACCATATCACTTCAATCAGTGCAGATGAGTTAGCTGCAATTATGAGTAATGAAAAAGTGAATGTGCTGGATGTTCGTAAGAAAAGTGAATACCTGAGTGAGCATGTTATTGATGCAGAAAATGCACCGTTGGATTTTATCAACGATAGCATGTCACAAATAGATAAAAACAAAACATACTATGTGCATTGTGCAGGTGGATATCGTTCAATGATATTCAATTCTACACTCCGTGCAAGAGGTTTTGATAATCTGATTGACGTTAAGGGTGGTTTTAAAGAAATTAAAGAAAGTGGCAAGTTCAGCGTAAGCGAATATGTATGCCCATCTACACTATTATAAAAGGTTGGTTGGTTTGAGGCCTGTAAAAGGCAAGGTTTAATGGTTAAACCCCGGCCGGGGCATTTGCCCCGGCTTTTTAAAATAAAAAAATGAATACACTAAAAGAACTAATAAAAAATCCTGCCACCGTTGTGGTAGATGTTCGCAGCGGGTGGGAATTTGAAGCCAATCATATACCTGGTGCCAAAAATATTCCACTGGAAGAAGTACCCTACAAACTGGAAGAATTCAAAGCCTTCAAAAGCCCGGTAGTACTCTATTGCCGCAGTGGCAACAGAAGCGGAATGGCGGTAAGCATTTTAAAACAAAATGGAGTAGCAGATGTGTTCAATGGCGGTGGCCTTGGTGATCTGCAAACCCTGTTAAACTAATAAAACATGTTAGGATTCTTAAAAAAATTATTTGGTGGCACATCTGTTAATTACAAAGAACTGGTAAGTAATGGAGCTATTATTGTAGATGTTCGTTCCGCCAGTGAATATAAGGCCGGCCATATACCCGGTTCAAAGAATTTTCCTTTGGATAGTATCCGTACTAAACTGGCAGAACTAAAAAAAACAAACAAACCCGTCATCACAGTTTGTCGCAGCGGAGCCAGAAGTGGTATGGCAAAAGGAATATTAAAAGCAGCCGGAATTGAAGTGTATAATGGCGGACCGTGGACCAGCCTAAAAACCAAGTTGTAAGATGAAGCAAAGGCTATTCATTTTTCTTTTCATTCCTATTTTTTCTACAGCACAAAACCATACTGAGTTTTGGAGTAAATTAAATACAATAGTAACCGTCAACAAAAGTTGGTCAATTGGTATGGATGTACAATACCGTCGTCAGGCTGATTACAATAGCGGAGATAAAAATATTTTTCACTACCCAATGGCAACAAGTCTCAGAGCATGGGTATATTATAGCCTGAAAAATCAATGGCAAATTATTTTGTCGCCCCTTGCCTATTTTAAAAATGATGAGATACTTAATAACAATGGTGAGATAAAACAAACCAATGAGATTCGCCAAATGGCTGGCACCAGCAAATCGGTTGATTTAAACCGGATAAAAAACAAGAATAGATTTTTGATAGAAGTACGATATATAGATTTTGATAACAACAAGAGTTACACTCAATTTCGTTATCGATTACAAAACAGCTTTACCATTTCTTTACATAAAAAAGAAAAAACAACAGGTATCAACTATTTTTTATCGAACGAAGTGCTGATAAAAAATCAAAAGCAGCAAACCAGCTTCGACCAGAACAGAATTTATAATGCCCTGCAATGGAAATTCATGCATGCTGACATTGACCTTGGTTACCAATGGGTAGTTCAGCGGAATACCAATAATACTTTGCACCGCAACCAGCTTTTTTTGATGCTGAATCTCACCATCTAGCTAAAATAAGCAATGGTGATATTAGTCACCTTTAATCCTGATTAGTAAACTCACATTTGCAAAAACATAATTCATGCTTGATTTTTTGAAACAGCCCTGGCCCTGGTATATAGCAGGACCACTTATTGGATTAACAGTGCCTGCCCTTTTACTATTGGGTAATAAATCATTTGGCATTTCTTCTTCCCTGCGCCATGTATGTGCGGCTTGCATACCTTCAAAAATTCCTTTCTTTCAATATGATTGGAAAAAAGAAGTTTGGAATTTATTTTTTGTCGCCGGTATTTTAGTTGGAGGCATTATTGCGGCGCAATTATTAGCCAATCCGGAACCGATGGTGGTTAATGCAAAACTATCAACGGAATTAGCCACCTATGGTGTCACTAATTATGACAGCATTATTCCTAAAGATTTATTTTCCTGGTCTGAGTTGTTGACAGTAAGAGGCATTTTTATGATGGTGATTGGCGGCTTCCTTGTTGGATTTGGAACAAGATATGCAGGTGGTTGCACTTCCGGTCATGCAATTATGGGCTTAAGCAATTTACAATGGCCTTCATTAGTTGCTACTTGTTGCTTTATGGCCGGTGGTTTTATCATGGCAAATTTAATTCTGCCTTTTATTTTAAAACTCTAACAATTAATACTCACTGATATGTCAGTAAAAGATATAATAGATAGCAACAAAACTTTTGTAGCACAACCCGATAACACAGATTACGAGGTTCGTTCGCAAAATGCCATGTGTGTAAACGAAAGTGAACTCGACAAGCCGCTTTCTTCCAATATCAAATATGGTATTCTGGGAATACTATTTGGAATTGTATTTGTAAAAGCTGAAATCGTATCCTGGTTTCGCATACAGGAAATGTTCCGTCTGCAAAGTTTCCATATGTATGGAGTAATTGGCTCTGCTGTAGTTGTAGGTTTGATTAGTGTGTTGCTGATAAAAAGATACAATGCTAAATCAATAGAAGGTGAAAAGATAAAGCTGGAAGACAAAAAATTCAACAAGGGACAGATCTATGGTGGTTTGATTTTTGGTTTAGGTTGGGCAGTTACTGGTGCTTGTCCAGGCCCATTATTTGCACAAATTGGAACTGGTGCAACTGTAATCATCATTACATTGCTGAGTGCTATTGCAGGAACTTGGGTGTATGGAAAATTCAGAGGTAGCCTTCCACATTAAAAGCACTAAAAATGCTTCATCACATAAAGAATTTCAACAGCGACCGACAGTTAATAATTTTAATTCCACGTACACCATGAAAAATTTTCTTTTTGCCATTAGTTGTCTTTTGTTAAATCCTATTGCCAATGCCCAAACTTCCCAGCCATTTTCAATAAAATTGGAGCCGGTAATTCCGGCTGAATTTACAGGCATTCAATCCTATGCCTGGGCAAAAGAAGGTGACAAAGTAGTATTGATTGGCGGAAGAACAGACGGACTTCATCGCAGACAACCTTTTGCCGCTTTTGGCAAAAAATATAATAACACAGACATCGTTGTTATTGATTTAAAAAAGGAAAAAGTATGGAAAAAAAGCATCCTTAAACTTCCGCCTACAATAGCAGAACAATTACAAAGCAGTAACATGGAATTTTTTCTGCAAGGAAACGAATTGCTGATCATTGGTGGCTACGGATATAGTGAAACAAAAAAGAATCATATTACCCATCCGGCTATCATTCGTGTAAAAGTAAAGGAGCTGATAAATGCCATAATAAAAAATCAGGATATTCTTCCATTTGTAAATCAGTTGGCTGATGAAAGAATGGCGGTAACCGGCGGACGATTAAATAAATTGGGCAACTTCTATTACCTTGTAGGTGGCCAACGATTTGATGGCCGGTATAATCCACATGGGCGTGACCATGGCCCCGGGTTTTCGCAAGAATATACCAACCAGATAAGAAAATTTAGTATTGGTGAAAAAAATGGCAGACTTGAAATAGAAAATTATTCCGCTATCACCGATTCACTACAACTGCATCGAAGAGATTATAATCTGCTGCCACAAATAGATACGAATGGCAACGAAATACTTTCGATTTACTCTGGAGTTTTTCAATATGGAAAAGATATTCCGTTTACGACAGTAATTGATATTAATGAAATTGGCCATCATGAAGTAGCCAACTTCCACCAGCTATTCAGCCATTATCATACAGCCACCCTGCCTGTTTATAACACCAATACAAAAACTTTGTACTCGGTTTTCTTTGGTGGCATTGCACAGCATTACAAAGACAGCTCCGGTAAGATGGTTACAGACAGTAATGTGCCCTTTGTAAAACATATAAGTGTGGTGGAGCGAAATCAAAACTCAATAAAAGAATATCTCTTACAGGAAACAATGCCAGGGTATTTCGGAGCTGCAGCTGAATTTATTCCTGGCAATGAAACATTATATACAAATAACGGTATATTGAATTTGAACAAACTGGGCAAGAAGTCAACAATGATTGGTTATATAATAGGTGGTATCGACAGCCGGGCTCCAAATGTTTTTTGGAGTAATGAGGCAGAACCCAGCAGGGCTTCCCCGGTTATCTGGAAAGTGTACTTTACTAAAACTAACTCAAATTAAAACTCCTCATTCTTCTGCCCTATTAATCTCAATACAGCTGCCTTCCCCTGATGGAATGGACCTTCATCCAATACCAATTCCATTTCTTCACAGGTTTTAAAATCGAGTAAAGGAAAATCTTTGCAGATATCGGCCTTGGCATAAAGCATATCAATATCTTTTGGGCCACCGCTATTATACTGCAATTGATTTTTAGCAAACGCTTCTAAAAAAATAAATCCACCCGGCTTTACCGCTTTATAAACTTCCTGATGAAATGTATTGCGAAGCGGTTCAGGTAAATGAACATAACACAATGCAACAGCATCATACTGTTTTGTAGCAACAAACTCAGCTATATTTTGCAGGGTATAATTTATTGGTACGTTTTTACTGGCTGCGTATTTTAATGCCTTTTCTTTTGCTGTTGCACTAAAATCAAACGCATCTACCTGCCAGCCTTTTTCGGCTGCATACACTGCATTTCTTCCTTCACCTTCTGCAGGAAGCAACAAAGTACCACTGATATGTAAATCAATAAATAATTTAAAAAACTGATTGGGCTTGTATCCAAACACCATCTCATTTTCGGCGTATCGCTTATTCCAGAACTCCTGCATAGTTACACTGTTGCTTTTAATAATTTTTCTTCTATTACCTGGCGAAAAACATGCTTAGGCAATGCACCGGGCTGCATCACTGGCTCTCCATCTGCTCCTATAAAAAGCATCGTTGGAATACTCTGAATTCCAAATACGGATGATAATTCCTGCTCCACATCAGTATTTATCTTATAAATAACTATCCTGCCTTCATACTCATTTGAAAGTTCTTCCAAAATAGGTGCTACCATTTTACAAGGTCCACACCAATCTGCATAAAAATCTATTATAGCAGGTAACTGACCCAGGTATTTCCAATCCTGCTCGGTTTCATAGTTAAAAACTTTCTCTTTAAAGTCCTGTGTTGTCATTTGAATAGTAGGCATGAAATAAAGTTTACACAAATAAATGATGAATAAAAATTTTAGGGGGTGACAATGGTCACAAATCTGACGGTTTATCCTGACTACCTTGTTATCCTAAAAATAGTATCATGACAACGAATCATCAAATCGTAATTGTCGGCGGCGGTAATGCCGGTATTTCAGTAGCATCGCAGTTGTTGAGAAAAAATAAAGATTTAGATATTGCTATTATTGAACCTTCCGACAAGCATTATTACCAGCCCGCCTGGACCCTGGTAGGTGCAGGTGTATTTGATGTAAAAAAAACGATTCGCAACGAGGCAGATGTAATGCCTAAAAAAGTAAAATGGATAAAACAAAAAGTTGCGTCATTTCAACCGGAAGCAAATACTATAGTATTAGACAATAACGAAACCGTCGCTTATCAGTACCTGATTGTTGCTCCCGGCATTCAGTTAAACTGGCATGAAATAAAAGGATTAAAAGAAACACTGGGGAAAAATGGTGTTTGCTCCAACTACAGTGTCGAACTGGCTCCTTACACCTGGGAATGCCTCAGCCATTTCAAAGGAGGAAAAGCTCTTTTCACCAATCCAAATACGCCGGTAAAATGTGGCGGTGCTCCACATAAAATAATGTGGCTGGCTGCAGACTATTTTAAAAAGCATGGGACATTTGATAAAAGTGAAATCCAGTATTGGAGTGGGGGCACCCGTCTTTTTGGGGTAGATAAATATGAAAAGACTTTAAAACAAGTTGCTGAGAGAGACAACGTTCAAATGAATTTTTTTACTAAACTGGTGGCAATTGACGGACCAAATAAAAAAGCAACGTTTGTGGGATTTGGTGAACAAAATAAAGACAAAGAGTATATAGTTGATTTTGACATGATACATGTAACTCCGCCGCAAAGTGCACCTGATTTCGTTAAGAATAGTCCGTTAGCAAATGCGGCCGGTTGGGTGGATGTAGATAAAAATTCTTTGCAGCATGTAAAATTTTCAAATATATTTTCACTGGGTGATGCTTCTTCATTGCCAACCTCCAGAACGGGTGCAGCCATTCGTAAGCAGGCACCTGTGTTAGTTAAAAATTTATTAGCACTGATGGCCGGGCAATCAATTACCGGCAGTTATAATGGTTACACAAGTTGTCCGGTAGTAACAGGTTATGGTAAATTGGTATTAGCTGAGTTTGATTATAACAATAAACCAATGGAAACATTTCCGTTTGACCAGAGCAAAGAAAGGTTGAGTATGTACCTGATGAAAACCAAACTGCTTCCGTGGCTGTACTGGAATAAAATCTTACCGGGGAAAATGTAATTGCTGAGTACAGGATGGTATAGCGGTTGTTAAAAAACAACCGCTTTTTTGATTTGTAACAATTGTCACAGCTATGACATATATAACATGAATCTGATACACAGGCTTCGCAGTGGATGGACAACGTTAAAATTCGTCAGAGTCGGATTAGGTAGCTTAATTTTGTACTCTTCGATACAATCGGGTCAGGTGGCCGGAATTGTTTTGGGTAGTTTGTTTACAGCCATTGCCTTGTTTACTGATGGAGTTTGTTGTGCAGGCGGTGCCTGTTACACACCCAATAAAAAAAATAATTCTTCCACTCCTTCAACTATTGAATATGAAGAATTGGGTACTAAATAATAGATTATTGATTGCCGGTGTGCTGCTGGGTGCTATTGGCGGCTACATTTATTGGCAACAAATTGGATGCGAAAGTGGTACTTGTAAGATAACTTCTACCTGGCATAATAGTACCGCTTATGGGGCATTGATGGGTGGATTGTTGTTCAGTATGTTTAAAAAAGAAAAAAATGCAGACAACAAACAATAAAAGAGAGAGCTTTGGCGAAATCATCAATGGCAGCACACCGGTGCTGGTTGATTTTTTTGCGGAATGGTGTGGGCCTTGTAAAATGATGAAACCCATTTTAGAAAAATTACACCAGAAAATGGGCGATAAAGTCCGCATCATAAAAATTGATATTGATAAAAGTCCGGCAGCGGCCAATGCTTACCAGGTGCAAAGTGTACCCACTCTGATGTTATTTCAAAAGGGAAAATCTTTGTGGCGGCAATCAGGTGTGGTGCAGGCAAATCAACTTAAAAAAATAATTGAACAACATTCAACCAACAAATAAAATGGCGGAGCAAAAAGCAAGTCGTGGTTATTTATCTTCTACATTAAGTTGCCGTTGTCCCCGCTGCAGAGAAGGAAAGTTATTTCAACATGGCACCAGCATTAGTTTTAAGAAAAATATGCTGATGCATAAAGAATGTATCGTTTGTGGTCAACCCACCGAAATAGAAGTAGGCTTTTATTATGGCACTAGTTATGTTAGCTACGCATTAGCAGTTGCAATATGTGTAGCAAGTTTTATAGCATGGTATGTTATAATTGGCATTTCCACCAACGATAACCGCT
>LNFM01010129.1_pt1 | contig 17314 bp, 17 predicted proteins | sample 596031 | NCBI WGS metagenome assembly LNFM01 (sample SAMN04254537, study PRJNA301005) | activated carbon metagenome | isolation source: dual media filters at the Ann Arbor, Michigan drinking water treatment plant | place: USA: Ann Arbor | reverse complement strand
TCGCGGAAGTGGTTCGTTCTGCCGACATCCGGGCCGGTGCGATCTCTTGGATCGACGCAGAGTATGACGGCAAGGTTTCAGACGCTATCCAGCCTATGCCGATCAAGGGGGATATGAACACCGGCTTTGCCATGCGCCAGGACATCCGCGAGATGCTGTCCAAGGCATGGTTTGTCGATCGCCTCACGCTTCCAGAGGCCGGGCGGGAAATGACCGCGTTCGAGGTGGGCCGCCGCCTTGAGGAACACATCCGGGGCATCCTCCCGCTGTTTGAACCGATCGAGCAGGAATACAACACGCCGATCTTGGAGAAAAGTTTCCAGCTTCTCGCCAACATGCAGGTGTTTGACTTCTCTCAGATGCCCGATGACTTGGCAGAAGAGAACCTGAGTTTCCGGTTTAAGAACCCGATGCAGGAAGCATCCGAGCGGGTGCTGGTGCAGCAGTATCAGGAAGTCGTGCAGATCCTTGCAGTCGCGAAGGAAGCAGGCGTCAAGGCCAGCCCGGTCAACATGGAAATCGCCACCCGCGATGCGGTTCGCGGTACGGGCGCACCGGCCAAGTGGGGCCGCACCGACGACGAGATCGCCGCCGAAGCGCAGCAGATGGCAGAGGCCGAAGAAGAAGCCATCATGCTGCAAGAGCAAGCGGCCGGTGCCGTTGGCGATGCTGGCCAGAAGATCACTCAGGCGATGGCCCCGCCACAAGCAATGAAAGCCTTGCCGCCACCTCGTAAGGCCCTGCCGGCACCGAGGGCCGCAGCATGAGTTTCTATTCACTTTACGGCTGGACGTACTCTCAGAAGCCCTATCTGCCAGCCGATTACATCATCAAGGAACCGGGCACCGGGATTGAGGACGATGCCCGCGTTGTCTACGCAGTTCGTGCATTGCACAACGGAACTGCCACGGACAGCCAGCAGAAGTTAGTTTGGGATTGGCTGATGTACCTCGGCATGGACGAGGACGTGAGTTACCGGCCCGGAGGGGAAGACGGCCGGAGAGACACAGACTTTGCAGAGGGACGACGCTTCGTCAGTCAGCAAATCAAGAAAATGCTTGATCCAGCCATGACGCCGAAGCCGAAACTACCTACCACTGAGCGAGGGAAACGATGACCGATAAACAAGCCGGTGCCGATGCGCCGGACACGACCACGGCTGAGAAGCCGGACGTAGCGGATACCGGAGGGGACCAGCCTGCGGATAAGAATGCAGAGACCCCGGCTCCGGCCGCCAAGAAGACATCCATCCTCGACGGCGGGGATGATGACGGCGACGAAGGGGGCGACAGCGCACCAGCGGCAAAGGAGGGCGACAAGCCAGCCGATGCACCGAAGGATGGTAAGCCGCCTCACAATGAAAAGTGGCGTGAAGATGCTGTTTCGCACCTCACGGACGAGAAGGAACGCGAGAAAGCGCTGAATATGTTGGCGCGGATGAAGTCACCAAACGACATGGTGACAAAACTGCGCAATCAGGAAGCGAAGCTGTCCGAGCGCATGACGGTCGGCAAGTTCGACCCGGAATGGCCGGATGAGAAGAAGGCCGAATGGCGCACAGCGAACGGCGTCCCTGAGAAGCCAGAAGACTACAAGCTGCCAGAAATCAAGGGTTTGGAGTTCGGTGAGGATGACAAGCCGATCCTCAATTCGCTGTTTGCAGAACTTCACGCCGAGAACACCCCGCAGCCGATCGCAGAACGAATGTTGAAGTGGTACGGCGACTACAAGACCCAGGTTGAGGAGCAGATCGTCAACATCGACGCCCAAGATACGGAGTCGGTTGAAGACACGCTTCGCACCGAATGGGGCAATTCAGAGTTCAAGGCGAACACCTCACTCATCAAGCGGCTTCTGAACGATGCCGACGTATACCCTAAGGGTGCGGCCGAGGCTCTGATTTCGGCCCGGTCGGCTGACGGGCACCGTCTCATCAACCAGCCTTGGTATCTCAAGATGCTGGCGGATCAGGCCATCAACAAGTACGGCGAGACCGCCCTGATCCCGACCGAGGAAGTCAACCGCATCTCAAGCCGCAAGGCAGAGATCGAGGCGGTGATGAAGGCGGACATGCAGAAGTATTACCGCGAAGGTCTCGACAAGGAATACGGCCAAATCCTCGCCAGAGAAGTCAAGACGAAGCGCTGACGTAGCGGTGTGCCGCTATTGTGGGATTATCCCACATTTAGCGGCCATCCCCTGCACCAGCAGGACACGCCTACTCCCCGACACATCGACCGAGACACCCCGCACACCTGTCAGCCCTTGGGCCGATGGGGTGGCGGCCCTCATCCGTCGATCGCCGGACAGGTGTGCTGCCAGACATGCAAACGCCCCGCATCAACTGCGCCCGGCCCTCTCCCGAGGCACCCCGATTAGCGCAGCCAGCGGCCACCCGTGAGCGTGAAGGCTCGACTGACAATCGATCCCAATCACACATCAACAGGAGGCAGCAATGGCTGACCCTACGTTCCAAGTCCAGTACCGCGCTGAACAGATTATGACGTTCGAACAGCGCTACTCTCAGCTTCGCGTCGCTTGCACTCAGGAATCCGTCATCAAGGGCGGTTCCGCAGTGTTTCAGGTTTCCGGCTCGGGCAACGCCTCGGCCGTGACCCGCGGTGCGAACGGTCTGATCCCCTACCAGACCACGGACAACACGCAGTACACCGTCACGCTTCGTGAAGCACACGCTCCGTTTGAGCGCACGGGTAGAAATTAAGTTGCCCGTTTTCGGTTCTGAATAACGGGAAAACGCTGCAACAGCAGCGCAACCCGATGTAAGGTATTTCTGCCCGCAACAAATAGGGTTGGAAATGAACGAATCTTTCTTTAAGCACCTCGCCGGACTGATGGACTCGGACGGCACAATATCCTTCGACTTTCGAAACGAAAGCCGAGACAACGGAAACGCCACTATTGGACTCAAGGTTGGCATATCAGCATCGGATGCGGTCGATAAACACGGATTTATCGCCAGCCTCCCGGAACTGACTGGGTTTGGTTATGCCAGCCGACACGGGGACAAAAAACAGTACGTCTATTGGATTGTTACCTCTAGGCGTGATCTGGAGATGGTCGTTCCACGGTTGTTGAAGCACATGTGTGTAAAGGCGAAACACCTAAGCCGCATGTTTGAAAAGTGGAAGGAATTGAGGGGCAAGTCTTTATCCAAAAGTGAATGTGAAGAACTTCGAGAGTTCAGCAAGCAGTCGCGTTATGACGCAGGGCCGCTGAAACCCAAGAACCACCCGACGTTTGCATGGGTGGCTGGGTATTTGGACGGCAATGGTCATTACATGTTCGCCCTTAGCAACAAAGATGCCAAGAGCGGCAAGGAAACGCGGAGTATGCGGGTGTCGGCATGTTGCCATAAAGGCGATGCCGACGTGCTGGAGTTCCTACGCAAAGCGTTCGGTGGTCAAATCAGGATTCACCCGGCCAGCGAAAACGCACTGCTATGGGATCGGAACTTGGGCATTTCGCAGAGCAGCTTCGCGTTGGAGTTTCTCGGCAAAATGGCAAGGTTCTCGAAGTTCAAGCGCCACAGGATAGAGCAGATGATTGCGTTCCACCGACAGCAACGACTGAGCGAACCGAGGCTTGCGGGCCAAGCGACAGTCTGACGTGACCCCGCGTCACGTTGTTCAACATCTTCGCCACTCAAGGCGATATGAAGAAGGTGATGCAGGAAGAAGCGATGGCCACGTTGAACCGTGACATCGACGACATCATCATCGACCAGCTTGACACTGCCACGCTCACCACGGGCGCTGCTGTGACAGCTTCGCTGAACCTCATCGAAAAGGCCCGCGTTATCCTGGCCACGAACGACGTGGAAACCGAAGATGAAGAGAATATGTTCGGCATCATCACGCCGGCATTCGCCTCGTACCTGCGTCAGATCCCTGAGTTCTCTTCGAAGGACTACGTGTCGATCCAGCCTTGGATGGGTCCGGCTCGCCGGGTTCTTCGTTGGGCTGGCATCAACTGGATCGTGTCGAACCGGATCACCGGCATCGGTACGGCCTCGGAGTCCTGCTACCTCATGCACAAGCGCGCCCTCGGCCATGCTGCCAACAGCACGGAAATGGACGTTCGCGTGGGCTACGACGAGAAGCAGGATCTCTCGTGGTCGCGTGCAACCCTCTTCCACGGTGCCAAGCTCCTTCAGAGCGACGGCATTGTGAAGATGGTTCATGACGGCTCGGCTTACGTCACCTCGTAATCTGAGAAACAAGGAGAACGACACATGGCATACGCTACATCTAACCCTCCGTTTCTGGTTGCTCAGGGCGTCGGCTCGGGTCGCAAGATCTGGTTCTACGCCTCGGTCGACGCGGCCACGCTGGTTCGCGTTTCGGGCTACTTCACGAACGGCTACGACCTCGGGATGCGCGCAGGCGATCTCGTGTTCGTCGTTGACACGGATGCTTCGCCCATCGCGATGCAGGCTATGATCGTCGTGCAGGCAACTGCATCGGTGGTCGACCTGTCTGACGGTACGGCGATCACCAGCACAGATAGCGATTAGTATAATCTGTGGCTGTAATTCAGCGACAAATCACATATCCTGCGGGCGGGAAACTGCCCGCAGGAGCATTGAATGCGTGACGAAGAACAAAGGGCACGGCAGCGTGAAGCGACTAGGCGCTATCGCGAGCGGCTCAGAGCCAAGGGGTTGCGAGAAAACCCGCGATCCGAGGCGTCCAAAAGACAAAACGCCGAGCAGTTACGTAATCGGCGCATAGTCGCTGCCGAATTGGGCGAAACGCTACCAAGCGACATTTGGTGGAAGCTGAACCCGGACAAGCACAGGCAGCGCACACGTACTTGGCGGATCAAAAATACGGAGTATGCCAAGCAAATACAGCGCAAGAACCAAGCGGTTCGGCGTTCGACCCCATGGGGGAAGATCAACAATCGAGTGTGGCCGTTAGTTCACAACGGGGTGAGGGCTGCAACCGGGCGGCATACGAAATATTCCATAGCTCTTGGCTATACGTGGCGCGATTTGCGGCACCACCTAGAGTGTCAATTCACTAATGGGATGACGTGGGAGAATTGGGGATCCCATTGGGAATTGGATCACATCATCCCATTGTCATCTTTCGAGTTTCAGAGTATTGATGATCCTATCTTCAAACAGGCGTGGGCGCTGTCAAATCTGCGACCCCTGTTAAGACAGGAAAATCAGAAAAAGGGTGCGCGGCAGTAAGAGCCGCAAAGCACACGTCCGAACGGGGCGGGCTTCGGCTCGCCCCGTTTCACTTTAGAGCGAGGGAAACACTATGAGCGCACAGACACAGGCTGCACAGGGATACGTCCCGGCGAGCAGCATGAACCAGCTTGCAGATTCGCACTACACGACCCGGTTCGTCCGGCTCCCGGTGGGCTTTGACTTTGCCAACCTGTTTCGCCCGGAGGCATGGGTTCACGTCGCCAAGAAATTGAAGAAGCTCGATCTCGTTCGCGTCGTCTCGGCGGATGACAAGATCGATGTGATGCTCCGGATCATGGCCGTCTCGGAAAACGGCGGCGTCACCGTGGACTTCTGGCCAGCAGCGCCGGTCGGGGAAAAGCCGAAGGTGAGCTTCGAGCCGCGCAAGGTTCATGGCCAAGTTTGCCCCCGGATCGAACAGACGGCCCGTGGCAAGTGGCGCGTGATCGGTTTCACGAACAAGCCCCTCGGCAAAGACCTCGATACCGAGGATGAAGCCAAGGGAGCGCTGGCCCGGCACATGCTCGAAATGGGCTACACCGAAACCTCTACGGCTGCGGAGTAATCTGCCATGACGGACAAGCTGTCGCTGTATAACGGCGCCCTGCGCAAGATCAAGCAGCGGCGGCTTGCCTCTCTGTCAGAGGATACGCCTGCCCGGTATTACCTCGATGATGAGTACGACAAGACGGTCCAGTATTGTCTGGAAACGGGGCACTGGAATTTTGCCACCCGATCAACCCGACTCGAACCATCGACGGATATTGAGTCTGCATGGGGCTACAGCTACGCATTTGAGAAGCCGGAGGACTATCTGCGGCTGTCGATGATTAGCGCCAACGATCGCTTTCAACCCATCCTTGATGACTTCCGCGATGAGGCGGACTACTGGCTGACGGATACCAGCCTGCTCTACATCTCCTACATTTCCAATTCGACCAGCTACGGCCTTGATCTGGGCCGGTGGCCGCAGACGTTTGTGGATGCCGTCGAATATGAATTGGCCTATCGGATCGCGCCCCACTTGACCACGATGGGCGATCCCGAGGCGCGGGAACTTGAGCGCCGCCGCGCGTCATCCATGACCAACGCCAAGAGCAAAGACGCCCAGAACGGCGCCGTCGAATACCTCCCACCCGGCCGGTTGGTTCAGTCCCGGCTTGGCAAATACGGATCCTCGCGCAACTGGCAGCGGCGGGAAAGCTAACCCATGGCAAAGGTCAAAGCCCTCACTCACTCGTTCAACAACGGGGAGATCAGCCGGGCTGCGCGTGCGCGCGTCGATCTGGAAAAGGTCCGCCTTACAGCTGAAATCCAAGAGAACATCCTTCCCCATGCGATCGGCGCTGGCCAGTTTCGGCCCGGGTTTGGGTATCTCGGCGCCACCCGTAGCAATGCGTTTTCCCGCCTAGAGCCCTTCGTTCGGTCTCGTAGCGAAGTGGCGATGGGGGAGTTCACCGCAGGAAAGCTCCGGATTTGGGTGGATGATGCACTCCTAACCCGCCCGTCCGTTACATCGACGGTGACGAACGGTGATTTCTCGTCGGCCACCGGATGGACGCTTTCGGCAACGGCTGGTGCGACGGCAGCGATCTCAGGCGGCGTTCTGACCCTCACCGCTTCGGCCCGGGGCTCCTCTTGTTTCTGCGAACGGTCGGTGACGACATCTACCCCAGACATAGAACATGCTCTACGCATTACGGTGACGCGCGGCCCTATACGGTTCCGGTGTGGCTCGACATCGGGTGGCGATGATTACATAGCCGAAACATCCCTCGACACAGGTGTTCACTCGTTAGCTTTCACGCCCACAGGAACGTACCATGTGCGCTTCCTGTCCCGTTCCGATGTGTCGGTGATTGTTGATAGCATCGCCGTTGAGTCGGCCGGTGTGATGGAATTAGACGGGCCGTGGGCGCTTTCGGATTTGCCCCGGATGCGGATTTCTGGCTCGATCGACGTGTTCTTTATTGGCTGCCCGTCATGGCAACAGCGAAAGATCGAGCGCCGATCACAGCGATCTTGGAGTGTTGCGCTCTATCAATCAAATGATGGACCGTTTACGGCAAGCGCGACGGCAAGTGTTCGGCTTAAGCCTGCGGCAAACGTAGGCAACACGACGCTGACGGCCGATGCAGCGTTCTTTAAGCCGGAGCATGTTGGGGCTCTATTCCGCCTCACACATACCCAGCTAGACCAAACTGTGCAGTTGGCCGGATCAGGTCAATACACCCCCGTTTTTCAGGTAACGGGGATTGTGACTTCAGGGATTAATGATCGCCAGTACACCACCACAACCACGGGAACATGGGTTGGAACGTGGAACTGGGAGCGGTCGTATGACGACGAGATCTCCGGCTACAATAGATGGGGCACGGCTCAAACAGGAAACTACAACAGCACCATTGCTGAAGATGCAGCAAGCAACAACCTGACCGCCTTTCACCGCATTGGCTTCGTGCCAGGGCTATACACGTCTGGCGTGATGACGGTTCGAGTGCAGTACACCGGCAGCGCCGGGAGCGGCGTGTGTCGCGTGACGGGCTACACCTCGGCAACTGAGGTCAGCATCGAAGTTCTTAGCCCGTTCAACGATGTCGAGTTCACCGACGACTGGCAGGAATCGGAATGGTCCGGCATCCGGGGCTGGCCGTCTGCCGTAGCGTTCTTCGATGGTCGCATATTCTGGGGCGGCAATGACAAGCTGTGGGGCTCTGTTTCGAATAACTTCTACTCGTTCTCCACGGACGTAGAGGGGGACAGCGGGCCAATCCTTCGTTCGGTTGCTACGGGGCAGGGGGTGAACATCATCCGTTGGATGCTCCCCCTGCAACGCTTGCAGATCGGGACGGACAGCGCCGAAATTTCCGCTCGTGCATCATCCTTCGATGAGCCTCTGACGCCGGACGCGGTGACGCTTAAGGATGCGTCGACACAGGGCGTGGCAGACATTGCCGCCGTCAAGATGGACTCGCGCGGACTGTTTATCCAGGCCAGCGGCGAGAAGGTCTATGAGCTGATCTATGACTTTGAGGGGAACGACTACACCTCTCGCGATCTCAACTCTGTCAATGATGAGATATTTGAGGACGCCGCCGCCACGCAGATGGCGGTGCAGCGTCAGCCGGAAAGCTATGTCTGGATCGTCCGCGAGGATGGGCAGTTGGCCTTCCTGTTGTTCGATCCCAAAGAAGAACTGACCGGCTGGTTCCGGTGCATCACGGATGGAGAGTTCGAGGCGGTTTGTGTTCTCCCCGGAGATCCTCAGGATCGGGTGTACGCAGTCATCAAGCGCACCATCAACGGCTCTGACGTTCGCTACGTTGAGAAACTAGCCATGCACCGTGAGGCGCGCGGCGGTTCCATCAACAAGATGGCTGATTCCGGCGTGTTCGCGGCGGGTCCGGTCAGTTCCGTTACGGCGGCACACCTCGCCAATGAAACCGGCCTTGTGGCTTGGGGAACAAGGAGCGGGACGCCGCAAGCAATTACGGGCCTAAGCGCTAACGGTTCCGGTGTCATCGCTCTTGGCGACACTTACACAAACGTCTGGGTCGGGCTCCCTTATCGTGGCCGGTACAAGAGCGCCAAGCTCGCCTATGGCGGGCAGGGGGGAACGGCGGTCATTGAAAAGAAGCGTGTCGAGATGCTCGGCATATTGGCAGGCGACATGCACCGCGATGCGGTCAAGTACGGGACAGACTTCGATCATCTCTACCCCCTTCCAAGGATCGAGCAAGGCAAGGAAGTCCCGGCCCATTACATCTGGGATGACTACGCTCAACCACTTACGCCGATGGACGGGGTTTGGGACACCGACGCGCGCGTCTGCCTTGAAATGAACGCCCCGTATCCCGCAACGCTGTATGGCCTTGTTATCGCGATGGACACCAATGTCGACTGAGATCAGACCGCTTACCAAAGACGAACAGAGAGAGCGGTTCCGGCACCGTGCGGCTTGGGTCATATCGGCCTGGGGCGTGTTCGTTGACGGCAAGATGGTGGGTGTCGGAGGGTTCTGCGCTCATCCGAATGAACATTTCAGCGTGTTCCGCCGCGATGCCCGGTGCTGGGGGTATTTGCAGGTCAGTGAAGAAGCGAAGAAGGCCGGGGCCGGGATCGTCCGCACGCTCCGGGCGCAGATTAGGGAATATGGCCGCGAGGTCGCGATCAAGTGTGAAGGTCCGCACGCGGCCCGCTTGCTCAAGGTTCTAGGGTTTGAAGTCTCAAACGAGAAGTTAGAAGACCATGAGGTTTGGATATGGCAGCCCTCTTCGCAGCAGTCCCGCTGATAGCGTCATCGCTCACAACGGCCGCCACATCGGCCGGGGCGTTCGCGGCGGCTAATGCTGGCACGATCGGAACGGCCCTCAGTCTAGCCGGTACAGCGGCCGGTGTGGCTGGCAGTGTCGCTGCCGGTAACGCAGCCAAAGCCGAAGGCAAGTTTGCTGCGGCTCAGATGGAGCGCGAAGCCGCCGACGCCCGCGCCGCATCTCAGCGGGAGGCGTACATGGAGCGGGAGCGGGGCGAGATGGTGCAGTCTCGCATCCGGGCCGTCGCTGCGGATTCCGGTGCAGGGTCCATCAACCCGACCGTTTTGGATTTGATGGGCGATGCCGAGCAGCGCAACTCTTACAACGTCGCCGCGATCAACTACGGCGGTAAGCAGAAGCAGGCGAGCTATCTGGATAACGCCGCCGCGTCCAAGATGAAGGGCAAGAATGCCCGCCGATCCAGCCTATTCGATGCTGCCACGACTGCGGCCGGCGGCACGTACAAAGCCTTTTACGGTTGAGGATAGTCCATGCCTAAGATGCCGGGTAAAGACCAGCTAGGGTTCCAGAACGTCTCCGCGCGCCGTGACATCATCACGGATACGGGGGCAGGGCTTATGGCTGGTTCCCTCAAGCGTGCTGGCGACACACTGGCCTCTATCGGTGGCCAGATCAAAAGCGATGCCGACGACCTCGATCTGATCCGGGCAGATTCGCACTGGAAGAAAGCCTCTCTGACCAGCGCAGAGGCTATCGATCAAGATCCAGACCACACCGCCCGGCCGATGCGCTGGGGGCAGGAATCGTCGCTGATCCTTGAAGACGCGGCCGGGATGATTAAAGACCCCAAGGTCCGCGAGAAGTTCAAGCTCCAGAAGTCCGTCGATCAGAACAGCGTGGCAGAGCGGTTCAAGTCCAAATCCGTAGAGGCGGACAAGGATAAGAAACTCACCGATCTGCGCACCTATCTCGATGAGACACAGAACCGGGCCATTGATCCCAAGCGGGACAACAACGCCCGTTTGCAGGACTATGCGGACCTCGATGCGTACATCCAGTACGCCGAAAAGAAAGGCTTGCTCAACCCGGAACAAGCCCGCGCGTTTCGGAACGACTATGTGAAGGGGACAGCGGTTCGCCTCGCCAAGACGATGGCGGACACGGACCCTGAGACGCTGGGTAAGTATCTCGAAAGCCTCCCGGCCTACCAGCCGCAGGTTGATCTTGGCGAGGTGTCGGCCAAGTACGAAAGCGGTGGCCGTGGCGTAGGCTTCATCTCGTCCGGCAAGGATGATCCGGGCGGCATGTCCTACGGGGTTCACCAGCTATCCGGTGAATACTCCATGGGCGCGTTCCTCAAAGCCCCTGAGTCCGGCCCCTATCGAGATGCGTTCAAGGGACTGAAGCCGCAAACGGCAGAGTTCAACCGGGTCTACAAGGAACTGGCGGCCAAAGACCCCGATGCGTTTGCCAAGGCGCAGAAGGATTTCTACACCCGCACCCACTACGAGCCGGTCAAATCCGCAGCCGAAAAGGCGGGGTTCAGCACCTCCAATCGTGGCGTGCAGGAAGCTCTGTTCTCAATGGGCGTTCAGCATGGCAAGGCGGCCGCGGTTGTGGCGGAAGCCGCCCGGCGACTGGGGAAGGACAAGGGCGATCCGAAGAAGCAAATCGAAGCCCTGTATGAAGCCCGCTACGACTATGTGAAGGGGCTGAGCGGCCTCCCTGAAAACACCAAGCAGTCGGTGTTGAACCGCTACACGCGCGAGTTCAAGGACTCGTTGAAGTTTGCCGACATCGAGGATGGCGCACCGGCCGGTGATGGCCGGACACGTGTCGCGGATGCCGGTGCCAAGCTGCCCGGTGGCACCGCCACGGACGCGACACCTGGCGCTCCGGCCGCACAGGAAGCACCAGAGGACGCCGAACGCCGGACACTGGCGGTCAAGCTATTCGGTGCGCTCGATCCAGAACAGCGCGCGGCCCTCCTGAAAGAAGCCAAGCGCACGTCAACCGCCCGCAAGGAAAGCGTCTATCACGATGCGGTTCGCAGCGTGGACGGGGCGGTGGCGATGATCGAGGATCATGGGAAGCTCCCCGATGGGTTCGATCTGGAAGGCACGTTCAAGATCATCACCGAGTCCGGCCAGCCCTCGGTGGTCAACCGTGTTCGCAACGATCTCACCAAGGCGCAGAAGCTCCACGATGCCAAGTTCGATGAGGACGGGACGCCGATCGACCGGATGAGTATGGACCGGCTGGCAGCCCATAAGCAGGCCCTTGTGCCCGCCCCGGATATGGACCCGAAGGACTACGGGGTGGCATCCGAGGTGTACGAAAAGACAAAGCAGAAGATCGACAAGCTAGAAAAGATGCGCCAGGAAGATCCGGCACTTGCGGTCGATAGCTTTGATGAGGTACAAGGTATTGCCGAAGCAGTGGCTCGAAACGACGGATCAGCGACACAAGCTGATTTGGTAGAGGCCAGACTGGCAGCGCAAGAGCGCATCGGCATAGATCAAGATGACCAGCGACCGTTGACGAAGGTAGAGGCAAAGGCGCTTCTCGACCTCCCCGACGATCCGTCGCGGCTCAACGAAAAGCAGTATATCACCCGGCTCAAATCAGCCGCCGACCGGGCCGAACAGCAGTACGGTCCCGCCCTGGCGCGCAAGGTGTTTGAGTCCGCCATCGCACAGCACGTCAAGGACAAGACGGGTTCCGAGGCATCGGCCGGCATCATCTCCAAGATGGTCAAGGGCGAGACGGTGAAACTTGAGGACTACCGCCGCATGAACACGATGTTCGAGGCGGATCGTATCGCATCGACGTTTGACCGGACTGTCCGCCCGGATATGGGGGATGAAGCCCGGCCGTTTATCTCGCCGCTTCATGCCGCCAGCGAAAAGCAGTTCTTAACGGAATATGCCGGAGACGCCGCCAAGCGTCAGCCGACGCCGGATCTTGAAGCCTGGATCCGCTCCAACCCGGATCAGTGGGCGCTGTACGATGCAGAGTATGGCCGTGGCGCTGCGGCGCGCGCGCTGGCCAAGAAGGCTCAACCGGCCAAACGATAGATGACGTAGGCTACCGCAATAGCCGCAAGCCAAACGCCGATCTCCGGGTCAATCCCGAAGGCGTTACTGGCCTGCATCGTGGCCCCGGTCACGACGACGAGACCAAGAAGACCCAACACCACCGCTGCAACTTTGAGCACGGTTCCCATGCGGGGACTGTGCAACCTTGCATGAAGGACTTCAAGCCCGATGACGCAGACCCCCGAGCAGGATCGCGATTATGCCAGCGAGTTTCGCCAGTTGGTGGAACAAGCGGATGCGGCGCAGTCGCAGTCTTATGACCCGATGGCACCGGCTGATACGGTTCCATTAGTCGAGCCGGGTCTTAGTGGAACTGCCAAAGCCCTTGAAGGCGATGGGCTTTTCGAAGGGCTGGTAAAGCAGAACGCCGCCGAACGGGAAGCGGACGCCGAGAAAGGAATTTTCGGCTCGTTCCTTGATGCTGCGGTTGGCAAAGCGAAGTCGATCTTCACGCTCGATGATGACAGCCGCCGCTATCTCAGCGACCGTCTACTGGTCGCGCCGACAGCAGGGTTGACGGATGCAGTCCGCACCGCACGCCGGGATGCCCCCCTGTCCGAAATGGAAAAGGGTCTAGCCCGTGGCGCGATCAACCGCCGTGGCTCAAGCATGGGCGGCATGGCGCAGATTGCCGGAGACCTCGGGGCGCCGGGCGTCTCGGTAAGCCTGGATGAAAGCTCCAAGTCGCTGTTCGATGTGTCGCAGTCTGATCTGTTCAAGGCAAAGGTCGAGACGCTCGGAAAGATCAAATCCGAGGCATGGTTCTCGGATACGATGGACTACGTATCCAGCAAGTTCGGTGAGGGTGTCGGTTCGTCGGTCGAATCGTTCGCCACGGCGCTGTCTCCGCTTGGGCTGCCCGGCACATTGGCTCTTGGATACACCGGCTCGATCGGTGAAATCCGCCAGGAGCTTCAAGAGGCAGGCGTTACCGATCCGGGGCAGATTGCCAAGTATTCCTACCTAGCCGCCATCCCCCACGCCGCGCTTGACCAGTTTACGGAAGTCGGGGTTCTCGCCGGTCTGTCGCAACAGGCCCGGAAGGAGATCACGAAGAAGATCGTCCGCACCGTCCTGGCATCGGGTGCCAAGGAAGGCGCTACGGAAGCCGCACAGCGGGTTATCGAGATCGGGGCCGTAGCTCACGCCCTCGGCGGTGACAGCCCGAACATGGCCGTCCTGGCGGCTCTGTCGGCCGATCTTGAAAAGGGCATCGACTCCACGATCCTCGAAAGCGGTGTGTCGGGCTTCATCCCTGGCCTTGGGTTCGGCGCGGTGGAAGTGGCTGGCGATCGGGCCATGCCCGGCGAACCGACTGAGGTTCCTAAAGAGCCCGTTCGTGAAGCCAAGGCTAAGACCGCAGCGCCGGCAGAAGAAGCCACCCCGACAATCCCGGCCGGCAAGAAATCCCGCACCATCGACCTCGACGGGTTCACCCCGGCGCAGTTGCAGAATGACCGGGAAGTCCCAGGCCCGGATATTCAGGTCGGGCCGGATGGACAGGTCGCACCGCGAATCGTCGGCCGGGATGGCAAGGTCTACGTTTCCGGCGAAGTGCCAACGACCGATGAAGTCAAGGCCGCGCTGCAAGATGAGGTGCTGACGCTTGACGAGGTTCTGAGCCGTCCGCGCGAGGAACTTCCGGCTCTGATCCAAGAGCGAGTTGGCGCACCGGAGCCGCAGGTTGAAACCGAAGCGGAAGCCGCCCCGGCATGGTCGCAATCGATGTCGGCCCGGTCAACCGTGGCCGAAGACGACGCAGAGATTTCCCCTGTATCCAGACTTGCACAAGCCGTCGCCCGTTCCGCCCCTGAGATTGAACAGGTGGCACAGGTTGCAGAACAGGTGGCCGCCGATCCTGCTATGGCGCAGCAGTTGGCGCGCGCCGCAAACCTCAATCTAGACCCGGCACCTGAGATCATTCAGCAGGGCGCGGAAGCTCTAAAGGGCTACATCGACAGCGTTGCGCGAGATATGCCCGGACTGGCGAAGATGGACACCAGCCCGCAGGGCGAGTCCGACAGCGCCTACAAGCGTCTCGTTTCTGTCCTTGCTGGTAAGACGACCCGCACCGGATGGGCGAAGGCCACGAAGGTTTCCGAAAAGACGCTGGGCACCTTGCTTGCGCGCGCCGAAAAGGACGGGCTTGTCCGCAAGGATTCGCGCCGTGGGAAGGACATCAAGGCTGCGGTGAAGGCGCTCAGGACGCGCGCCACGGGTGCGCAGCCGCGCGCCGCCGCCGCGCCATCCCCGGCCACCGCCCCCGAAACGGCGGCAATCGCCTCGCCACTGCCCCCGGCAACACTTTCGATCCCCGCCGACATACGGATTGAAAAGGCGATCTCAGCCCGTGAGCGCAAGCTACGCCGCCCCCTCCCGCCCTACATCACGAGCTACGCCCGCGAGATCGAGCGAGCCCGCGGCACTCCCGAAATGGACGCCGTGATCTCTCGGATGCAGTCCGATGAGATGATCCGCAAGACGGAAATGCACGAGATCGCCGCACTTGTCGGCCGCAAGGTCACGAAGTCTGCAACGAAAAAGGCGGCTTTACAGACGATCCTCGACCGCCATAATGATGCGATTGCCGCCCGCGTTGGCGCAGTATTGGAGCAGGAGCCCGAGGCCAATGCCGACAGCACAGCAGTTCTCGAAGATGCGGGAAGAGTTCTTGAAGAAGGAATTTCCCAGCTTCTACAAGAAATTGGTGCAATCCAACCAGTTGGAGAGCCATCTGGAAACGATCGGGCTGGAAGCGGAGAGCTTGGCGGCGGACTTGACGGCGGACTTGTGGACGAAATCGCCGGAGGAGACGGGCGAGCGGATGCAGTTCGGGGCATCGATCCCGCTGATGGTGCGCGAGATGGTGCAAGCGGACCTGTTGCTGGTCCCGCCGAAGTCCTAACCGACGAACAGAGGGCGGCTGTCGCGGCCAAGGTTGCCGCCGACAAGGAAGCCGCCGACCAGAAGCGCCGCGACCGCGAGACGCTGAACTACCAAATCACCGACGACGACAAGATCGGGCAGGGCGGGCCAAAGGCGAAGATCCGCGCCAACCTTGCAGCAATCAAAACCTTGCGCACGCTTGAGGATGAGGGCCGAGGCCCGACCGAAGCGGAAAAGAAAGTGCTGGTCAAATACACCGGCTGGGGCGCGTTCTCGCAGGATATGTTCGAGGAATACAAGCCGGAGTTCCAGAAGGAACGCGACGAGTTCCGGTCGCTGGTTTCCAAGGAAGAATACGAAGCCGCCCGTAACTCCACCCGCAACGCCCACTACACATCGCCCGATGTCGTCAACGCGATGTGGCAGGCCATGGAATACCTGGGCTTCAAGGGCGGTCGCGCCATCGAGCCCGGTGCGGGATCGGGCAACTTCATCGGCCTCACCCCTGCCAGCCTGCGGGAAGCAACCGAGTGGACTGCCGTCGAACTTGATCCGCTGACAGGTGGCATTGCCAAGAATCTGTATCAGGCGACAGATGTCCGCATCCAGGGCTATCAGGATGCCAAGTTCCCCGATGGGTTCTTTGATCTCGCCATCTCGAACGTCCCGTTCTCAGACAGCAAACCCTACGATCCGGTCTACAAGGGCAAGTATGTCCTGCATGACTTCTACTTCCTGAAGTCGCTCGACAAGGTTCGCCCCGGTGGTCTGGTGGCGTTCATCACGTCGGCAGGAACGATGGACAAGCGCAATGCGGCCGCCCGTCGTGAGATCGCCAAACGGGCCGATCTGGTGGGGGCTATCCGCCTCCCTGGTGGTAGTAAGGGCGCATTTAAGTCCAATGCCGGAACAGATGTCACGACTGACATTCTCTTTCTGCGCAAGCGGATTGAGGGCGAAAAAGACCTGTCCAGCATCATGGTTGACATCGATTATACGAACGCAGATGGCGAACAAGAGACCGCCCGTGTTGCTGCCAACAAAGCTCTTGGCATGGTCGACAAGCGGGTCAACGGCCTTCGCGAACTTCTGGGGTGCTTGGCATGAGGATGAGCAAGGGATCGCTCGGTCGCATCCGGGCAGAGGTTGTTAAAAAGGCAGCCCCAAAAGTCGTAAGCCCAGAGCCGCAGGCCCCGGCCGCGCAGCCCGCAGCGAAGGCTGCCAGCTATCGGTTTCAGGTTATTCGAGACGCTAACAACAAGATCAAGGAGATCGTTGCCGTCGCTATCTCTGGCGAGACCAATGCCTAAGGGTCACGCTACGGGATGTGATGTAATGGCGATGATCTTGTGTGGCGCAGACCCGGCATGGCGGGGTGCCCCCATGCGCGTTCTGTCACTTCATACGGCTGACCCGTCCAATGGAAACCAAGCAACAGCAGAAGCCGATTTTGACGGGTACGCTCGTCGCGGCGTGATGTCCGGGGACTTCTGGGCTCGCAAGCCAGACGGCAGTTACACGAATAGCCAGCGTATTGTGTTCCCCACGTGCTTGAGCACATCGAGCAACATCATCACGCATGTTGCAGTTGGTCTCGATCTCGTCGGGGCGGGCCAAGTTCTGTATGTCGGCCCCCTGTCAGTTCCGTTTGTGGTCATGCCAGATCACGCCGTCACCATCCCACCCAACTTTCTCAACTTCACAGAACTGTAGGAGACCGCACCGTGTCAAAGGGCAACATCTTCGAGAATGATTTTCTGCTGCTGATCTTCAATGCTACCGCAATTGCTAACATCGCGGACAACGCCGCATCGTCGCCGCTGACCAATCTTTAC
>LNFM01007373.1_pt1 | contig 17314 bp, 13 predicted proteins | sample 596031 | NCBI WGS metagenome assembly LNFM01 (sample SAMN04254537, study PRJNA301005) | activated carbon metagenome | isolation source: dual media filters at the Ann Arbor, Michigan drinking water treatment plant | place: USA: Ann Arbor | reverse complement strand
CTCGCTCGGCGCGCTCACCGCTTGATCAGCAGCACCATCACGCGCTGCGCCCAGGGCTCTCCCTCTGCGCGATGAAACGCCACCCCGAGCCCGACGCGAACGCGCGGCTCGGTCACCAGCGCCTCGGGCAGCGTCGCTTCCGGCGCTCGCGCGTAGCTGGTCACGTTCGCGTCGGCGCGAGCGAACAATGGGTGAGCGCGTGCGCGCCGTCGACCGACAGCGGAGCGACCTCGAGCGCCCGCCGCCGCGCGTCGAGCTGCTCCATGAACGCCCGTCCGTACTCTGCCGGAGCGACAGACCGCGCGTATTGCAAGGTTGGCGGGGTTGGCGAGCGCTCCGCCAATGTTGGCGAGGTGTCCGCCAACCCGTGTGCGGGTTGGCGAGGTGCCCTACGTGGGCATCGCTCGGCCCATGCGCGCGAGCCCTTCGAGCACGAGCCCGACGCGCATTCCCTCGTTGGGTTGCAGCGGCTGGCGCCCAGAGATGTCCTGCGGCTGTCCCCCCGCATGGTGGATGGCGATGAGCTGACCGCGCTGGTCGAAGACGGGCGACCCCGACGATCCGACCTGCGTGTCCGTGAGGTAGTGCACCGTGCGCGCGTCGAACTGAACGATCGTGTTGCGCACGAATCCGACGCGCTTGCGCTCTCCGAGCGGGTGCTGAATCACGAACGCCATCTCGCCGATGGACGGCCGTTGCGCTCCATCGATCGCGACGATCGGCCACGCGTCGGCCATGCCGACACACCGAATCAACGCCCAGTCGTCAGCGCGATCGCCGTGCACCGAGTCGACGTCGCACTGGAGCGCGATCGGGCTCAGCGGCGTGCCATCCTCGCTGTCCTCGAATCGAAACTCCGCCGTGCACTGCAAGGCACGCGTGCCGCTCTCGGAGTGAAGCACGTGCCAGTTGGTCAACAGGTGCTCGCGCGCGACGCGAAACGCCGTTCCGACCGCACGATCACCGGGGATCATGACGGTCAGCTTGCACACCGACGGCGCGTATGCGAGCACCTTGGTCAGCGCGCTGACGACGACCTTCGTCTGCCCGAGCGTCAGCGACACATCATCGGGAAAGAGCAGCGCTTCGTTTTTCGAGACGTGATCCCAGCTCGACGCGAACGGGCTCGTGCCCCGCGGCGTCGAGAGACCCGAGCGCGGCAGCTCACCGCCCGCTAGCAAGGTTGCATACAAAGCTCGCGACGGCGCGGACGGTGGTGTGTTGTTGTGCACCGTCTGCACGAGCTTGCGTGTGAGCCCTGCGGCGGCGGCGTTGCGCAGCACGTCGGTCCAGGTGTCCATCGCAGGCTGCTCGAAGAAGAGCAGCGACGAGTCGATGTCGGAGTCCTCGACGATGCGGCGGATGGACACCGGCGTCGAGTACTGGCGGATCAGCGCCTGACGCAGCTCTTGCGCTTCGCGCGTCGAGAACGGAAACGGAAACGTGTCGAGGATCGCGGTTGTCATGGCGTGTTGTGCGCGACGCGCTCGGTTCACGGCGGCGTCACAGACAGCGCGAGTGTAGCCTGTGTACGCTCGCGCTTGTTCACCAACACGAAGGAGAGGGCCGATGGGAACACTGGGAGAGCAGGGCAAGAAGACTCGCGAGCAATTGAAGGCGCTCGCGACCAACGCGTCGAAGAAGACGCCCGAGGTCATGCTCGAATCGATGGGCGCGACGACGGAGAGCGCGCTTCGCAAGAAGCCCGAGCGGCCGGGCAATCTCGAGAAGCTCATCCGTCGCGATCGACACGCGCTGTTGATCCAACACGACACGTGGGAGCGCTTCGATGTGCCCGCGTGGATCGGACCGCTCGAAGGCGCACGCGAGCGCGTCGAGCGCGCGATCCTCGCCGTCGGCCGCGTCGAGTACGTCGTGGGCGATCGAGGGATGCACTTGGGGTCTGGCTGGCTCGTGGCGCCCAACCTCGTCGTCACCAACCGCCACGTCGCCGACGAGTTCGCCTACAAGCAGTCCGACGGAACGTACGCGTTTCGAACGCACCCGGGGACGAACAAGAAGTTTCGCGCTCGCATCGACTTCAAAGAAGAGTCTGGCGTCGACGAGATCAGGGAGTTTCCTGTCAAGAACGTGCTCTACATCGCGCCGGAGGACGGGCCGGACGTCGCGATCCTCGAGATCGCCGCCGTCGCGACCGATGGTGAGACGAAGCAACCCGCGCCGCTCGCGCTGTTCGACGGCGCGGCCGAAGACGGCCAGCTCATCGCGGTCATCGGCTACCCCGCCGAGGATCCCTACGAGAAGGACCAAGACCTGATGGCCGAGCTCTTCGGCGGCGAGTACAGCGTCAAGCGCTTGTCGCCGGGGACGGTCATGCGTCAGCCGAAAGATGACAGCCTCTTCGAGCACGACTGCGCGACGCTCGGAGGGTCTTCGGGCTCGGCTGTCATCGATCTCGCGACAGGCGCGGTCCTCGGCCTTCACTTCAGCGGCGTGTCGGGAGAGTCCAACTGGGCTGTGCACGCGAGCGAGGTGAGCGCCGCGCTCGCGACGATCAACGGCGCACCCGCGCCCGAAAAGGCGCGCTTCGAAGCGAAAGACCTCGACGCCATCGACGAGCGCGTCAAGGGAGGAACGCGCCCCGCGGCTTACTTCGACGGCCGCAACGGCTACGACGCCGCGTTCTTGGGGGCGGCACACACAATCAACCTTCCCAACGCGACCGCGGCTCGAAAGGGAGAGCTCGCGCTCTTGGTCGGCAGCGCGACCGAGTCCGAGCTGCGCTACCAGAACTTCTCGACGCGACAGAACCGCGTTCGGCGGCTTCCGTGGATCACCGCGGTCAACATCAACGGCGCCAAGCTCTTCGCGCCGAAGCGAGCTACGTCTTGGTATCGCGACGGTCGCCTCGACGCGAAGCACCAGGTGGGCAACGAGGTGTACACGAACAGCGGCTTCTCGCGAGGACACATGGTGCGTCGGCTGGACCCGGTCTGGGGCGATGATCGTGACACCGCGGGGCAGGCCAACCTCGACACGTTCACGTTCACCAACGCGTGCCCGCAGGAGCAAAACGCGTTCAACGACAAGCTGTGGGGAGACCTCGAAGACTTGATCCTCGAGCGAACGGACGACGACAACATCAAGGTGAGCGTGTTCACGGGGTCTGTGTTTCGCGACGACGATCCGTTTCTCGACGACGTGCAGATCCCGATGGAGTTCTACAAGATCGTCGCGTGGAAGCAGGGCTCGACGCTGAAGTCTCTGGGCTTTGTGCTGAGCCAGTCCGAGTTCGTCGAGGTCGAGCGGTTCACGGGCAGCGAGTACGCTACGTACGAGCGGCGCATCGCCGACATCGGCCGCGCCGCGGGCATCGACTTCGGCGACGTGCTGAAGGGCGCGGACGTCAACGGCGCCAACGAGGCCCAGCGCTTCTCGCGACGACTGCGTTCGATCGAGGACATCGAGCGGCACTTCAAGGGGTAGCGCGGGGCGGGCGGGGGCGCGCCATGGGGGACAAGCGCTGTGGGGTGGTCGTCGGACCGTTGAGTTGCGCTAGACTTTGCGCACGGACATGGCGGACGCGAAATCCAAGGCTGAGTTTCTGAGAGAAGCGCGAACAGTGCTCGCGTCGATTTATTCGTCCAGCAAGCGTGCGGAGATCGTCGTCTCGGACATTGGGCTGGACCCGCAAAGGATCAATTGGTCCGGGGCGCCTGTGGAAGTCTGGCATGCAGTGCTGCGCGAGGCAGACAACCAAGGCGCGCTGGGGGCGTTGATCGATCATGCGCGTCACGACTACCCCGGAAACTCACAGATCGCCGCGCTAACCCAACGCGTTGCTGCCATGACACCCGAAGCCGCAGTTCCGACGAGCGCCAGAGAGCTGCGGCTACTGTCGGTCTCTGCGACGGCTGATTTGGCGCGCGCAGCGCAACTGCTCGGCGTGTTCCGATCGGTCGGATTTGCTCCGGTCTCGACAGAAGAACTCGCGTCGATCGGCGAGGCATCGCAGCTCGCAGTCGTGCGCGGGATCGAATCGACGGATGCCGCGGTGGTGTTCGTGTCTGCACCGCTCCTCGTGCACGACGTGGCCGTACTCGACGCAATCGAGCGACACCGCGTTTCGCGCCCAGGGTACTTGATCGCGCCTGTGCGAATCGACGATTCTGTGCTTCCGCGATCCCTCGAGAAATTCGTTGCGTTCGACGCACGAAACGATGAATCGAACCTCGTCGTCGCAGCGCGACGTTTCTACGAGAGCGTCGCGAGACGCGTTGGTTCGCCGTCGCTCGCAGTCGAGCTCGAATCCATCACCGATCCGCTGTCCGAGTTCGTGTATCGACTGAGCGGTGCAGCGAAGTAGAGGAGGGGTGGTCGTGACGACGTTTACGTTTCAGCGCGTGCCCGCGTCGATCGTGTGCTTCTCCCTGAGCAGCTCGGCTCCCTGGCTGAACGAGGAGTTTGCCAATGTGTGGCTCGCGTACGCGGCGAGCGAATCGCTGGATGTTGTCGTTCCAGCGCTCTTGCAGCAGTTGGGGCTCTCTGCGGCGACGGTGAAGCGATCGCTCTTGTTCGTGTTCTCTGACAAGGTCGACAGCGACACCCATGCCGTGCGAGCGCTGATTCGCACCGCGGACACAAACTTCGACACGACTCTTCGCGTGTATCCTGCGGCGAGGCTGCCGGAGTGGACCGCTGGGCAGGATGGAAACGTCGTGCTCGACCAGCACCTGCGGCGATGCTCTGCGCGAGACCCTTTCGCGCTGCCTGGACCAGCGCAGGGGCAGGATTTCTACGGGCTCGAGCGCTTGATCACTGAGCTTCGCAACGCTGGCGGCGAGCAGCCCATGCTTCTGCACGGCATGCGGTCCTCTGGCAAAACATCCGTTGCACTGCGTGTGTCCGAGCTTCGGCGGCGCGCCAATTGGATCGTCACAGATCGCGTCGTCGGACGAGTCGACGGCGCCCGCCGTGCGCTCGGCGAGATCATCGACGTCGTGTCGCGCGCAGTCGGCCACGTCGCGGTGACGTTCAACAATCCAGGGGCTCCGTCGGCGGACGAAGCCGTGGCGACATTGAAGACATGCAGCGCGAAGATCCCTTCCGGGTATGTCGGGGTGTTCGTCGTCGTCGATGAAATGGACGACCTGGTACCTCGTGGTCTCTCTGCTTCTGCTTCGGTAAAGGCGCGCGAGCTCAACGAGCTCTGCTTGGTCGTTCGCGAAGCGGCGGCGAGCCTACGCATCCAGTGCGTGTTCGTCGGCTTGGCCTCGGATATCGCGACAGTGGATCGGTTCGACGGTGACGAGGAGCAGAACGGCAACCCGCTCTTCAACAAGTGCATTACACGTCGGATCGAAGCGTTGACTCCCGACGAAGCACGACGATTTCTCGTCGACGTCGCCTCGTCGGTGGGTGTTGCGTGGAACGACGCCGCCGTCGATCGGGTCGCGTCTGTCACCGGAGGTCACCCGTTTTTGTTGCGCTCGCTTGCGAGTCGAACGCTCCGTTGTGCCCGAGATCGTGACGTCGCTGTCGCGCGGCTGGAAGTGGACGATGTCGAGCTCGCCGAGCAGCGTGACCTCGAAGCCCCCGGCCCAAGCGGCCGGTACTTCGAGTCGCTGCTCAGTCGTGTCGGACCCACCGGCGAGGCGATCGTGTATCAGCTCTTGGATGCCCCGAAGAAGCAGGCTGACGTCCGGCGCGAGCTCCAGCGAACGCTGAGCGCGGAGCACTTCGCGCGCTTCACCAAAGCAACGGGCGAAACCCAGGCGCTGCGCGTGGTCGTGCGAGACAGCCAGGGGTCGCTCGACCTGTTCGCCCCGATGTTCAGGACGTGGCTGAACGAGTATCGTTGAATTAATGTGCCTTGTATTCGAGGCGCCCCGGAGGACCCGCGTGACCAACAAGAACGCCTTCGTTCAACAAGCTCGAACGCTGCTCGCGACGCTCTATCGCGAACGTGGCCGCGCAGAGATCGTCGCGACGGACGTGCTCGGCTCGACCCTTTCGATCAATTTCAATGGCGCCCCCATCGAGTTCTGGGACGCGATTCTCCGTGAGGCCGACGCGCAAACGAAGCTCGGTGATCTCCTCGCCTACGCGCGGCGAGACTATTCTGGCAATCCGCACCTTCAACAGCTCGCGCGAGATTGGGCGCAGCTCTCGGTCGCGGGCGCGCCTGCCACTCCTTCTCGTCCCATCTCACAGCCACAGCCCGCTGTCGTCTCCCTCGCGTGGCACGAAGACCTTCCGCTCCGCTTCGATCGCGCGGAGACGCGCGCGATCGAAGAGGCGCTCGTCGCTCGGTACGGACAGGACATGATGGGGATGCTCCAGGTCACCCAACACGCGACGACCGCGGGAGTACCAGCGGGCGGAATCGCGCCGATGACGCCGCCCAATCTCTACCCGCGCGAGTTGATGAAGGCCGCTCGCAATGCGAACAAGCTCGTCGCGTTTCTCGACGCGATCCTCCAGAGCGCGGACGCTGCGGCGATCGCGACGAAGATTCGGACGGCGCTTCTCAGCGTCGGCGCGGACTATGGCGCGCTGTCGACGATGCCGACGTTCGCAACGTGGCGCTCGGGCGACGACAGCGTGCCGTTGTCTTCGTCCTCTGCAAAGGAACGCGTCGTCAACGCGTCCGCTGGCTTCTTCGCCACGACGACGATGCGTCGCCATCTGGCCGAGGCCGAAGCGCGCGTCGCGCGCATCACCGTAGGTGGCCGCGAGAACGGGACAGGGTTTCTCGTGGGCCGCGATCTGTTGCTGACCAACTGGCACGTGGTGGAGTCCGTGTCCGCAAGTGCACCCGGCGTGGCGCAGTTCGACTTCGTGGTTCCTGCTGCGGGGGAGCTGAGGGCGCTGCGCGAGGTGGCGTTCGCCGACGCGTGGCTGCTCGCGTCGAGCGCGTACGACTCGGACGCCAACGAGCGAAGCGACGACGGACCGAACGAAGGCAAGTGGGACTACGCGCTCGTTCGGCTCGCCGAACCCGTCGGCGAGCAGCCCATCGGAGCCGACCGCAGCGCAACGACAGACCCGCGTGGTTGGTACTCGCTCGTTCGCAGCGCGTTGGTGTTCGACGCGAACGACGCGATCCTCGTGGTCGGCCACCCTGAAGGGCGCGCGATGGAGTTCTCGTTCGCGGCGCCGTCCGGCGCGAGATTGACGAAGCACCAAACGAGGCTCCGCTATCGCACGAACACCGAAGCGGGCTCGTCGGGCTCGCCCGTGTTCGACAAGGACTGGCGCGTCGTCGCGCTGCACCACGCTGCGGGGCCGAGCCACGACGACACATGGAATCAAGGCGTCCCCGTGTGGAAGATCGTCGAGCACCTGCACTCCAGTGCCCCCAACTTAGTGTTGGCGTAGCGAGGGATGTGAAATGGCGATCGTCCGACTCATGGATAGACCCGCGATCGAGGTCATCGACGGAGACTACGTCGCACCGCCTGGTCCCTGGTCGTTTCTCGGTGAACCCGACGTTCGGGCAAGACTCTGCCGGGCCATCGCTGCTGTCGGTCGCATCGAGGCGATGGACGATAAGGCGGGCTCGTTTCTCTCTACTGCGTTTGCCATCGGTCCGCGCTCGCTGTTGTGTTTTGTAGGGGTGTTGGCTACACGCACGAAGGACAAGTTTCGGTTTGTATTGAATCGAGGCATCGGCGCTGACGGCATTCGCACGGGACTGAGCGGCACAGAATTCGAGTGCGAGGTCGTCGCAAACGTGACGGAACAGTTTGCGTTGCTGCGAGCTCATCAGCCATTCGGCATCACTCCCTTGAAGCTGTCACCCCGCGCCGACGTGCGCCTCGATATGTTCGTAGCGCTTGGGTTTCCTGCCAACGATTCGCGAAACGGCCCCGATGCACTACGCGCGATCTTCGGCGACCGCTTTGGCGGGCTACGGCTGATGCCGGGACACGTGAGCGAAGCTCCCCTCGATTCTCGTGTCTCGAAACGCTCTCGCTCGCGCGTTGAGAGTTTGCTGCAGCACGATGCATCGACGACTGGCGGGTGCGGCGGAGCCCCTCTCATCGACGTCGAGACGGGCGTCGTGTTGGGGGTACACCACTCTGGCCGGTATCTTGAAGGCAACTACGCAACGGCATCTTGGGACTTGTTGAACGAGTCAGAAATCGTCGCTGCGATGGAGACCTCGCATCGTGCTTCACCGCGTGCGGTCGTGAGTCGCAACGAGCGTGCCCGCCCTGCGCTGCCCGACACGCGACCGGTGTTCGAAGTGCGCAGTGGCGCGGTAGCTGCGGACGAGGGCTGGACACCTTGGCTGAGCGACAAGCAAGCGCTCATGGCGGACGCCATCGCTTCGGTAGCTCAGCTCTACATCGACACACAGGCGAGTTCGCTCGGCAATTGCTTTCGGGTTGGGCCTCGGCTTGCGCTTACGAGCGCGAGCGTCGCGCGCCGATTCGTCGACGGTGAGCGAACGGCAGTTCGGCTCCGCGGCGCCGCAGGACCATGGGCGGACTTTCAGCGATCTGTGGGCGAAGAACACGAGAGCCTAAGAGTCCGTGTGTTGCGGCCGATCTTCGTTCATCCGTACTTCGACCTCGCGTTGATCGAGCTTGACGATCTGGCTCCAAAGGTTCGCAGCGCCTCGATCGAGGGACGCCAGAGAGACGTCCTCATCGGCACTCCCATCGCGGTGCTCGCTCACCCGCTCGATCGCCAACCGATGCGAGTGACACCGGGGACCATCATCGGCGTCGCGCCGAGCATCGACACAGGCGCTGCATCGCTCTTGCACGACTGTGCGATCGAGCCCGGGGCGGCGGGCGCCTTGGTTATCGCGCTCGACAGCGGGCGTGCGATCGCTGTCGGTGGGGCGGGCGCTGCGGCGACGGGCGGCACAGCACAGCCGCTGTATTTGCTGACACAGGACCCGAAGGCGCTGGAGTTGGACATCTGCTTTGATCCCGACCCTCGGGCGAGCTGGCTCTCTTGGTGGAGGAGCCCGCGGCCGGCGACCCCATCGGGAGCGGAGCGCGACAACGATTTTTGGAACGTCACGCAGCCGCTCGACTTTACACGACCCGAGTTGCGCGAGATCGAGAGCAAGCTCATCGCTACGATCTCGCAGGCGCAGTACGTGAAGTATCACGCGGAGAACGTTGGCATCGCGACGAGCAAAATCGACGTCACCAAGCCGATCGACATGGTGTGGCGCGACACGCTCGTCGCTGCGGCGCTTGCAATGAAGCTTCGAGCGCTATTCGAAATGCTCGCAAGAGAAAAGCAGTACGAGTCGATTTCCGCGGACCTGAAGCGATTTCTGCCGTGACGTGCATGCCCGACGATCGCGCGTTTGGATTCTTCGATGGGTGCATCTACTTCCATGCGACCCGGTGTAGAGCGCCGAGATGAATCTCGCCGCATAAACGCCGCGGAGCGGCGCGCGCGAGGCCGCGAAGAATGGGGCTCCTTCGGCGTCGAATCGACCGGCTTTGCGGTCGCGACGCGCAGCGGCGTCCCTGCCCCGAGATTCATCTCGGCGCTCTACACCGGGTCGCATGGAAGTAGATGCACCCTTCCTGCTTGAACTGTTCGTTTGAACTTCAAAGAGAGACGTAGGTCCTGTAGATCTCGGTCTTCTCGACCAACGGGTGGAGGCGAAACCACTCAGGCGACTCACGGTCGCCGTTGCGGTACGCGAGCACCATTTCGAAGGCGATGATGCGCGTAAGCGTTGCGAGTTCATGCTCCGGTAGTCGATTGCTCGCGGCTATGTAGCGAAGCAATGGCAGCTCGTTGCGCCGAATCGCCAGCTGAAAGTCCTCGCGGATGCCTGCGAGAACGCGGTCGACCTGCTGATCGGTGACAGGATACGTAGGCGAGCGTACGAGCTCGCGCGCATAGCGAAGAAGCTCGCGGAAGTAGCCGCCCGACGCCAACACCACGCGACGCAGTCGTTCTCCACCATCTGAGCCGAACACGAGATCAGTGTCGAGGCGCTTCTTCAACACCTGCACGAGCGCTGCGATACCAGGTTCGTACACCGTATCATTGGGCTGCTCGGGCGTTCGCCGCTCGTACACCTTCACCATCGGCAGGATCTGCGGCTGGCAGTTGCCGTACCGTCCGAGGTTCGGCGTTCGATAGCGAACGAACAGCGGAAACGTGAAGATCACGTCGCACGCGAACTCTGTGTCCTTGGGGAGCTCGCTGAAGACCTCCGTCGCCGAGTCTTCGATCATCGCGCGGTGCTCTTCGGTCGATGGGCGGAGCTTCTCGAGCCCATCGACGATGACGAGCACTCGCTCGACCTTGCGACGCTCTTTGATCGTTGCAACTGCAGCTTGGATGAAGGAGCGCGACCGCCGCGTGAACGCCTCGAAGTCGTTGCTGACGATGCGGAGCAGCGCCTCTCTCGCGCCGTCGCCGCTGGGGCTGTTGGACCGAAGGCTGCGCATCAGCGCTTTGGGATCACGCTGCCACGGCTGGTTCTCTCGACCGGACGTCGACAACAACCCCGCGAGGTAGCCGATGTAGCTGTCGTCGCCAAACGCGTCGGGCTTGGCGCTCGGAGCCACATCGATGTCGTCCGCGTCGAGCGGCTCGAACGTGTCGATGCGCGCTGCGACGTCGAGCACGAACGCCAACGACCAGTACACCTGCGCCAACTCGATCGGGACGCTCGGATTGACGAGGTGCTTCTCGAAGTCCACGTAGAGCACGCAAATCGACGGGTCGGTCTGCTCCATGAGGCGCTTCCGAAGCCGGAGCAGCTCGGTCGTCTTCCCCGTCCCAGGAAAGCCCGAGAACAACTGGAGCGTCGGCCGATCCGAGAGCAAGACCGTCTCTTCGAGGATGTCGATGCAGCTCTGCCCGCCATCGCCCCGCACCGTGAGGCCGTCGAGATTTTCGTAGAGCGCCGAGCCCGCTTCGAGTGGCTGTCTCGGATCACACTTGTTGAAGAACTCGCGTCGCTTCGCGAGCGGTGCTGTCTCGGCCATGGCTGTCGAGAGCATGCCATCCTCGCGCGCGGCCGGATACGCGTTCTGCCACGATCGATTGCGCTCAACGGCCTCTCTGTCGGACCATTGCCCCCTCTCCATGGCCACCCCGCGTCGCCCCAAGAAGAAGCCCTCCACGCGCTCCCCTCGCGCTCCGTCTGCACCCACGAAATCACCCCCCGCGCCCGCAGCTCCTGCACCTCCCTCCGCGCCCGTCTCCGTCGCCAAGATTACGAAGAAGGGCCGCGCCGAGTACGATGCGCTGCTTCGCGAGATGGAGGTCGCCGAGTACGACGAGCTCCGCGGTTGGGACCGCCGCTGGGAGGCGATCGGCACCGTGCTCTACAAGAACCTCTTCGTCCTCGACGACGAGGCTCCCACCGCACAATCGTGGGTCGAGAAGCACACGTCCGAGACCTACCGCACGGCGATTCGCAACACACGCGTCGCGCTCGTCGCGTCGCCCGAAGAAGAGAGGCGCTACAAGACGAGCAAGATCGACCTCGCCATCACGATCGAGCTCAAGAAGCAGTTGAAGGCGGCAGAACAGGCGAAGGTCGCGTTCGATCCGCGCGCGGCCGCCGAGAAGATCGCGCTGTCGAAGCTTCGCTACTCGGTGAAGCGCGGTGGCAAGGAGGTCGAGGTCGACCTCGCGAAGATCACGCCGGACGAGCTGCGCGCGCTCGCGACGGGCAAGCCGGTCGGGGCGAAGAAGCCCTCCAAGCCCAGCGCGCCGAAGAGCGATGAAGGGCGCAAGGTCTCGTCGGCGATCGCGAAGAACAAGAACCTCTCGGGGATCACCGTCGCTGAGAGAGACCGGCAATTGAGCTTCGAGGGCGTTCGCTACGATCAGGTCCCCGAGCTCGGACGCACGCTGAGCAAGCTCTCGCTCGACGAATGAGCGTGTCGTTGGGTTGGCGGGGTTGGAGAGCGCTACAGACCCCGATTGGGCGCGGCGCACAGCCCGAGGTTGTCGTCGATCGCGCGCCTCACGCGCGTCGGGACCTCGGTGCGCTCGCGAAGATCCGCCCACGTCGCCCGTGCCCGTTTGCAGAACTCAGCGATGATCGCTGACGCATCGTCGTGCGCGACCCCGATTCGCGCGCAGAGCTCGAGGATGTGATCGCGCGAGATCGCATCGAGACGCAGCTCGCCGCTCAGGCTCAGCGCGAGCTGCCGGTCCATGTCTGCGGGGTACGCGATCGTGCTGACCACGTCGTAGAGCGGCGAGAGGCGCACGTAGCCCGTCTTGGCGTTCAACAACGCCCCGAGCGCCCCGATGAACCCATGGCCGTTGTGCGTGATGGCCCAGTTCTTCGTGTGCGCGTCGCAGTTGCCCGAGAGCACCATGAAGACGAGCCTCTCGACGTACTCTGCCAAGTGCTCGTTCGCGCCGCAGTTCGCCACGATGTTGCCGATCGTTGTGTAGTGCACGGTTTCGTCTACGGCGAAGTCGTACTTCTGCTCGGGATGGAGAGAGAGAACCTGCGCGAAATCCTCCTGATGGATTCGCTTCGTCCCGTCGCGATCGAATCGTTTGACGAGCAGCGAGCGCCCCTCGAATGGCTCCGTGATGATCCCGCTCGGGTCGTCGAACTCGCTCGAATGCCGAAGGAGGAAGCTCGGCACGTCGAGTCCGCACAGCCGCGCCCATTCGAGCATCGCCCACTCGTTTTGCACGAGCTCGGGATACGACGGCGAGCCGAACTTCGCGATGAACTGCCCGCTTTGGCCGCGCGCGGGGATCGTCAGCCTCGCCTCGCTTCGGGCTGCTTGCAGCTTGAATTGCACACCCGCGAGCCCGAACGCGAATCGATGAGGCAACGCTGGCGGCGCGCTCGGCGGGTTCGCGTCGAGCGGATCTCGCACGACACGCACCGCGCCCGGAAGATCCTCACCGATCAGCGCGAGCAGCTCGAACTCTCGGTGGCGCATGGTCTCGATCTGGCGCTCGTAGATTTCGAGCAGGTGCCCCTCGGGCAACAGGTTGCGAAAAAAGCGCGGCAACCGCCCGTCCTCTTCTCGGAACGCACGATCTGGCGTCGGAGGCTCATCCTCGAACGACAGGCTCAGGATCGGGCGATCCGAGCGCTCGCAGTAGGCCTCGTGAAACCGAAACGTGGGTGTGTCGTCTTCGAGGGCCAACGTCCCGACGAGCTCGTCGCCGAGGAGCACCGAATACCCTTCGTGCTCGTCCGTCATCGCGTCTTCTCGACGAGTCGCAGCGACGACACCGGGGGAGCGTCGTGCGTTTGCAAGTCGCCCATCTGCTCGAACCAGTGCTTCACCCTTTCTTCGAGGTACTCGAAGCGCGCGCGCAGCACGCCCGTGACGTCGCCTCGGTGCGCGGCGCGGATCGCGTTCGAGTCGATCGCGTGGGATTCTCGCGTGCTCGCGTCGGTGGCGTCGCAGAGCGCGCGAAGCGTCAACCTGCGGGGGGCGATCACCCGATCAGCGAGCGTCTGCGTGAGATCCTCCGAATCCTCGGGGACCGCCGACCTGCCGACGAGCCTTCGAACCGCGCCATCTGCGCCGCGCTCGAACAGCTCGCGGACGTCGTAGAGCTCCCCGGTTTGCGGGTCCCGCGGTCGCAGCGCGACGAGCGCGCACAGCTCCAGCTTGCCACGCGCGCTACCGCGCGAGAGCGGTCGGGACAATTGAACCATTTCGCGCGAAGGCTCGTGAAACCCGACCATCAACCGCGTGATCGATCCGTGCTCGTCGTCGTGGACCATGCGCACGAACTGCTCGAGCGTCCCCGACGCCCCGCCGAGCGCTCCGCGTAGCGACGCGCGCCACAGCCAACGGCGCAACCGACGGCGCGCCATGCGCGTCGCCTCGGGAAACAGCGCGAAGAACTTCGCCAACACCACAACGGGCAGCGAGTACGGGAGCAGATCCGCGTGCGGGATCCCAGCATCTGTCCTCAAGAACTCGATGGCCATGACCAGTGCTCGCTCGGTCTTGCGAAGGTTGCTCGCAGCTTCGTCTTGCGAGAGGGACGACGACTTCTTTCGACCGAGCGGGAGGTCCGAGATCGCCTCGAATGATCGGTGCAGGACCTCTTCCTCTTCGAATGCACCAAAATTCAAGTACGCGATCCGCTTGTTCAGCGCGCTGATCCCGCCTTCTTCGAGGGACGAGCCCACGAGCGCGTCGAAGACCTCGAACTCTTCGAGCGCTTTTCCTGTCGAGTTGATGCGCTTGAAGATCTCGCGCAGCACCGATTCGTTGTCGGTCTCGACGATGTACGACGGGATTTCGAACTCGCGTAGGCGCTTTCCGAGCTCGAACACCAGCGCTCGCTCGGGGCGAGAGAGCTCGTTTTCGAGCACCCACTCCGAGAGCACGGTGGCGTCGAGCGCGAGCCTCAGCGGAACGAGCTTCTTGCTCTTGCTGGCTGTCGACTGCTCGACGAATTTTCTCTCATCCACGTCGAAGAAAATCGCTCGGGGTTCGCTGCGGTTTTCGCTCGCCAACAGCTCCGATGCGATCGTCGCGATGCGCTGCTGGCCGTCGACGATCCAGAGCCCGTCTGTGACCTCGGGCGCGTCGATGTGAAGATCTCGAAAGCTCACGCGCTGCGCGGCTGAAGGGCGCTTCCACAAGAGCGCGGCGCCGATCGGGTAGCCAAGAAACATGCTCTCGAAGAGGCTCAGCCGGTCCTTGCTGTCCCAACGCAACTGCCGCTGAAAGTCGGGGACGCGAACCCTCCCTTTGCGAACGAGCCCGAGCAGTCGCTCGACGGTGAACGTCTCTGCGCGAGGGCGCGTTTCGAGATCCGTCCCCGCAGCGCCGTACGAATGCTCGATCGCCATCGTTCTTGCCGAAGCTGACGAGGGGCGCGCGCTGTGTCAATGGTCGGTCGCTCGGATTCGCGAGCGCAACGGTGAACAGCGCGTCGTGAGCAGGGTCGCGCCCGCGTTCGCAGCTGGGCGGCGCTCGCCGTTGAGCTCATCGGTGATCGTGATCCTGCGCTGCATTGCGCTCTGCAATGCGAGCTCGAGTCGCTTGAACTGATCGGAGCCGCGAGAGTCACCGACTGCGAACGCTGTCCGCATTCGGGCAGGGATTCCGGCGGTCCACGGCAATCGAGTTCGGATGGGTCGATCCCCCAGGGGACCAAACGCGAGCGGCTGTTGAGCGTACCCGACCGCAGCCACGCTTCTCGAGCGAGCGAAAGACTGCCCTCGCATGGGCCGGCCGTGAACTCGGCGGCGAATCATGGGACGCCCGACAGCTCAGACTCGTGCAAGGTGAAGGCTCCTATGGCGAAACGGCAGAACGACACTCTGCGCCACTCGTCCGCGTCGATCACGGCGCTCGCGGTGACGAGCGTCGTCGCGGGATGCACGTTCGAGGTGCAACGCGTCGAGCGGTCGCGCGTGACGATCGGGCGGCCGGACTCGTCGACGGCCGATGTCCCGTTCGACGTGCGAACAGACACAGGCGTCGTTCGGTCCCGCGCTGGCAGTCGATGCACGGAGGACCACGAGTGCGAGCCGCTGACCTGTGACAGGACCGTGCTCGAGGGGCTCTGCACGGCCAACACCTGCTACCAAACCACGAGCCAGGCCAACGAAGCGGCGCAGTGCGGCGGAATCGGCGCGACGTGCCTGACCGAGGGCGACGGCGCTCAGGCCAACGCGTACTGCCTGCAGTCTTGCAGACCGATGAACCCCATTTGCCGCCCCGGTCACCTGTGTACGGGCTTCTGGTACACACACATGGGCGGGATGCCCGATTCGCCTGGGTGCGTTCCCTTCTGTTCGGAAGACGCCCACTGCAACACCGGTGAGCACTGCAACGCGCGCACGGGAAAGTGTCAGATGGCAGTGCCCGACCCGGCGCTGCTCGCCGACGGGCTACCGTGCCTCGTCCCCTCTGGAATGGCCCCCTCGCCTTGCAGGGGCATGTGCTTTCGCGTGGTCACGGGCAACCCTATTGGCATTTGCGGCTCGACGATCAACCTCGCGCTTACGTCGACGTGCCCAGACGATCCAATGGCGATTCAGCCACTCGCGCGCCTGGGCATGGACAACCTCGGCCTCTGTATCTTTCGCCGCTGTTCGGCGACGCAGTGCTGCCCGAGCGGACTTGTCTGCGAAGGCGACGGCGAGCCGGCCGTGTGCAGCGTGGACGACATGTTCGAGCCCAACATCGAGTGCGACGGAGACGGGGGGATGCGCGACGCGGCGAGCGAAGGAGACGCGTCCGACGACGTGGTCAGCGATGGCGACAACGACGCGAGAGATGGTGACGGAGGCGACGCGTGACGCGCTGGGGACAGCCATGGTAGGCGGCGCTGCTTGCAAGCGGGCTGCTCTCGGCGTGTTGCTTCACGAGCACCGACGTGACGCTCACCGGAATTCAAGACGGCGTGCGCCTGGGACAACCGCCGCCGACCCCGATGGGCGGGCGAATCGGTGCGGGACGCATCGCCAGCAGCGGGTCGTTTCGAGGCGACGTTCCGACGTCGTCCGATACACGCTCGGGGCAACGAACGCCGCCCTTCAGCGGCGACGTGATGCTCGGCGTCGGACTGGCGCGAGGGGACGTCGCCTTCGACTGTCGCTTCGCAGAGGCGCGGCTGGGCGTTCGAAGCAACCCGATGCTCTCGGCGACCAACCCGCACGACGGAGCGCTCTGGCGCTGCGGTCTCGGCGCTCGCTACGCCGCGAACGTCGCCAGCGGCGTGCAATTCATGCTCGGAGTGACGTTGTCCGCCGAAAACGCGCTGATTCAACGGGAGATCACGAGCATCGAAACGATCACGGACCGCACGCTCTTTGGGCGGCCCGTGGTGCGAGAAATGACCACGGCGACCTTCGATGAGCGGCGGGTCGTGGGGCTGTTCGGCGCGGCGTTTCACGGGACGCTGCAGTACGACCCGCACCGCTTCGTGATGATCGAAACCGGGTTCGCGGTCGCGATGGCGCCGACGATTCCGCGCGTCATGATGTACGGATGGGCCGGGTGCCAGAGCGGCGGCCCGTCGCCCGAAGCGCTCGGCTTCTACGAGCCCGACGTCGCGGTGCTGGGGTGGGTCGGCGCGGCGTTTGGACCGTAGTTCTTGCGGCTCGCGCTGCGCGCGAACGGCTCAGCCGGCAGCGCAGCCGCCGTCAGCGGAGCGTCCTTCGGCGCCGAGGCGGCGGTGGTCTTGAGCACACAAGTATTCAACCCAGGCCCGACTGCCCGCGCCGCTGAGGGAACCTCGGATCGCTCGTCGAGCGCGGTGATCGCGGCGCCGTAAGCAAGATCGCCGTCCTGCGCCTCGCTCGCTCGGCGCGCTCACCGCTTGATCAGCAGCACCATCACGCGCTGCGCCCAGGGCTCTCCCTCTGCGCGATGAAACGCCACCCCGAGCCCGA
>LNFM01007371.1_pt1 | contig 17317 bp, 12 predicted proteins | sample 596031 | NCBI WGS metagenome assembly LNFM01 (sample SAMN04254537, study PRJNA301005) | activated carbon metagenome | isolation source: dual media filters at the Ann Arbor, Michigan drinking water treatment plant | place: USA: Ann Arbor | reverse complement strand
CCGAGACCGAATACAAGCACCAGGTGGAAACCGACATCCGGCCCTTCCACGACGTGCTGCTGGGCCTGTTTTTCATCACCATCGGCATGAAGCTGGACTGGCGGCCCGTCATCGAGCAATGGCCGCTGGTGCTGCTGCTGACCACCTTGCCCATCCTGGCCAAGTTCGTGCTGGTGGCGGCGCTGGCGCGTGGCTTCGGGGCCCAGCCGGGCGTGGCGCTGCGCACCGGCCTGTACCTGGCGCAGGCCGGTGAATTCGGCTTCGTGCTGCTGACCCTGGGTGCCGACCGCGGCCTGGTGGCACCCGTGTGGATGAGCCCGGTGCTGGCCAGCATGGTGCTGAGCATGCTGGCCACGCCGTTTCTCATCACCTACAGCAACCGCATCGTCAACCGCCTGAGCGCGAGCGACTGGCTGATGCAGAGCGTGGCGCTCACCACCATCGCCAAGAAGGCGATCGCCACAGAGAAGCACGTGATCATCTGCGGCTACGGGCGCAGCGGCCAGAACCTGGCGCGACTGCTGCAGCCGGAAGGCATCCCGTACATGGCGCTGGACCTCGACCCCGACCGTGTGCGCCAGGCCGCCGCCGCCGGCCAGAGCGTGGTCTTCGGCGACGCCGCGCGCCTGCCCAGCCTGATGGCCGCCGGCCTCAACCGTGCCGCGGCGGTGGTGGTGAGTTACCACGACACCCCCAGCGCCCTGAAGATCCTCGGCCTGGTACAGGCGCACGCGCCCAAGGTGCCGGTGATCGTGCGCACCATCGACGACAGCGACATCGAACGCCTGCGTGCGGCCGGCGCCACCGAGGTGGTGCCCGAAGCCATCGAGGGCAGCCTGATGCTGGCCGGCCACGCGCTGGCGCTGGTGGGCGTGCCGATGAAACGCGTGATCCGCATCACCCGCGACGCACGTGATGCCCGCTACGGCCTGCTGCGCGGCTACTTCCACGGCGCCGACGACGACACGGTGAACGAGCGCGACCAGGCGCGGCTGCAGAGCGTCACCTTGCCCGAGGCGGCACGCTGCCTCGGCCAGACCCTCGATGCCCAGGCCTTGCACGCCGTGGGCGTGAGCGTGGTCTCGGTGCGCCGCGCCCACGGCGGCGGCGCCATGCCGACGCCCGAACACGTGCTGCGGGCCGGCGACACGCTGGTGTTGTCGGGCCTGCCCGAACCCCTGGCCCTGGCGGAGGAAAAGCTCTTGCGCGGATGATGCCGGGCATGCAGCCCCTTCATCGCCGCCACCTTCTGCGTTCCGGCCTGGCCATCCCCTTGTGGGGACTGGCCGGCGCCCAGGCCTCCGACAGCACCGAGGCCGCGCTGCGCGCCGGCGGCGTGGTGGTGGCCCTGCGCCATGCGCTCGCGCCCGGCACCTTCGACCCGCCCGGATTCAAGCTCGGTGATTGCCGCACGCAGCGCAACCTCAACGACGAGGGGCGTGGCCAGGCACAGCGCATCGGCCTTTGGTTCCGCCGCCAGGGTCTGGCGCCGGCGCGGGTGCGCAGCAGCCCCTGGTGCCGTTGTCTCGACACCGCCACGGTGGCCTTCGGCGCTGCCGACGCCTGGGCCGCGCTGGGCTCGCCGCGCGGGTCCGCGGAAGCCACCAACGACGCCCACCTTGCGCAGCTGCGCACGGCGCTGACGGCCGTGAAGCCCGGCCAGTTCGAGGTGTGGGTCACGCACGCCTTCGTGCAGCAGGCGCTGGCCGGTACCAGCACCGCGTCGGCCGAGGGCCTGGTGCTGCGCCTGGACGCACGCAGCAGTGTGCAGGCGGTGGCGCGCCTGGCGGTCGCCTGACATCATCGGCAGATGCACGCCGCCGAATCCAGCGCCACCAACGCGCCCGCCGAGTACATCCGCAGCCACATCCGCACCGTGCCGAACTGGCCCGCACCGGGCGTGATGTTCCGCGACATCACGCCGCTGCTGGCCAACCCGCGGGTCTTCCGCGTGCTCATCGACCAGTTCGTGCACCGCTATTTCGACGTGAAGCCCACCGCCATTGCAGGGCTGGATGCGCGCGGTTTCATCATCGGCAGCGTGGTGGCCTACGAGCTGAACGTCGGCTTCGTGCCCATCCGCAAGAAGGGCAAGCTGCCCTTCACGACGGTGGAAGAAACCTATGAACTCGAGTACGGCAGCGCCACCGTGGAAATGCACACCGACGCCGTGAAGGCCGGCGACCGCGTGGTGCTCATCGACGACCTCATCGCCACCGGCGGCACCATGATGGCCGGCAAGAAGCTGCTGGAGCGCCTGGGCGCCCAGGTTCTGGAAGGCGCGGCCATCGTCGACCTGCCCGAGCTCGGCGGCTCGAAGAAGCTGCGCGATGCCGGCCTGCCGCTGTTCACGCTGGTGGACTTCGCCGGGCATTGACGCGCTGCGCGCAGCAGCGCACGGCAAGCCTGGCGCCCCGGCCCGTCAGAACTGCGAATAAGGCTGCACCGGACGCGGCAAGGGCAGCTCGCCGCGCTGCGGCTGGCCGCTGTGGCGCAGGTAGAACAGCCACTGCGTCGGCGCGTAGAAGGCCGAGCGGTCGGCGATGAACGCGCCGCCGGCGGCCCAGTGCGGCGACAGGCGCCGCTCCACGTCGATGCGCACGCTGCTGGCGCTGCCACCGCCGCGCCCTTCACCGCGGTGCAGCAGCGCGCCCGCGCGCGCCTGCAGCGCCGCGTCGGTGGGGTGGTAGGGCGTGTCGGCCTCGTAGGTCCAGGAGCGCGACACCGCGGCGCGTGCGCGGTAGCTCCACGCGCCCACGCGCCCTTGCACCAGCACCGGCAAACCCAGGCTGGTGTAGCGCTGCGGGCTGTAGTAGCCGCCCTGGCCGAATGTGTAGAAGCCGAGGTTGCGGCGGTAGCTCCACAGCGACAGCGTGAGGCCGGCGTTCAGCTTCAGGGCCGGCGTGTCGAGCCAGTCGCGGTCTCCGGCCAGTCGCAGCTGCACGGTGCTGTTGCTCGCCACGTTGTGGCCTTGCAGCAGCCCGGCGCGCAGGCTCGCCGAAGTGCTCCATGCCCCCAGGTCAGCGGCCACGCGCAGCGACGCGGCGTTCAGCGTCACCCCGCCCCAGCGCCGGCCGCTGACGGGGTCGCGCGTGCCGGCATAGGCCAGCAGGCTGCCGGTGAGCACGCGCCGCGACAGCTCCAGCGCCGCGTCCTGCGCGCCCAGCTTGATGTTCTGGCGCCAGCCGCCCACCAGGTTGGGCACCTCGAAGCCGGCGCCGACGACCCCGGCGTCCCAGCGCCGGTCGTCGCCCGTCCATCCCGCCCCCAGCGACAGCCCCCGCGCGCGTTGCGCCAAGGGCGCCGCCAGCGGCTGGCCGGTGGCCTGCACCTGGCCGAACTGCGAAGCCTCGTCGAAGGTCGCCGGCAGCGTGCCGGCATCCAGCACCACGGCATCGACATGCAGCCAGCGCTCGCCGTCTGGCGCGTCGCGCACCCCGGGTTCGCTGCCCGGGCGCGTCACAACCAGCGGCAGCTCCACGCCGCGCAGGCTGGAGCGCCCCTCGGCCGCACGGCGGTAGAACGGAAACAGCGCCACTTCCTCCCTGGGCTGCTGGCGCGCCGCCAGCGCGGCCAGTGCGGCTTGCCGTGCCCGCGCTTCACCGTCGATGGCGGCATTGATCAAGCCGGCGGCCAAGCGCATGTCGGCGTCGCCCGGCGCGGCCGCCAGGCCTTCGGCCATCACCGCCTGGCCCTGGGCGGGCTGGCCCAGGCGGGCGTACAGGCGCGCCAGGTCGTGGCGCAGCCAGGGATCCAGCGGGCGCAGGGCGCTGGCGGCCTGCAGCAGCTGCAGCGCGCTGCCGGGCTGGCCGGCCGCCACGCGCGCGTCGGCGGCCGCGCGCAGCGCGCCGCTGTCCAGGCCCTCGGGCGCGCCCAGTCGCGCGGCCTCGGCCAGGGCGTCGTCGGTGCGGCCCTGGCCCTGCAACAGCGCCAGCAGGCGCGGCGCGGCGCGAGGGCGTGCGGCGGGCCGTTCCAGCAGCTGGCGGTAGGTGGCTTCGGCCGCTTCGGCGCGCCCGTCCTGCGCCAGCACCTCGGCGCGCAGGAGCAAGCCTTCGGTCTCACCGGGCACCAGGGCCTGCGCTGCGGCCAGGCGCTCGGCGGCTTCCGGCCAACGGCCTGCGTCCCGCAGCGCCTGGGCCTCGCGCAGCAGCGGCCAGTACCGCTCTTCAGCGCTGGGGGCAGCCGGTCGCGTGGCGGTCGGGGCCGCAGCGCCTGTCGGGGCCCCTGTCGGGGCGTCCATCGGTGCTTCTGCCCGTGGGCTCGCCGACGCACCGGCCCGCGCCGAGCCCGGCTGCTGCCGCCGCACGGGGCCGGCCAGCCCTGCCGTGCCGCGCGCCGCGGGCGCGGCTGCAGTGGCCGCAGCGGCTGCACGGCTGCCAGCGAACAGCGGCGCGAACTCCTGCGCCAGCAGGCCCGGCGCACGGCCTGTGGGGAAGAGCTCGCGCGCCAGCGCGAGTGCCCTCGCCGTGTTGCCACCGCGGCGCAGCAGGCGCAGCTGTGCCAGCTTGGCGCCGTCGCGGGTGTAGGTCCGCACCAGGGCCTGCAACTCGGCGGCCTCGGGCGCGCGCGTGGCTTGCAGGCGCTCGAGGATGCGCTGCGCTTCGTCGGGGCGGCCTTCGCGCAGGGCCAGCTCGCCCAGGCCCAGCAGCGCCTGCGGCTGCGCCGCGTCCAGCGCCAGCAGCTTGTTCCACACCAGCCGCTCGTTGTCGCCACGCCCCAGCTGCTGCCACAGCCTGGCGTTGCGCAACAGCTCCTGCACCGCCACGCTGTCGGACGCCAACCCGACAGCCGGCGGGCCTGACGACCCCGTTGACTCCGCCGCCGCCGAGGCCGCCATGGCGGCGCCCGCCAGGCTGCCCAGGCACAGCGCGATCGGGCGCAGGGTGAGGCCGGGAACGCGGCGCCAGTTCGTCACGAGCAGCGCCTCGCGTCAATGGCCGGGCGCGGCACAAGCCGCCCAGGCGGGCCACAAGCGGCCACCGGCGTCGAAGCGGTAGCGGCCTTCCAGCGCCCCCTGGCCGAACAGCCGCAACACCTGCTCGTAATAGGCCTGGGGCTCGGCGTCGCGGGCCTGCAGCCGCGCCTGCTGCAGGCGCAGCGCGACGGGCTGCTGCAGGGCGCGCAGAAACGGCAGCAGCGCAGCCGAGAAGCCCGTGGGGCCGTGGTCGCCGGCGGCCACGCCCAGCAAGCTGTTCACCTTCTCGGGCGGCGCGCCCAGGCCGTGGGTCAGCGCCGCCATCGGGGCATGGTGGACCAGCAGCGCGGCCACGTCCGCGTGGTAGGCCTGTGCTTCCGCCATGCGGGCCGCCGAACCTTCAGCGGCATTGCTGGCACGGCTTGCGACCTTGGCATTGCCGTCAGCCTGGACGCCGGCGCCGGCGCCGGCGCCGGCAAGGCCACCAACACTCAAGCCCAGCCACAGGTAGACGCGGATGGCGTCGTAGCTGCCCACCGGCTCGTCATGGACGAAGCGCCTTGCAGCGCCGTCGTAGACCACCCAGTCGGGCGCCAGGCCTCGCGGTGCGGCGCCGCGCAGCACCTGCAGCGACGAGCGCAGCACCGCTGGCCAGCCACCGCCCTGTTCGCGCGCCAGCCATTGCAGCTGCATCGGTGCCAGGTAGCTCGGGTTCAGGCGCCAGCGCCCGGGCGCGGGCGTGAAGCCGCGCGCACCTGGCAGCAGCGTCAGGCCCAGGCCGGGCAGCTCGGCGGCTTCTTCCCGCAGCGCGCGCTCGGCCAGGCTTGCCGCGAGCGCCGTGTAGCGGTGCACGCCCCACAGGCGGCCGGCCTCGCCCAGCATGTGCGCCAGCCACAGGTCGGCATCGGATGCAGAGTTGTCGTCGATGACGCCGTAGCTGCCATCGTCGCGGCGGCCCCAGTGCCAGGCCGGCAGGCGCTGGGCGAGGTCACCGCCGGCAAGGTTGTCCTCGGTCCAGCGCAGCAGCCGTTCGAAAAGCTCGCGCTGGTTCGCCACCAGGGCGAAGAACAGCGCGTAGGCCTGGGCCTCGCTCACCGTCCGCTGGCGTGCGTCGGCGGTCTCGACCACGCGGCCACCGGCACCGATGAAGCGCGCGCTGAAGGCCTGCCAGGCCGGCCAGGGCGCACACGCAGCGGTCGGCGTCCGGGCAGGCGCTCGGGTCGCCGCCAAGCCCGGCAGGGCCACCAGCCACGCCGGCCGGCCAGCGATGGCGACGCCGGGCAATGCCCCGAGTTGCCGCAGGGCCCGCCGCCGCGCCGTGTTCATCCGCGTGCGGCCAGGCGCCGCGCGGCGCGCGCGCGCAGCAGGCGAAACGCCATCAGCGACAGCACCATGCCCAGGGCCAGGCCCAGCAGCGCCAGCAGCAGCGGGTGCGTGTGCAGCTGGAACCACAGCCAGCGCCACCAGCGCAGCTCGCCCACCTGGTAGGTGGTGCCGACGCGGAAGGCCTCCACAGCATCGCCGCGCAGCAGCACCAGGTCACCGCGCACCAGGCGCAGCTTGCCGGCGTCGAGCAGTGCCTCGGCGGCTGCGGGCAGGGTGGCCGCGTCGGTGGCGTTGAACATCACCACCGAACGCCCCGAGGCCTGCGGTGACTCGAAAGCCAAGATCGCCGCCAGCGGGCCGCGCGCCTGCAGCTCGGTCCAGCCCTCGCGCGGCGCCACCCGCGGCACGGCACCGCTGAACCACTCGGCACCGGCATCCAGCAGGCGGCCCGCAGTGCTGGTGGCGCGCTGGCCGGCAGCCACTTGCGCCGGCAGGCTGCGGCCCCAGGCCTGCAGCCACGGCGCGTCGGTGCCCGCGGCCACCACCAGCAGGTCGCGGTCGCCCGCGTCCTTGACGCGGCTGGCGGGCAGCACGCCCAGGTGCGTGGCCGCCGCGCCGGTGGCCGCCCCCAGCTGGCCCAGCGCGATCAACGCCGTCTGCACCTCGGCGGCCTGGGGCACGTCGGGCAACAGCAGCGCGGTCTGGGCCAGATCGGCGAACTTCGTGAACGGGAAACCACCGTTGGCAAACAGCGCCAGGTTGGGCAACGCCGCGTAGTGCTCGATGCCTCTGAGGTCGAGGGTCGAATCGGGGTCCAGCGCGGCCTGTGCGCCGGCCTGCGGCGGCCGGCACTTGCCATCCTCGGCCGGCGGCAGGTCGAAGACGAACTGCAGCTGCGTGTTGCCGCCCAGCTGGAAAGCCGGCACGGTGAAGTTGCGCTCGGTCTGGGTGCCGCTGCCGCCACCGGCCAGCCCCAGCAACCCGCGCTCGCCGCCACTCTGCGCCGCCGGCAGCCGGAAGGTGTTGACGTAGCGGTCGTTGACCTGCACCGCCAGGCTGGCCTGGCCGGTTTCACGCGGCGGCGTGTAGCGAAAGCGCAGGTCCACCGGCATGCCCTTGGCTTCCCAGTTGAAGATGTCGGGCGGCAGTCGCAGGTTGACGCGGATGGGGTCGAGCTGGGTGCCGCGCACCTGCAGGTCGGTGGGCTGCGCCACCAGCTGGCCCAGGCGCACCAGGCCACCGGTCTTGACGAGCGCCGGTGCGTCGTAGGCGGCGCGCGGCGACGGCAGGGTCACGGCGCGCACCTCGGCGCGCTCGCCGCTGAGGGCGGCCTGGCCCAGCACCAGGGCCAGCGCGGCCTGCTGCAGCTGTGCCGCGTCCTTGCCCAGCACCAGCAGCAGCTTGGTCGCCGGGTCTGCGGCCAGCTGCGCCACCATCAGCGTGGGCACTTCCACCAACGGCAGCGTCAGGCCGGCGGGGCGCTCGGTGTTGGTGGCCAGCACCACGGCATGGCGCGCCGGCAGCGTGTCGTAAAGCACCGGGAAGCGCGCCCCGCGGTAGCTGGCCAGCGCGCCGAACCACGAGGCCAGCACGCCCGCGCTCTGCACCGTGGCCAGACTGGGCTGGCGCGCAAAGACGAACGGCAGCTCCAGCCGGCGGCCATCACGGGCGTCGAAGAAAGGCGCGGGCAGCAGCGCCAGGTCGTTGCGCAGCACCAGGCGCCGCGTCACCAGTTCCAGCGTGCTGTCGTTGCCGACGTTCGCCCACAGGCTGGTGTGCTGGGGAAACTCGCAGTCCATCGTGTAGTGGCCGATGAACTGCAGGCGCAGCTTGGCGTAGTCGACGAAGTAGCGCGGGTCGAGTTCCAGCTCGGCGCGCTGCGGCGTGCCCAAGGCGCCCTTGCTGGCGACGATGGTGGCCAGCGGCTGGTCGTCCACCAGCACCTTCAGCTGCGACAGCTCGGGCAGCAGCGAGGGCGAAAAGGTGTGGTTCAGGCGCAGCCTGGCGCTGACGACGGTTTCGTCCAGACGCAGGGACAGCGGCAGGTAGACGCTTTGATCGGTGCCGCGCAAGGAGATGGGCCCCCAGGCACCGATCTCGCGCAAGGGCACGGTTTTTTTCACCAGGTCCGCTGGGGCCGTGGCCGCTGCGACCGTGGATGCCGTTGTGGCCGGTGCCACCGGCGCCGCGGGCGGCCGCGAGTTGGGGGCTTGCTGTGCCGCAACGGCAGTGCCGACCCACAGCACAAGGGCGCCGGCAAGCCGGCGGAACAGTTTCCTGGGCAGGTAAGGCAAGGCGTTCGGTCTCACGATCGGCTGGGTTCTGCGCGAGCACCTCGCGCGGCTGGAAAACCAGGCGGATGATGGCCCATGCCGACGGTCTGCGGGCGGGCCGCGTTTTGCTACAGTGCCCTGGATGGCCAACGACGACGCTCGCTGTATCGCCAAGCCCTCTGTGGGCGAACCGCCAGCCGACGTGCGCCTGCTGCTGGCGACCGAACACACCGCGCTGCCCGCCTACTTCGACGCCCAGCAGACCGAGGCCTTGCGCCAGGTGGCACAGCACTGGCCGGGGCTGTGGCGCCTGGCAGGCGGTACGGCGTGAGCCGGCGGCCTGGCCTCGGCGAGGTCTGGCGCAATGTGCTGGCGCTGCCGCCAGTGTGGAACCTGTTGCTGGGCCGGCCGCCGCGCCGCGCGCGCCTGCCCATCGATTTCCTGCCCGGCGATATCGGGACGCTGCGCCGCCGGCGCCCGGCCGTGCTGCTGATGGACGACGGCCCGACGCGCCAACGGGCCCTGCGCGTGCTGCTGGAAACCGAGCTGGCTGTGGCGCCCGTGACCTGGCTGGGGCCCGACGAAGCCGCGGTGCGCGCGCTCGGCCCGACCGTGCTGGCCGCCGCGCAGCGTGGGCGCCTGCATGCGCTGGCCTGGCACGAAGGGGCTGCGGCGGCGCTGCAAGCCCATGGCGACGCCCGCGTGCTGCGCGAACTGACGGCCTGCGGCCTGCGCCGGCGTGAGCTGCTGCTGGTCGACCTGCTCGCCCCGGCGCTGGCGCAGCTGCCGCCTGGCGGCGACGTCGCCAGCGTGGTGCAAAAGGCCTGCCAGGCCTTGCTGAGCTGGGCCGAGCTGCACCCCGGTGCCCCGGTGCTGGCGCTGGCGCCCACACACCACGAGGGCCAGGCGCTGCTGCCGCTTTTCGAGCGCAGCACCGTGCCCTGCGTGGCACAGCTGCGCCAGCACGAGGGCCAGGCGCAGCTGGAGCTGCTGCGCTGGCCCGACGGCGCGAACGGCACCGTGCAGGACCTGGGCTTCGGCCTCATCGATCGCCAGGACGGTGCCTGGCAGGCCGATGGCAGCGGGCTGGCCTTGAACGCCCACGAGATGGCCATCGCAGGCGACGCCGCGCTCGTCATCACCCTGCCCGCGTCCTTGCTGGGCGCGGCCGGCGCGGCGGCGCCGGCGGGCTGGCAGGTTTGCGCCGGGTTGGCGGAGCTGGTGGCGGCCTGCCGCTACGCCGTGGCCGCCACGGTGCTGCTGCCGCACACGCGCGCCGATGACCTGCCGCTGCTGGTGGACACCGTGCGCAGCCTGCGCAAGGCCCACCCGCACGCCTTGAAGATCGTGGTGCGTGAGGTCGGTGCCTCGCTGCGCTACAACCAGGAGCTGGCGCTGCAGCGTGCCGGCGCCAACTTCGTGCTGTACCGGGACAGCGGCTTTGCGCGTGTGCAGCAGGCCCTGCTGGACCTGCGCCACCAGAGCTTCAACCGCCGCCTGGCCGAGGGCGCCGGCGGCGACCTGCTCAGCGAAGTGGCCCCCGACCCGGTGCGCGGCTACCTGCCGCTGGCCGCTTTTTGCCAGGCCGCCGAGCGCATGCTGGAACGCACCGAACCACTGGGCATGGCGCACTGCATCGTGCAGCTGCCGCTGCTGCCCGAGGTGTCGCACCTGGACGCGCTGGCCGCCTGCCACATCGGCCGCGATGGCGACCTCGTCACCGCCGACGAGCAGGCGGTCTGGCTCTTTCTTTTTGCCTGCCGTGCGCCCGACGTCGAGCCGACCTTGAAACGCCTGTTTTCGCTGCCGCCGTCGGCACTGTTCAACCAGATGCGGGTGCGGCCCGAGCCCGACGCCATGCGCCGCGCGCTCGACCGGCTGCGCCGCCACGCGGTGGAGGTTGTCACCGACTACAGCGAGGCCCTGCGTGACGTGCAACCGGCGCGGCTGCAGGTCAGCGACAGCGGTTTCGTGACCCTGCAGCCCGAAGGCCAGGACACCCTGCCCGCCCCGCTGGACGAGCCGCCCGTGGCGCCGCGCCAGGCCCCCGAACGCATCCACCTGACGCTGCGCCCGTGACGGTTTTCCTTTCATCGCTGCTGGCCGGTGGCTTGCTGGTGCTGTTGTTCGTGATGCTCTGGCAGCTGGCCTTGCGCATCGGCCTGCTGCTACCGCGCAAGCGCTCGGCGCAGCGCAAGCTGCTGTGCGTGCGCCCGCTGGATTTCGATGCCTAGCCTGGCCGTCATCTCGCTGGCCGGCGGCGTGGGCCGCACCACCCTCACGGCCGCGCTGGCGGCCTTGGCGGCACGCGCCGGCCACGCCAGCCTGGCCGTCGACTGGGACCCGCAGAACCTGCTGGCCCTGCACTTCGGGCTGGAACAGCCGCCGCAGGAGGGCCTGGCCGCCAATGCCGCGCAGGGCCTGCCGTGGCAGGGCAGCGCGCTGCGCAGCGCCGATGGCGCGGTGGTGCTGCCGTTCGGGCGCCTGGACGTCGGGCAGCTGCGCGACTGGTATCCCGAGATGGCACGCCAGCGCTCCTGGTTGGCCGAGCGCCTGGCGCAGATCGAGCTGCCCTCGGCCAGCGGCCGCCGCTGGACCTTCATCGACACCCCGCGCGCGCCTTCGCTCCTGACCGAGCAGGCCCTGCTCGCCGCCGACGCCGTGCTGCTGGTGCTGCGCGCCGACCCCGGCGCGGTGGCGCTGCTGCCCGAGGCGCTGGAGATCGCCGCCACGCGTCCGCTGCTGGCCATGCTCAACGGCTTCGACGCCTCGCGCCCGTTGCAGCAAGGCGTGCGCGCGGTGCTGCGCGCGCGCCTGGGCGAAAGGCTGGTGCCACATGTGGTGCACCGCGACGAAGCCGTGCCCGAGGCCTACGCGCGGCTGGCCAGCCTGCCCGAGCAGGCGCCGCACGCCCAGGCCACACACGACCTGCACGGCCTGATGCGCTGGCTGGAAGCACGCCTGCTGCCGGGGCTGCCGCAGTTGCCCGAGAACACCGTCGATGGCGCCTGAGCGGCGGGCCCGGGCGGGGTGGCATGCGCTGTGGCGTGCCTCATGGCAGGGGTTGAAGCAGGTGCTGACGCAGGCCCTGCCACAAGCCCTCGCGCGCGGCTTCGGCGTGGCGCCGGGCGCCGGCCTGCGCACCTGGCTGCTGCGGCTGGTGGTGCCGCCGCCACGGCAGCCCTCGGCCGGCCGCGCCGCAGCGGCGAGCGTCTGGCGTCGCGCCTGGCAGCGCGGCGGCGCGGCGCTGACGGCACGCCTGCCGGCCTTCGACCGCGCCCACTGGGGCGCGCGCCTGGAAGCCGCCGCCGACCTGCCCTGGCTGGCACGGCCCGCGGTCATGGCCGTGGCCGCGCTGGCCAGCGCCTTCACCTTCTGGCTGGTGGTGACCACGCCGCTGTCGTGGAGCGGGCAGCTCCTGCTGGCGCTGGGCCTGTGGGGGCTGGCGCTGTGGGTGCGGCAGCTGCCGGGCGTGGTGCCAGGGCTGGTGCTGATGATGCTGGCGCTGCTGGCCACCTGCCGCTACGGCTGGTGGCGCGTGACGCAGTCGATGGACCTGCAATCGGGCTGGGAGCTGGCGCTGGGCTGGGGCCTGCTCGCCGCCGAGGCTTATGCCTGGCTGATCATGCTACTGGGCTTCGTGCAAACCGCCTGGCCCCTGAAACGGCGACCGGTGGCGCTGCCGCCGGCACCGCAGCACTGGCCGACGGTGGATGTCTTCATTCCCACCTACAACGAGCCGCTGTCGGTGCTGGCACCCACCGTACTGGCCGCCAAGGGCCTGGACTGGCCGGCCGACAAGCTGCGCATCACCATCCTCGACGACGGCCGCCGCCCGGCCATCCGCGAGTTCGCAGCGGCGGTGGGCGTGGGTTATGGCGTGCGGCCCGACAACCGCCACGCCAAGGCCGGCAACCTCAACCACGCGCTGGCGCAGAGCGACGGCGAATTCATCGCCATCTTCGACTGCGACCACCTGCCCGCGCGCAGCTTCCTGCAGCTGACCATGGGCGAGCTGCTGCGCGACCCGCGCTGCGCCATGGTGCAGACACCGCACCATTTCTTTTCGCCCGACCCCTTCGAGCGCAACCTCGAGACCTTCGGTCGCGTGCCCAACGAAGGCGCGCTGTTCTACGGCCTCATCCAGGACGGCAACGACTTCTGGAACGCCAGCTTCTTCTGCGGCAGCTGCGCCGTGCTGCGGCGCGAGGCGCTGGTGGAGGTGGGCGGCATCGCGGTCGAAACCGTCACCGAAGACGCCCACACCGCGCTGAAGATGCACCGCCGCGGCTGGCGCACGGCGTACATCAACATCACGCAGGCCGCCGGGCTGGCGACCGAAAGCCTGTCGGGCCACATCGGGCAGCGCATCCGCTGGGCCCGCGGCATGGCGCAGATCTTCCGGCTCGACAACCCTCTGCTCGGCCGCGGGCTGGGTTTCATGCAGCGCGTTTGCTACAGCAACGCCATGCTTCACTTTTTCTACGGCATCCCGCGGCTCGTGTTCCTGACGGCGCCGCTGGCCTACCTGTTCGCCGAGCTGCACATCATTCGCGCCGAGGCGGCGGTGATCGCGCTTTATGCGCTGCCGCACATGGTGCTGCCCAACATCACCAACGCCCACCTGCAGGGCCCGCACCGCCACACCTTCTGGGCCGAGGTCTACGAAGCGGTGCTGGCCTGGTACATCACGCTGCCGACCACGGTGGCCTTCATCAACCCGCGCGCCGGCAAATTCAACGTCACGGCCAAGGGCGGGCTGGTGGAGCAGACGCATTTCGACTGGGTGATCTCCCGCCCCTATCTCGGCCTGGTGCTGCTGAACCTGGCGGGCCTGGTGTTGGGCCTGGTGCGGCTGTTTTCATGGAACACCTTCGAGCCAGGCACGGTGCTGATGAACCTGGTGTGGACGCTGTTCAACCTGCTGGTGCTGGGCGCGGCCCTGGGCGTGGCCCGAGAGCGGCGGCAGGTGCGGCTGGCCCACCGCGTGCCGTCGAAACTGCCGGTGTGCCTGCTGCTGCCCGGCGGCCACACGCACCGCTGCGAAACCGAGGACTATTCGCTCGGCGGCCTGGGCGTGCGCCTGGCGGGGCCGCTGCCGTTGGCGGTGAACTCGTCGCTGAACGTGCTGCTCTTTGCCGGCGACCAGGAGCACGTCTTTCCGGCCCGCGTCAGTGCGCGCCGCGGCGAGCGTGTCGGCCTGCGCTTCGGCGACCTCGACTTTGCGCAGCAGCAGGCGCTCATCCAGTGCACCTTCGGCCGCGCCGATGCCTGGGTGCACTGGAACGACCAGTACGGCAGTGACCGCCCCATGCAGGGGCTGGGCGAGATCGTGCGGCTGGGTGCCCAGGGTTACCGCAGCCTGGGCCAGGCCTACCTGCAGGCTGCGCTTCGACATTGGGCCGGCTGGCGCGGCCGGCTCGACGCCCTGCGCGCAGCGGCGCGCGGCTGATGCCCGCCTGCTGAAGAGCCGAGCCCATGGGTGTCTGGAGCCTCTACTTCCTGGGCAAACTCGGCCTCTACTGGGGCCAGGTCATCGGCTTGCATTGGCTGGAGAACCTGCTTTTCGCCGCCGCACTGGCCTGGCCCCTGCCTGCGGGCACGGGCCGGCGGTGGCGGGCGCTGCGCCAGCTGCTGGCGGTGGCTGTCGCGCTGCTGCTGCTCTACCACGACTCCTACCTGCCGCCGTGGTCGCGCGTGGTCGGCCAGCTGGGCTTGCTGACGAGTTTCAGCCTCGATTACGTGGCCGAGCTGCTGGCACGCCTGGTGTCGTGGCCGGTGGTGGCCGCGCTGGGGGCGATGGCCGTGGTCTTCGGGCTGCTGCGCCACCAGTTGCGCTTTTCCACGCTGGCCTTCACCGCACTGCTGCTGGTGCCGGTGCTGCCGCCGCCGGGCTTCTGGAAACAGGCGGAAGGCCCGGCGCAGACGCTGAACAACCGCGAAGACGAGGCCGCCACGACCCCCATGACCCCGACGCAGCTGGAAGCGCGGCTGCTCGCCTTCCACGACCGCGAGCGCGACAAGGCCGTGGTGCTGCCCGGCGGCGTGGCGCCGGCCTTCGACATCGTCGTGCTCAGCGTGTGCTCGCTGAGCTGGGACGACCTGGACGAAACCCGCCTGCGCGACGCACCCTGGCTGCAGCGCTTCGACATCGTCTTCCGAAAGTTCAACGCCGCGGCCAGCTACAGCGGCCCGGCCTTGCTGCGCCTGCTGCGTGCCAACTGTGGGCAGGTGCCGCAGAGCTCGCTGTACGACGCCGCACCCGCGGCCTGTTACCTTTTCGGCAGCCTGGCGCAAGCGGGCTACGCGCCGGCCGTGCTGATGAACCACGACGGCCGCTTCGACAAGTTTGCGGCGCAGTTGCGCGACCATGGCGGCCTCGGCGCGGCCCCGCTCACCGACCCTGGCGCCCCGGTGGCCATGCGGGCCTTCGACGGCACACCCATCCAGGACGACCTCGCGGTGCTGTCGCGCTGGTGGGGCCGCCCGGCGGCCGGCAGCGCCCCACGCGCCCTGCTCTACAACACCATCACGCTGCACGATGGCAACCGCGTGCCGGGCCTGAGTTCCCAGCGCAGCCAAGAGACCTTCAAGCCGCGGCTGCTGAAGCTGATGAGCGACCTGGAGCGCTTCATCACGCTGGTGGAGGCCAGCCAACGGCCGACCGTGCTGATGCTGGTGCCCGAGCATGGCGGCGCCCTGCGCGGCGACGCGGTCCAGATACCCGGCTTGCGCGAGATACCCAGCCCGGGCATCACCGGCGTACCGGTGGCCGTGAAGCTGATCGGCTTCGAGGGCTACAGCGCGGGCGGCCGGGCGCCCATCAGCGTCGACCGACCCAGCAGCTACATCGCCCTGGCCTCGCTGCTGGCCGCGCTGCTGCCCACGGGCGGCCGGATGGACAGCCGTGAGCAGCTGGCCGCGCTCGTGCAGCAACTGCCCGGCACCGACTGGGTGGCTGAAAACGAGGGCACCGTGCTGCTGCGGCAGGGCCAGCGCAGCTTCCTGCGCACGCCGCAGGGGCAATGGGCGCCGTATTGAGGCCGCGCCGGGCCGGCCGATGCGGGGCGGGCCGCTATTTCCCGATGCAGAAGCTGCTGAAGATCACGCCCAGCAGGTCTTCGGTGCTGAATTGCCCGGTGATCTCGCCCAGCGCTCGGTGCGCCAGGCGCAGCTCTTCGGCCAGCAGGTCCAGCGCGCCATCACGCAGGGCCGCCTGAGCCTGGGCCTGCACGAGGTGGGCGTGGGCGCGCTGCAGCGCCTGCACGTGGCGCGTGCGCGCGATGAAAAGGCCTTCGGGCGCGGCCTGCCAGCCCGCCTGGGCCAGCAGGCTGCGGCGCAGGGCATCGAGGCCCTCGCCGGTGCGCGCCGAGATCTTCATCGCGCTCTCGGGTAGCGGCAGCGCCGCGGCGCGTCCGCCGTCGATGTCGGCCTTGTTGTAGACCTGCAGCAGCGGCACGCCGGCAGGCAGCTGGGCGCGGATGAGGGCATCGGCGGCTTCGTAGCCGACTTCGCCCACGCGCCCCAGGTCATGCAGGAACAGCACCACGTCGGCCGCGCCGATGGCCTGCCAGCTGCGGCCGATGCCGATGCGTTCCACCTCGTCGGCGGCCTCGGCTTCGGCGCGCAGGCCGGCCGTGTCGGTGATGTGCAGCGGCACGCCTTCGATCTGCAGGGTCTCGCTGACGCGGTCTCGCGTGGTGCCGGGGATGGGCGTGACGATGGCCAGCTCCGCGCCGGCCAGCGCGTTCAGCAGGCTGCTCTTGCCCACGTTGGGCTGGCCGGCCAGCACGACACGCAGGCCCTCGCGCAGCAGCGCGCCCTGGCGGGTGCGGGCCAGGGCTTCATTCACCGTGGCCAGCAGGCCGTCGAGCTGCGCGCGCGCGCCCGCCTTTTCCAGGAAGTCGATCTCCTCCTCGGGAAAGTCCAGCGTCGCCTCCACCAGCATGCGCAGGTGCACGGTGCGTTCGGCGAGCCGCGTGATCCGCTCGCTGAAAGCGCCGCTGAGCGAGCGCGCGGCCGAGCGCGCCGCCGCTTCGGTGCTGGCGTCGATGAGGTCGGCCACGGCCTCGGCCTGGGCGAGGTCGAGCTTGTCGTTGAGAAAGGCGCGTTCGGTGAACTCGCCGGGCTCGGCCAGGCGCAGGCCCGGCTGCGCCTGCAGGCAGCGCGCCAGCAGCAGCTGCAGCAGGACCGGGCCGCCGTGGGCCTGCAGCTCCAGCACGTCTTCGCCGGTGTAGGAGTGAGGGGCCGGAAAGTGCAGCGCCAGGCCGCGGTCCAGTGCCTGGCCGTCTTTGCCGAGAAAGGGCAGCAGCGTGGCCTGGCGCGGCAACAGCGCGCGGCCGCAGACGGCCTGCACCAGCGCCGCCAGGTCGCGCCCCGAGGCGCGCACGATGCCCACGGCCCCGCGCCCGGGGGCCGACGCGATGGCGATGATGGGGTCTTGGTGCCGCCCGGGCAGCAAGGCCGGGGCGGTGGGCTCAAGCGGGGCGGCGCGCATCGTTGTCGGATTCTGGCGCGGCGCCGGTTTGCTGCAAGCCGGTGTATGGCGCGGGTGGAGCGGCTGTGTCTGCCTGGACTCCTGAGCCCTCTTGTTCAGAGAAGGGTCGCCCGCATGTCTGCATCGTCGGCGTCTTGGCTGCCGGCCTCAACCCCCGAGCGGGGGACGAGGCGGCTGCCACCGTGAGCTATTTGCCAAGCACACCCAGTTGTTTGTTGATGAACCACTGCTGCGCGATCGACAGGATGTTGTTCGTCAGCCAGTACAGCACCAGGCCGGCCGGGAAGAAGAAGAACATGAAGCCGA
>LNFM01007370.1_pt1 | contig 17317 bp, 18 predicted proteins | sample 596031 | NCBI WGS metagenome assembly LNFM01 (sample SAMN04254537, study PRJNA301005) | activated carbon metagenome | isolation source: dual media filters at the Ann Arbor, Michigan drinking water treatment plant | place: USA: Ann Arbor | reverse complement strand
GCCTGACCCTGACCGAACGGCGGAACTGCATGGACATGATGCGCGACCACGCCGCCACCGAGTTCTGGCATCACACGGGCTCGACCTGGCGGCCCCGTACTGGCTCGATGGTGAACCATCAGCACCTGACCGCCGCGCTGATCGACAGCCGCGATTTCCTCGCCGCCAAGCGCCGCACCGAGGCCGAGGTGATGCTGCCCGCAGGCCCCAAAGTGGCCCTCACCGGCGGGACCGACTTCAACGATCACCGTCTGATCTGGGGCAAGCTGGATCAGGTCCGAACCAAATATCCCGACATGGTCCTTCTCCACGGTGGCAGCCCCAAGGGCACCGAACTCATCGCCGCCAAATGGGCCGAGGCCCGCGGCGTGACCCAGGTCGCCTTCAAGCCCGACTGGACCAAGCATGCCAAGGCCGCCCCCTTCAAGCGCAACGACGCCATGCTGGACGTCCTGCCCGTGGGGGTCCTCGTCTTCCCGGGCAATGGCATCCAGGAAAACCTCGCCGACAAGGCGAAGAAGCTCGGCATCCCGGTCGTGAAGTTTGAGAGGGGGGCGTGAGCCCCCCCGGCAACTTTCTCTGGGCGAAACGTCATTCGCCCAGAGACCCAAATCGGTCAGATCGAAGCTGGCAGCTCTCGCGCAGCCGCCGACTGCATGTCAGCCAAGCTGGCATTTCGGCGGGCAAGGGTTTCGTGCCATTCCTGTGCCTCCCGATCCTTGAAGAAGCCGGCCGTAGGCGCCAAGCGCCCGACCGCCGCTTCGACTTCGTCCAGGGAAACCCGGAAGAATTCCTTGCGGAAATTCGATGTATTGATCCGCTTCTCAGCGAACTCTCTGTGAAGAGCCAGTTCGAGTGCTGGGGCTGCGTCGCAGTAGATCATGGCGTGGGTGTCGAAGCTGAAGGGAACGCTTGCGTCGCCGAGTTCGCGAACCCGGTCATCTGGGTCGAGCCGACGGGTCAGCCCGATTTTCACGACGTCATCGCCAAACGAGCCCACGTTCGAGATGATGTAGACATAGCCAGACTTGGTCATTTCGGCCATGGCCCGAGCGCGCTCGCTGGCCAGATGCGCTGCAGCAAGGGCGGCCTCCAACTCGGCGATCCGCTGTGCGTTGCCGTCGCCATTCGCTTCTTTTCGGGCCTTCTCAAGCAGCGCTTGGTACTTGGCCTCCTCCCGTTCGGCAGCCTCGGCCTCCGCCAACAGCTTCTTCTCTTCCTTCTCGGCTCGGGCCATTTCAGCACGCTCTTCCTTCTCGCGCTTCAGCTGTTCGCGATACTCGTGGGTCAGGCGAAGTTCCTCGATCTTGAGGGCGACGAACCGATCGTTGAGCGACAGCTTCATCGACGTGTTTTCCTTGTCGATGGAAGCGGCTGCCGCCAGGACACGTTTTTCCATGGCTACCACATTGTTCCAGCGGACGTTGGCGATTGCTGCTTCGCACTCGTTGTTGAAGGCCCGCATCGTCAGCCGCATCTGACGATTGATCATCGTTGCACCCTTGGCTTTGCTGCCGTCCACTGTCCATTCGGTGGGGCAGAGGGCCGCCTGTTTGGCCGAGACCATGGCTTTCTGGCGGTCCCGAACTTCGACGATCTTTGCCTTGAATTCCTCGCTGTCGGTGAAGTCGAAATGCGGCTCGTAGAGGCCCAATTCGGCAAAGGCCAGTCGCTCGTCATAGATGGCGACCTGGCTCTCCAGCCGATCGAACAAGGCCCGCTTTTCGGCATAGGAGGCACGGAGGCGCTCGATGTCCGAGGTCAACGAAGCCGCGATGCCTTGCAGACGCGCGACCTCGACCTCTTGGGAAATGATTCCAGAGTATTTCGTCTTGGTTGCCTCGTGGTCCGCCGTGAGCCTGGCAAGCACTTCTTTGTGGGTCGCCGCCGCGGTCTCTGCCTCACTGGTCTTCTGCTTCAATTTCCGCCTGGCGATCAGCCACAGAACCAGAAAAATCGGGGCGAGCGCCAACCAAAGCAAAGTAACGATTACGACCGGATTCATTGTGCCCCCTGAAAATGCGATTTCACCGCAGAATGCGTGGGCGTCCTTATCACCTCAAGATTGAATCTTTACGATTGCTGCCCTGCAGGTCTGACCGCCAGATCCAAAGTGGTCTTGGGCGGAACCAGCTGACCCGTTGCCTTGACGCATCGCCGGCTCTCCAACTTTCAGCACCCCCTGCCGCCGGGAATTCGACCTTCTCCGGTCGACGATCTCTGGCCCGACGCGTGACGCAGTCCAACTCAGACTCGGTACACCAAGGTGGAAGCGGCCCTTTACCCAAGACCTTCACTATTCGCAGCATCAACGACGACCGGCTCAAGCGTTGAAAGCCCCTAGTTGCCGTGCCCTTCGGTATCACGATCAGCTTGGGGCTCGCGCCGAACCTTCGCGGCAAGAGACGAGGGGGGCAGAGGGGCCTGGTCGGGGGCGTGGTGATCCCTTTCTCCCTTCCCGGGTTCCCTCCTCCTGGGCCTGCCATTGCCGGATGAGATCGGTCTGAGCGTGTCTGCTTGGGTCTCTCCCCCTGAGATCCGGCTGAGGCACCTCCCCTTCGACTGACAATCCCTTAAGCCCGATCGGTTTCCTGCCCGCAACTCCAACTCCTGCCCGGGCCGTGTTGCCCTGTGCCAGGGCTGCCCGCGCCACCCCAGGCCCTCGGGGGTTTCCGGGATCCTTCGTCTCCCGTGCGGACGTCTCCCGACAGGCTTCTGCCGGGTCTTGTCGAAGGGATGGTCCCTTCAGCGAAATCTCAGGAGAACCACCATGCAAAACATCGTCATCCTCGCCGGCAACATCGGTCAGGCCCCGGAGGCTCGCACCACCCAGGGCGGCACGAAGATCACCCACTTCACCCTCGCCACCTCGCGCCCCCGCCTCTCGGAAGGCCGCGCGGTCCGCGACGAACACGGCTACCGCGTGATGGACACCGAGTGGCACCGCGTCACCTGCTTCAACGGCCTCGGCAAGTCGGTCGCCGAGAACTGCGAGAAGGGCATGAAGGTCCTGGTCCAGGGCCGCATCCACTACACGAAGTGGACCGATGCGGCGGGCGTCGATCGCTACGGCTGCGAGATCATCGCCGAGAAGATCGACTTCCTCAGCCGCCCGAAGGCGACCGAGGGCGATGGCCCCGAGCTGGTCGATCGCGACGACGAGGTCGGCTTCTGACCCGACCAACAACCCAGCCCGGCGGGGGAACCCGCCGGGCCTGGCGGCTCCTGAAGGGCCTGTCACGACCCGAAGCTGTCCTTCGGCCACGATCAATGCTGCGTGGCAGCAAGTCTAGAAACCGACGTCCGATTGACATCGCAGCAAAGTGTAGGGGAGGATGGCAGCGAGCCGAGTGCGGACGCGGCTCTCTCACGGTGCGTTTGCAGTTTCCACCGTCGCTATTCGTGGCAAGTGCACATCCCAAGGCGGCATACAAAAAAGGCGACGTTTGGTGGGGCACAACCGTTGTAAATTCGTCTCAAAGTTGACATCTTGCGGTTGAGAAAGTTCGAATGCGAGGTTTAGTATGAATGCGGGTGCGGGCATAGGGTACGGGTATAACGTTGCGATTGAAAAACTCGCTGAAGAATTGGCAGTGCCGCAAGATCGCTTTGATCAAGCCGAAAGACGCTACAAGGACCTTGGCGAGTTTTTGCATCGAGATGAGTCCAAGGTTCGTGATTATGATCCCGACGTCTATATCCAAGGCTCTTTCGCGCTCGGCACACCGATCAAGCCGACATCTAAGGACGAAGATTACGATCTCGATATCGTTGTCTCGTTTCGGTCGCTGACGAAAGCGCAAATTTCCCAAGCTGATCTGCGCGCTATTCTGCTGGCTGAGCTCAAGGCGTATCGCGATGCGCGAGGGATAAAGAATGAGGTAAGCGATGAGTCTAGAAGATGCTGCACCTTGATCTACGCAGATGGTGCACAATTTCACATGGACGTATTGCCGGCTGTGCCGAACGAGGCAAACATGCGTGCCGTTCTTTCTTCCTACCTCGCGGATCAGGCGCTTGCGGAAGGTGCGATTGCAATCACCGATAAAGACAAGACCAGCACGTACCGTATCATCACGGATGATTGGCCCCGAAGCAATCCCAGGGGCTTTGCCGCATGGTTCAAGTCAAGGCAGATCGAACAGCTAAATGAACGTCGCAGGGCATTGCTCGACGCCCAAGGTAAGGTGACAGCGAGTGTGGAGGATGTCCCGGTATTTCGGGTGCGAACACCTCTCCAGTCATCCATTATGATCTTGAAGCGTCACAGGGATGAGTGGTTCGCGGAGCGGGATCCGAACCTGAAGGTTATTAGTGTGATCCTCACGACGCTCTCGACCCATGCGTATTCAGGCGAAGCAAGGGTATCGGATGCCATTGCCAAGATTCTGAGGGACATGCATCTCGCGATCGAAGAACGGAATGGGGTGTCATGGATCGCCAACCCTACGGACCCTTCAGAGAATTTTGCGGATAGATGGGAAAAATTTCCTGAGCGCCGGGACTCCTTCTTCAAGTGGCTGGAGGCTGCTCGAACGGATTTTGGTGCCGTTCAAAGGTTCAGCGACACAAATATTGTTCTAAACGAGCTCTCACGAAATCTTGGAAGCACCCTTGTTGAAGGTGCGCGCTCGAGGGTAGCGGCATCCGCAGGTTCACGTGCGGCATCCGTTGCTCCTGCCGCTGCGGCCGGGGCTTCTGCGCCCGGTCTCGTTTTTGGTGGTGAGGATCGGAGGCCGAAGGAGCCAAAAGGTTTTGGCTGATGGACTTCACAGCCGGAGAAGCGCGCCTAATCCATGAGTGTGAAGAGCTCGCTGAACTAGCCGCGGCATCAGCTTGGCTGGAAGAACCCCAATTCGGCAAAAACGCAGATGGCCTGCTGACTTGGTCGTTTGTTCTGCTCGCCGGGGAGCGTCGAATTCCATTGCGGCTTGTTTTCCCAGCCCTTTTTCCAGATCTGCCACCATTTGTACTTCCAGCCGACAGCTCGGTCCGGCTATCGCAGCACCAATATGGCGAGGGCGGCGAACTATGCCTCCAGTATAGACCAGATAACTGGCATCCCGACTGCAAGAGTGTGGATGTAGTAAGGAGTGCCAAAGCACTTCTTGAGGCAACCCCAAAGGACCATGCTTTCTCAGACGTTGAAAGCGCTCATCCAATCGACTTACCTTCGCTGCTCTCGCGGTGTTCCCGGCGCTTCATGCTACCGCCTGACACTGCACGCCTCCTAAGGTTGTGCCTTGCCGGACACGCAACCGATATTCATATGACTTTGGAGCGCCGGGTTGGGGCTTCCGAAATCCTTGTTGCTCGCATCGCAAGCATCGGGCGGGAGTCTTGCTTACGGGTGCCGATTGATGGTGCGGGATTTGGGGGAAGGGTGGTTCCCGGGGTCCTATATCGATTGCCCGATATTCGACAAATTCCGGATCTGCAGCCCGCAGAGCTGAAGGAGCTCTTGTACCAGTACCTGCCTATATGGCTCCGTAAATGGGTAGAAGACGTAGGCGACACGTTGGTTGTCATGTCAAATGGCAGACGAGAGGTTTTGTTGCGCGTCCTGCACAACGGATCGAAACGTAAGATTGATCTGTTTCATACCTTTGAGCCGCCGAAGGCTAGAGAACGCCGGGCCCACGGGAAGATGTTTCGAGAATCTAGCATCTGCATCATCGGCGCAGGTTCGCTGGGATCAAAAGTGGCGGCCAATCTTGCGCGCGAAGGCGTCGGTCATTTCATGCTACTCGACAATGATGTTCTTTGGTCTGACAACTTGGTTCGAAACGAACTCGACGAAATGGATGTGGGGCATCACAAGGCAGTTTCTTTAAAGCACAGATTGATGCGGATAAATCCGGAAGTGAAAGTCGGTGCCTTGGGTATGAGTCTGACGTCTCAATCCGCTGTCCAGCATATTGCTCAGTTGAGCGAGATCATCAGCACTTGTGATCTCGTCATAGATACGACGGCTGATAGCGGAGTGTTTCGAATGGCAGCGGCCATTTGCACGCAGAAGCGTAAACCTCTCGTTTGGGGACGAGTCTACGCGGGAGGGCTCGGAGGACTGATTGCACGAAGTATCCCGTCTGAAGATCCGCCACCACTGACCGCTGCAACTCAATTGCGAGCATGGTGCGACGAGAAAGGCATGGAACCGCCAGAGGGCCGCGAGCACAATTACGGGGTGCAAGGTGATGACGACGATGAGCCCCTTTTCGCTTCTGACGGCGATGTGGGTGTCATTGCCAGCAGGCTGGCACGTCACGCCCTGGACGCCCTCGCAGTCACAGAGATGAGAGTTCATCCGGAACCTGCTTATTTTATCGGGCTGCGCAAAGGTTGGATCTTTGATCATCCCTTCGACACTCACCCCGTCATTTTCGCTCCTCACGAGGGATGGGAAATGGGCAGCACAAGTTGTGCCGAAGAGGGCGTTGAACGCGTCATGGCTCACCTTGGAGTACACGATGACGCTTAGCCTCACAGTCCCACGATCGCAGCTTGCGAAACTGCGGATCCACCTTAGGAAAGGCGGCAACCGCGAGATCGGCGGGTGGTTGGTTGCAGAACAGACAGCTCCGGGAAAATTTGAACTCGTCGGTTTGACCGTCGACCTCGAGGTGGGGACAAGAGATCGTTTCGATAGTTTACCTGAGCCCCACTCACAACAGATGGATCGGATCTTGCTGGAAAATAGTGGTCGCGCTGGTCGGGTTGACTATCTTGGCGAGTGGCACTCGCACCCGACATTCCCACCAATACCTAGCCAAATCGACGTGGCCGCGATGACAGATATGGTAGAAAACAACGGACCTTCGTTTGCGGCGTTGGTCATCGTCCGTCTAATGGCCGACGCCTCGATTCAGGCTACTATCACTACGTTTAAACGTGGCCAATTGCCTGAGGCCGGCCAGTTGATAATTGCAGATGAAGTTTCAGCAGATGGATTTGGCGAGGGTTGGCAATTTCCGAAACACTAGCGTTACTCGATCGCCTGAAATCGGTTCGCTCCTCGTCTGACCATCCAATCGTAAATCGCTGTGGCGGCACTATTCAAAATGGAGCAGAAAATTGTCTAGTTCGAATATCCCAGCAAAGATACAGACCCAGTTATGGGCTTTGGCGGCGGGCCGATGTGAGTTTGCAGGATGCAACAAGCTCCTTGTCGGCGACCTGATTGCTGGCAAGGAAGACGGAAAGTTCGGTTTCATCGCGCATATTGTGGCAGATAGCGAGAATGGCCCGAGGGGTGATAAAGTCCGGTCGCCACTTCTCGCCCTTGATATCAGCAACCTGATGCTGATGTGTCCCATCCATCACAAGGAAATCGACGTAGATCACGTGGACGACTATTCAGAAGAAACGCTCGTGGCAATGAAGCGCGAGCACGAAGAGCGGATCGAGACTGTTACAGATATGGACGCTGACCGCGCAGCTCATGTGCTCCGTTTCGCGGCAACTATCGGCCAGATGGACTCGCTGGTTTCCACCAAAGCCATCTTTGCCGCCATGCCACCCGACAGACATCCGGCAGAGCGACGAACCATCGATATCGAGCTGAGTTCCGAAATCAAGGATGATGAACCGGAGTTTTGGGGGATGCAAAGCGCGCATCTGCATCGCCAGTTTCAACGCAAGGTGAAGGATAGGATCGAGCAGAAGGAAATCCTTCAGTTGAGTGTGTTTGCGCTTGCTCCGCAGCCTCTTCTCATCGAACTCGGTACATTGCTAGGTGACATCATGCCCGTATCTGTTCATCAAAAATATCGCGAGCCATCGACTTGGAAATGGCAACTCCATCAGCCTTCGATAAATTTCAAAATTGGCGAGTACTCTGGTCCAAAGGACGTACCAGTCGCCCTTAAGCTGGCGCTCAGCGCGACTGTCGATGACCAGAGAATTCGCTCGGTTTTGGGCGATAACGCGGCAATCTGGTCGATCACTGCAGATGATCCTCATAACGACATCATGCGAAGACAGGACGATCTTGCAATCTATAAGACTCACCTTCGCAGGCTCTTTGATCGGATCAAGGCCCACCACGGCGAGGATGCGACTATCAACGTATTTCCTGTTCTTCCGGCTTCCGCGGCTGTCGAAACGGGTCGCTCACGAATGCCCAAGGCCGATCTGCCTTTGGTGATTTACGATCAAAAACCGGGGAAAGGATTCGAGCCAACGATCAAGATTAGCACTTAGGCCATTGTAATCACCGAGCGCAAATTTGTCATACCTTCGCGGGAATGGCCGCCTCTCTTCTACTCAGCCCTGCCTTCGCCAAATCAGTAGACGACAGGCGCCAGCACTGTATGGAGTTTTATATAATGGAATTCCCTTTGGCGAATGCCAGGCCTGTTGATCAATTATTGGAAGATCTAGTGGAGGAGCTTCAGGTCCCGCCCGGTCGGTATGATCAGGCTGAGCGCAGTTACAAGTCGCTCGGCGAGTGGTTGCACCGGCCGGACTCGACTGTTAGGGATGACGGTCCCGACGTGTATGTGCAGGGTTCATTTCGGTTAGGGACTGCAATACGGCCCGCGTCAGACGAAGAAGACTATGACATAGATATGGTCTGCCGCCTCGATTGCGAGCAGTCGGCACTGACCCAGGCAGAGCTGAAACGTCGCGTTGGCGTCGAAGTCAAAGCCTATGCTCGGCGTTATGGCATGAGCAAACCTGAGGACGGGCGCCGCTGCTGGACCCTAGTCTACGCAGACGGTGCACAGTTTCACATTGATATCCTGCCTGCAGTGCCCGATTTTGAGAAGCGGCGCTATCTGAGTGAATCGGGCCCCGCGCTTGCCCGATTGGGGGCAACTGCGCTCGCGATCACAGACAAGGAACACGACGGCTTCCGGCAGGCTGGCGGCCGCTGGCCGCGCAGCAATCCCAAAGGCTATGCGCTCTGGTTTCGCGATCGGATGGGCCAGGCGTTCAGAAGTCTTGCTCTCAATGAGGCACGGAGGATGCAGGCCAGCGTTGAGGATGTTCCGGCATGGCGGGTGCGTACCCCTCTGCAGGGCGCTATCCAGATCCTAAAACGCCATCGCGATCTAATGTTCAGCGACCGGACGGATGACAAGCCGATCTCCATCCTGATCACCACCCTTGCCGCACATGCCTATAACCAGGAAGAACGTCTGTCCGATGCGCTGTTCTCGATCCTTCGCGGAATGGACCGGCATATTACCCGTCGAAATGGCGTGGACTGGGTCGAAAACCCAGCCGACCCCGAAGAGAACTTTGCCGACAAGTGGGAAGAGCACTCTGAACGCCGGGATGCATTCCATGAGTGGCTTGAGCAGGCCCGCAGCGATTTCGCATCGGCAAATCAGGCGCTCACTGCAGACGGTGTTGGTGCCGTCCTCAGCGAACGCATGGGGCAGGGTCTGGTCGAACGCGCACTGGGGCGTCGCAATCCGGCCAGAAGGCCGGGTGTTGCCGGGCGCCTGGTTCGTGCGGTGAATCTCGTCCTTGCGCCAGCCTACATGCGAAAACCGCGATGGCCGCAGGCTGCGGAAGGCCACGTCAATATTCGTGCGGCGAGCTTTACGCAGCAGGGATTCAGGCCGCAGAACTTCGTGAGCAATGGCGCGCCGCTTCCCAGAAATTGCAGTCTGCGTTTTGAGGCGGACACGACGGTGACCGGGCGTTTCAAGGTCTACTGGCAGGTCGTGAACTCCGGGCGAGAAGCTGAGGATGCGGATTGCCTGCGTGGGGGCTTCAGCCCGGACGCGGCGGTCCGGGGTGGTTTGTCCCATTCTGAAAGTACCCTCTATCGGGGTCAGCACAGCATCGAGTGTTTCATCGTGAAGAATGGCAAACTGGCCGCGCGTAGCGGTCAGTTCATCGTGAATATTGGCTGATCCGGGGGCTGATGACATGTCTTTCTGGCGCAAACATGGTGACAGGTTTTTCGACGGATTGATCAACTACATATTTCGGATCCCGTCCTGGCCTTCGAGGTTGCTGGGTACCGGTGTCACATTGATCGTCGCCGGGTTGGGCGTCGGCGGGCTGACCGGTGATCTTTCTTGGATCGATGCGGACCGGGTCCTGCGACTAGCTGTGCAGGCGGATGGTGGCGGGTTATCTGTTTACTGGTCCCAGATCACCGTCTTCCTCGGCATTCTGCTCGTCGCTGCGGGGCTTATCCTTGGTATCATTGATCACGTTACTGATCGGCGGCAGCTCAGAAAGCAGAGCGTTGTTGTTCTGGAGCAACGCGGGTTGCACCAGACCATTGATACCCCCCTTTCCAGTGCGGTGCCGAAACGCCTGAAAGGCCGTATAGATATCCTGCCAATCGACCATCGGCAGTCGACTTCAACGAGTCAGATTAGCAGCCCCGAAGACGCGCTCTCGCAGATTGCCGGGTTGCGGCAACAGCTCCGACAGAAGCGCGATGCGGCAGGTCCCTGCAACGTCAAACTTGTTTACGGCGGTATGGCGCCTGTGCCGCTGACATTCCTGACCGGTATGATGGTTGGCAATGAATCTGGTCTCACATTGATGGACTGGGATCGTTTCGCAGGAAGGTGGCGTGAACCTGACGGTGTGGACGACGGCGATCGGTTCACCGTTTCCGGATTTGAGGGACTGGAAGAGGTAACAGCGGAGGTTGCATTGGCCGTCGCTGTTTCCTTCCCATCGGATGAAGATGGTATCCGGGCGACCGTCGGTGCCATGCCGCTTATCAGCCTAGCTCTTCGAACCCTGAGCACCGCGGCGCACTGGTCTTCTGACAAACAATCAGCGATGGCGAAGGACTTCGTCGATCTGCTAGGCGATCTCATGGCCAAAGGGGTCAAACGCATTCACCTTTTCATTGCAGCCCCGAACAGTGTCGTATTCACTCTGGGCCGGCACCTCGATGACAGGCTGCATCCCGAGGTACTCGTCTATCAGTACGAGCGCTCTGCATCGCCACCATTCCCGTGGGCGGTTAAGATGCCGACCCATGGGCAGAGTGTCGCGCAGATTTTCAGAAGCGGCGCGATACCAATCTCTAATGAAGCCAAGTGATCAATAACCGATGTCTCACGGCCAACAAGGCACTTGGTGCTCCATGAGCAAACCGGCTCTGAGTGGAACGCTATACGGACCAACTGTTGAGCGGCACGGGCAGCGTCGCGTTGCAGCAATTCCGCGCCGATATAGGTGACATAATCAAAATTACTCGCCACGCTCTGGGCGGGCGCAAAGTTGAAGTGTCGTGGTGCTTCCGGGACAGGGCGATTGGCTGCCCGGCGCATCGCGCTTCATTTCGGCAAGTACTATCGGCTGGTCGTTCCTGCGGTCGAGATCGAAGAGACCGAGATCAACATAGCCTATCCCGACTGACGCGGGCCAGGGCTAGCGAAAGCCGGAAAAGTCGTAGCTGGCGACATGGTCGCGAAACGCCAGTTGCGCGCGCGACGGATTTTCCCGGCTGGGATAGATCATCGTCATCTCATAGGGCGCTGGCACCCAATCGGGCAACAAAACGGTCAGCGCACCGCTATCAAGCGCGGGTTGGCAGACATAAGCGGGCAGCAGCGCGATACCTGCACCAAGGATGGCCGATTGCAGCAGGAAGCCCATTGAATCCGAAGACAGGGCCACGGGCGGGCGCAGCTTTACCGCTTCCGTGCCGGAAAAGGCCCAGGCTGGCTGAGTGTTGTGGATCAGGCAGCGATTCCGGGCCAGATCTTCCGGGTGGGACGGTGATGCCGTGGTCTCAAGATAGGAAGGGGCCGCAATCAGCACCCGGCGGATCTCGGAAATCCGGCGCAGGATCATGTCCTGCCCCTGCGGCGTACCGACTCGGAAGGCAAAGTCGATCCGCTCCTGCAGCAGGTCCAACGGGCGATTGGTGGCGATCAACTCGACCGTGATCCCGGGATGGGACCGGGTGAAGGCCCGCAGGAAGCCGGGCATGAAATGGCTGGCGGTGATCTCCGGGCAGGTGATGCGCAGATGGCCTTCCGGCTGCGATTTCAGATGGCCCATGGCCACAGTGGCCTTCTGCACCTCGTCCCGGACCCGGCGGCAATAGTCCAGATAGACCTGACCCGCCGCCGTCAGGGTAACCTGCCGGGTGGACCGGTTCAGAAGCCGCAGGCCAAGGCGCGCCTCCAGCTGGGCGATGCGCTGGCTGGCGGTTGATTTCGGAATACCCAGACGCGCGCCGCCTTTGGTGAAGCTGCCGCTTTCCGCCACCTCGACCAGAAGGATCATGTCATCCAGACTTTCCAACGCCCCATCCGGTTTGTCCGCCTTGCTGAACAGTGCCAGCGCAGCAGCCCCTTCGCAACTGTCCGAACGGCGGGTCAGATCCTGACCAGCTGCTTGCCGAAATTCTCTCCCTTCAGCATCCGGATGAAGGCCTGCGGCGCGGCATCGATCCCTTCGGCCACATCTTCACGCGCCTCCAATAAGCCTTGCCGATACCAGTCGGTCAGCTGTTGCCGGGCTTCGGCATAGTGCGCCTCAAAGTCATCCAGCAGGAACCCCTCGATCCGGGCGCGCGTCACCAGAATGCGGCGCAGGAAGCGGGGGCCGATGTCGGGCTGGTCAAACCGGTCGGCTCGGGCCACCGTGCCCACCACGACGATGCGGCCAAAGGTGTTGAGGTTCAGAAGCGCCGCGTCGTGGATCGGCCCGGCGGTGTTGTCAAGAAAGACATCCACCCCGGACGGGCAGGCCTCGGCAATCGCTGCGGTCAGGTCGCTGGCTGTGCGGTGGTTGATCCCAGCGCGGTAGCCAATGCTTCGGCACCAGTCGAGCTTGGCATCCGACCCAGCGATGGCTACCGGATCAAAGCCATTGATCCGCGCGATCTGCCCGGCAACCTGACCCAGCGCCCCAGAGGCGGCCGAGATCAGCACTGTCTCACCCGCCTTTGGCCGCCCGACGTGCAAGAGCGAAAAATAGGCGCTGAGGCCGGGCATGCCCAGACAGCCGAGCGAGGTCTGGACCGGTGCCACCGCCGGATCAAGCCGGATCGCGGTTTTGGCCGCAATCACGGTCAGCGGCTGCCAACCGAAATCATCGGCCTGAACGATGTCACCGGGCTGGAACAGGGGCGACTCAGAGGCGATGACCTCGCCCACCCCGCCCCCGACCATCATCTCGCCAATCTTTTGGCCCGCCGCATAGTTCTTGGCCGGGCTGAGCCGCGCGCGCATGTAGGGGTCGACGGACAGCCAAAGCGTCCGCACCAGCAATTCGCCTTGCCGGGCAACGGGTGCCTCCCGATCTTCCAGGCTGAAATCATCCGGGCTGGGCATGCCCGACGGAAAATGTTTCAGGACCCAAGTGGGGTTGGACGCCATGATGAGAGCCTCGCACTACGTGTATGGTGGCAGGTTATCCCTCACCTTTGCCTACGGACAGATCGTTTCACCAAACACACTGTCCACTTCCACGGACAATATTTCTGCAACCGACGCGGCGGCGAGACCGGCGTCTCGCGAGCTGTTGGCGCTGTCCAGGGGCGAGTTGCACGGCAGCAAATGGCAGACCCCTTGGGGCTGACCTCGCATACCGAGTGTCACGCGGGAGGTGTGTCCCAGGGCGGACTGACGGCAACCTGATCATCAAGCAAAAGGCCGCCGCATCGCAAGTTGAGCGCGTTGCCACCCGAAGCTGTTCCCTATCCCTCCGGGAACAGGATCGCTTCAACATCCATCGCCCCGTTCAGCACGTGAAGGATGGTGATCCGGTCTTTGCTGACGCGGTAGAAGATCAGGTAGCGACCGTGGACACGGCGACGGATGCCATGATGCTCATAGCGAGGTACAATCGGCCACGCCTCTGGCATGTCGGCGATGTCCAGGCAACGTTCATAGAGTTCTCGCACGAAACTCACGGCGCGCACCGGGTTGTCGCGGGCGATGTAGTCGGCGATCCCTTCCAGGTCGGCTTCGGCCGAGCTGGTGATGTCGACCTTCATTCCGTTTTGCGACCCATTCCCTGGTACTTTGCCTCGAGCCGCGAAACCACGTCGGACATGGGTTTGACGAGTCCTTTTTCGGCGTCATCCAGGCCGCGTGCCAAGGCCAGGTCGAGCACTGAGAGCCGCGCCTCACGCTCCTGGATCAGGCGGATGCCTTCCCTGAGTACTTCACTTTTCGAGTTGTAGCGACCGGTCTCCACGAGCTTTGCGACGAAACTTTCGAGTTGCGGTCCTAGGTCAGCGCTGATCATGAGGCCTCCGATCTATATCAAGCAAGGTAAGCCGCTTGATAACTGTTATCAAGACTTCTGTGCTGTCCGTCCGGCTCGCGAAGCGCGGCTGACCGCGCTTCTTCGCCGATACCTACTCAAGCGGTTGCCCTCCCGTTTCGCTTCTGTTCCTGTTCCGGCAATCTCAAGAAGGTTGAAAGCGCGTACATGGCCCCGAATGACAAACTCGCGATCTGGCCTGAAGCCGCCCGCGCAAATGCCCCGCGTAGCATCATTGCCGGTGATCTGGTCATTGAAGGTGACGCCACTTCCGAAGGTCCGCTCGATGTTCATGGCAAGATCATCGGATCGGCCCGCGCACCCGAGGTTGTGGTTGCCACCACAGGACGGGTCGAAGGCTCTGTGAGCGCCCATGACCTGACGGTCTTGGGCTTCATCTCAGGATCGGTTTCGGCGCGGCATGTGCAACTGGCACCTACCGCAGTAGTGCATGCAGATGTCCTGCATGAGCGGATCGCAATCGAAGCTGGTGCAGAGCTGGAAGGTCGGCTGGAGCGTAGGGCCTGACCGGAAGTCAGCCACTTCACTCACATGGGTTTAAGTCAGCCGGTCCATAACCGCGGCGAGACTTCTGCAGAAGCGTGCGATAGGCGGCTGCCTCGGCCTCATTTGGGTTGGTCCAAGTCTCGATGGACGTTCTGCCACGTGTTCCGATCCGACCCCAACGGCGCAGCACGGTCACTTCGCCAAACAGGGTCGGGGCAAGCTCGATGCTGTAGAACCGCGCCATACGGGCGCCCGAGTCGATGCGATACAGATGTGCCAGAACCATTGCGGCCTCCAGCACAAAGACTCTGCCGATCTGGCCGGTATGTCCAATTGCATTTTTGAATCGTTCAGTGCCCTGCGATTCAAGGTGCTGATGGGTCGGCCGTGGCCGCGCCCACGACTTCGACCCAGAGAAGGCCGCGCAAGGAAGCCTCTGGGACCAGCCAGATCATCTTGGTTCGACCAGTTCGGGTCCGGTAGCACTCGGCAACGAGTTCGCGGACGCCTTGGTCGATCCGCCAGAGGCGGCGATCGAGGACGCGGGCAGTTGCACTGGTCATGACCTCAGCCATTCTCGCCTCCACCCTGAAGCGTGATGCCCGGGCATAGACACCCGGCATCGCAGAACATATGCACTGCAATCAGAAGTGGTGATCTGCTGTCGCCACGCCTCCCGGAAAAGGTTCTTCTGCCGATGCATGTTCTGTCCCCCGTTTTTGGCGCTCTGGCGCTGATTTCTGTCTCGGACCCGGCCCTCGCGCTGGACGCCTGGAAGCCCAGCACCGAGCGCGGTCTGCCCGTTCTTGAACTCACCTCGGATGCGGGCAAACTGCGTCTCGTCTGCGATCCGGATCGCGTCTTCGGATCGACGCCGAATGGCGCGGTTGTCGTGGCCTTTGAGAAGGATGCCCAACCCGAGATGATCGTCTTCCTCGCAAAGACCGGTGAGCAGGCACGGCTCCCGGTCCGGTCCGGCATCGCAGCGCAATCGGCCGCCGTGGCAGCGGATTGGGCGGCCATGGTCGCCATTCTGCGCAAGGGAGGTTTCTTCGCAGTGGTCACGAGCGCCGACAGCCTGACCTTCGAGACAGCGCCGCTGCCCGATCTTGCCTGCGAGTGATCGCAGGCAGTTCATCGAATATTCTTGCATGGCTGAGGTCTAACTTACGCGCCGTGCCTCGATGAGCCGGGACGCGATCGCGGCAAGGAAGGCGCCGACGATCGTGGCCCGGGGCTCGATCTGCCATGGGTCACCAAGGGCCGCATGCATCGCGTGGATCGCGGTGCCGTGGGCGTAGACGGTCATTGCTTCCCCAACTGCCATGTCCCTTGCTGACAAGGCGAAGATGCGCCTCGCCTCATCTGTATGCGGAATGAGATCTTGTTCCGCTGAGAGCCGCCGCAGTTCGGCCCGGGCATCCTTCGCGAAGGCGCGCAACATGTAGGCTGGGGTCACGTCGCCCGCGCCCGGGATCTGCACAAGCTGCTTCTCGGTCGCCAGCGGCAGCCTAAAGAGGACAACAAGCTTCTCTTTCCGGGCCTTCGCAAGCGTAGTGGCAGGACCGACAGTCGACGAAGTGGAGATCTGCGGCTGATCTCTCTCCGTCTCTCTCTTCCCGGCAAACTTCGGTTCGGCCAAGTGCTCCGTCGGCACGTCAGAGAGCTGGGCCCCTACGCTCTCGACAGTCCCTCCCTGCTCCGGCGCGCGCCGTTCGGCGAGAATGCGCGACTGAACTTCGCGCGACGACCGCAACCGTGCCGCGGAGTTCTGCAGGCCCGGCTCTTCGGCTGCCGGGGAGGGTGCCACACGTGCAGGAAGGCGGAAACGACTCATGCAGGGATCACCTCGTCGATCCCGGTCAGGACGAGTTCCGCAACCTCGAGTTGGCGTGTGATGGCATCTGCCACCAACCGACCGCCGGGCGCCTTGGCGTTGGCGCGAGCTGCCGGTCCGAGGGGACCGTGATAGCCCAGTTGCTCGAGGATCCTCGAGTGAGGGACGATCACGTCGAGATGGTCGAGACGCAGGATTTCCTGCAGCACGTCTTGGTCGCGTTTCGGAAGTTGCGCCATTCCCCCTTCCCGGGTCGCGGCGTCGATGATTTTCGGCCCCGCATCCATGACGAGGACCCGGACTGCCGGGAACCGCTCACCTTCGGCGATGGAGGCGCGGAGGTCGTCCATCCAGAGGACGGCGCGATGGGTCATTTCCCATTCGGCGTAGACTGGTCGTGCCGGAATCAGCACCAGGTCCGAGATCAGGCAGAAGTCCTCGGTGTCGGTATGGGTGCCCGGTCGGGTATCGATCACGACGAGATCGACGCCCCGCGCTTCCTCGGCCTCGAGGAGCGACAGAAGCCCTTCCACACTCTCGGGCGGTGAGAGGATCGCGAGGCTCTCCGGCCAGTCGGGCTTTTGTGCACCCTCCCATGTGGCCAGTTCGAAACTGTCGCGCCAGCGGCCGAGTTGAGCATTCACGTCGCCGTCGATCAGGGTGACGCGGCGCCCGAGGTTCAGTGCTGCAGATGCGAGAAGCATGGCGGTCGTGGTCTTGCCCGAGCCGCCCTTGGTCTGCACGATGGTAATGACTTGCATG